>Ga0307374_10011162_pt1 | contig 12849 bp, 12 predicted proteins | sample OX3MG_FD_202532 | JGI IMG/M metagenome (GOLD analysis project Ga0307374, IMG submission 202532) | Soil microbial communities from Risofladan, Vaasa, Finland - OX-3 | ecosystem: Environmental > Terrestrial > Soil > Coastal area > Acid sulfate soil | place: Finland: Risofladan, Vaasa | collected...
GAAAAAGAGTGTTGCTATCGAAATGGAAGCTGCGGGTATTGCCGCTATGCTGCGCCAATTGGAGCAACCTCCTGGCTTCATCGTCATTCTTCTGTGCATCTGCGATTACGCAGATGCACAGAAGAATGACGATTGGCAAGCCTATGCCGCAGATGCTGCCGCTTCCTTTGCCTTCTCGTTCGTCATGGATGCCCTGACCCCACAAGATATGGTCTTGCCGCATAGGGCGAAAACAAGCAACTCAGAAGGATTATGGGTGACTCTGGCAGGAATCTACGATCTGTCAGAGCTGAAGGTCCTGTGCTACGACTTGGATATCGATTGGGACGAGATCGCTGGCCAGAGAAAGAGCGAGAAGATAGTGGAGTTGATTACCTATTGTAAACGGCATGGTCAATTCCCCGACCTGGTGGCGAAAATCAACCGGGACAACGACAACGTTTTGAATGCGTATAGAGAGCAATAACCATGAAAAGCTACGTGGGGAGGGGAGGAGGAAACCTGGCCTCTTTGTCGGCGCATCGGCACAGTCCGCCAACAACCGTCACCGCCGATGCGCGAGTGACTTCGACTGCTGCGGGACACGAGGATTCTGGTTCCTGGTACCCGCCACCCAGCCCCGTTTTCGGCCCCCTTTTTGGGCGGAAAAGCCAGTCAAGGAAAATTGCGTTTCCTTGACTGAGAAAGCAGGGCCACTGCTCAGTTTAGAGATTTCGTATAGCCATGAACTACCAACAATCAGAACACAACGAGAAGAGCCCCCTCCCCCAAAACCAGCAGAAAGAGCCAGAGAGAAGGAGCTGACGCCGAAATGTGGACAGCACATCTCACCAGTGCGTCTGAGACGCGATTTTTGAGGCCCTGCGACATCACACCACCACCTCATGGCCAGGCCACTTCTCGGCCATCCTGGCGCCTCGTTTTTTCGGCGGCCAGCAACCAAATCGACAGAATCGTCATCCCGGGGCTAATTTCGCTGCCGATCGGGGTGGTTTTGTGAATGCCCGCCGGTGCATGGCACGATGACGCTCGACTTGCGCCGACCTGGTCAGGAGGAATCCGAGGCTGCCAGCCATTGACGACTTGACACAGGTGATGGTACCATAATGCTACTAACCGCCTGGTGACGAATCAGGATCCCTGTGAACGGATCGCCCGGAAACAGCGATCGCAGAGTCAGCGCAGCCGCCATGGCGATTGCCAGAAATTCCTGTGATCGATTTTCGCAAGGATCCCAGAGGAACCTCGTCAGCGCAGGCACACGACGACGAACAATTGCCGGACCCTGGAGCACCCGACACCTCGTCGTATGATGCTTGAAAGGGGTGTGCACTCAAATTGGGCAAAAAACGCCTGGGCACTTGAAAATGGGAGAGAATCTGGGTACGATTGATGCATCAGCCTATCTCATCGTGCCAAGGGGGATCACACGGTGCCCAAACGCAAGCGCGTCCAGCGGGAGCACACCGAAGACTGGCAGACCATTCAACAATATACACTCTGGCCGGAGCAAACGGCTTACGAGTTGCTACGCCCTGTTGTACTTTTCGGCGATCCAGCGATTCAACGGGCACAAGAGACAGGCGAGCCACGCACTAGCCTGGAGCGCAAAGCTGATACGTTCGATGAGCAAGGCATGGTCAGCCTCTTTGCTTCCAGACCGCGCAAGCAACCGCAGGAAACGGCGCGGAGCCTGCCGCCAGATATGCGCCAGTTGATTGTTGACCTACGTGTGGAAATGCCGAACATGTCCATCCGTGAGATTGCAGAGATCTGCGACACGCGCTTTCATCGGCGTCCCTCTCATCATTCGATCAAGACCGTGTTGGCATCTGGCCCGCCGCCATCTATCCAGATGCGCCGCTTCCCTCTCTTTGATGACACCCCTGATCCGGCTCAACGTCGTCACAACATTGTGCAGCTTCATGCTGAAGGATGGTCTGTCGCCTCCATCGCCGAGTATTTGGGGGTGAGTAAACAGACGGTGTACACGACGCTGAAACGCTGGTGGCAGGAAGGGGTCAAGGGACTGGATGATAAGTCGCACGCACGCAAAGTGCCAAGAAAGGTCACACTTGAAGTCGCCAATGAGATCCGCAAAAAGCAAGAGAATCCGCTCATCGGCGAATGGCGCATGCATGCCGTGTTACTCCAGGAGGGAATAAAGCTGTCTCCACGCACATGCGGGCGCATCATGGCAAAAAATCGTGCCATCTATGGATGGGATAAGCCCAAAGCCCCACCCAAGCCTAAGAAAGAGATGCCCTTTAAAGCCACTCGGAGGCACGAATATTGGAGCATCGACATACGGTATATCGAGCATCACCAGCTTTCTGATATCAAAGGCCCAGTATATGTCATTAGCATTCTTGAGAACTTTTCGAGAATGCTGCTCGCTTCTGCCATCTCGGAAAGACAGGACACTGCCGCATATCTCCGGGTGCTGGCTTCGGCGTTGCGTAATTACGGTGCGCCAGAGGCTATTGTGACGGATAGTGGTGGGGTGTTTTATTCAAAAAGAGCAATGGCTATATATGAAGCACTGGACATCCGTAAAGAGCGGATTGATCCCAGGCAGAGCTGGCAAAATTATATAGAGGCGCACTTATACGTTATTTGGAATTTGAACGCAAGGGAAAATTGCCAAATAACGTGTATTATGTGGAATTGGGACGACCAAAGGGAGGGACAATTCCACATAATCGGGATAATGCGGCGTCTCGCGGATTATTACTTAAATAAGGCTCCCACGCTGGATGAGATGAAGAAGGCCCATCGTAAGTTTATTCGGGATTACAATACCCAAATCCACTTTGCGCACCGGGAGTGTAATGACAATCGCCATAGTCCCCAGGATGTATTGCGTGGTGTACTGGCGCGTACTCTGCCTGCACCAACACTGGCCCGCATCTTCTTTGCGACAGAGTTTACCCGTCACGAGGGACGCGATCAGGATATATCCGCTTTCGTCGGTGGCGCTTCTATGCAGAATCAGGGTTAGCGAAACAGGAAGTTCAGGTCAGCTTCTACACCAGCACGCTCAAGATTGAGTATCAGGAGACAGAGCTGGCTTTCTACACGATGGAATGGGAGGATAACAAACGCATCAAAGAGGTAAAGAATCCGCGCCTCATCGAGACGGGCTATCGGTCGCCACAATTCACGTTGTGGACGCTCGGACCTGATGAATGGCTGCTTTTCTTGAAATTACCTGACTACGCAGCGCGGAAAAAGCCCCAGAGGAAGCCAGATATGATCCAACTTCCTCTGCCTGATCTCGATGAAAACCAGCGGCAGCAGGTTTCTTTATGAGTGGTGAGAACTAGCCCAAACCTTGCTGCGAGATGCGTGTACAACTCCCAGTCATGACGCGTCTTTAGAGAGACAGCTTCTTCAACAACGAGTTACTTTCTTTCCAGGTTCAATTGCCATGAAACCTCGTATTGAAAAGCGGGCCGTCCCCGTCGCTTTGGGCCCAACCCAAGACCAGACAGAGAGCGGCGATTTCCATCCGGCGAGTCGCGAGATTAAGCAGGGACGTAGGTCAACCTGATCACATCCTCGCCAATCCGATCATGAGTCATAAGGCGGAGCGGCGGCCGGGGTCCGGCGAAATATGGCTTGCCGTGACCAAGCACGACGGGGTGCAGGTAGATTCGATACTCATCGATCAGGCCAAGTTCGGTGAGGCTGTGCGCCAAGTCCGGGCCAGCAACTTCGATCTCCCCGTCGCGCTCGGCCTTCAGCTCGCGGATCGCGCGCTCAAGATCACCCTCAACAAGCCTGGCGTTGGGGCCGACCGACTTCAACGAGCGCGAGACGACCCATTTCGGCTGGTTCCGCCACGCCGCCGCGAAGGCGTGTTCCTCTGCATCCCATTCAGGATGATCGTCATCCCAGTAACGCATGACCTCATACATTTGGCGACCGTAGACACTGCCCGCCTGCCCCTGAGCCTCCTCGATGAAGTGGCGGAAGAGCGTGGGGCTTGGCGCAAACGCCATATGGTCGACGTAGCCGTCCAGGGACTGGTTCATTCCGAACACGAGCTTAGCCATATCACTTCCTTTCTTCACGCGGCACATCCGCGCGGTTCTGATTGCGTTATACAATCGGTTGTAAGCTAGATCGACTGATTTTATATTGTAAATACGATGATTGAGTGGTGGCAAAATCGGACAATTATCTGAAGTAGTGGCGCCTTCACTTTCTTCCTGCCTTAACCGCTCAAAGCTCTCCACAAGCCATTGTAGTCGCATTCGTGCAGCCGAAGGATTCTTGCTTTACCTCACATAATTGTCCGATTTTGCCACCACATAATCATCGTATTTACAGGTTAGCCGCCTTAAGCCCCGACAGTACCTGTCTTGACTTCTCCTACTCGCTCGTAATAGGCGAAGATGACACCGTTTGACGTAACTAAGCTGTCTGTTAGTTTGAAGGCAGCAGGAATGTTCCACTCACCAAACAAACGCTTACCCGTGCCGAGTGTGATAGGGAAAGTCATGAGACACAGCTCATCGACTAGGTCGTTCTTGAAGAGTGTCTGGGCCAGGTTACCGCTGCCATGGACTTTGATAGTAGAGCCTTCTGAATTCTTGAGCTTTCTGACGTCATCAACGTTTTTAAGCAAAACTGAGTTTTTCCAATCTGACTTGGCCGTGTCTGACTCGTCCATAGTAGTGCTTACGACGTATTTGGTGACATCGTTAATGCCTGGCCACATCTCTGCATGTTCGGGCCAGTAGGCAGCAAAAATCTCAAATGTTTTTCGACCTAAAAGAATGTCTGTAGATTCCATCCATTTTTGCATGAATTCACCAGCCGCTTCGTCAGCTTCGGCAAAATACGGCGCAGTCCAGCCACCATATTTGAAGTCACTTGACGTATCTTCCTCAGGTCCGCCAGGTGCTTGCATGACTCCGTCTAGGGTAATGAATTCTTGGACAATTATTTTTCTCATGAAAAGCACTCCTTCTCAAGTGTTGGGTGATGGGAGAAAGGCGATGCCGAAAGGCTCTCTCCTCGCCGATCTCGTGTTCATGTGTCCGCGACAAAGCGGATGCAGCGTTTCTTCTCTGTTCGGCTCCACATGACGAACGTTGCTAGCTTTCACAGTATAGCATGAGAGCACGAAAAAACTTCTCCGATCTTGCTCTTCTCTCCCTACAGTCAGCACCCATTCCCAGAAAAGGTAAGAGGCCCTCTCTCAACCTCGGCGATGACACCAACTTTTTTGCCCAATTTGAGTGCGCACCCCTTTCAAGCATCATACGGCGAGGTGTCGAGCAACCCCTCCCCACCTTCTATCCGCCCGGCGAAGAACCCCAAAAGAGAGAAAGACCATACAAATGCAGAAATGTTGTACGGTCAACATGTTGTATAGGCTTTATAATTTGTTAGACGATGAAAGTAGAAATACAAATAGTTGGACAACCTGACAAGATGACGGCCTAATGACATGTAGCAAAACATCTCCACATGGAAATGCGATTGAATCAGAAAGAGCTGGAGTAACCTCTGGCTCCGGAGAGAGGAGCCACTGACCAGGTCCAGGCCGCCATCGACCGTCAGCGAGATCGCGGTCCGGTGTTGAAGCGCTCTCTGCTTGATGCCAGGAAGGCCACCCCAGCACCAACGATTCGTGTAAAATTGGGCCATTTGACATAACGATGTATCAATCAATGTGACGGGGTTGGCACAACGACGGGTGTGGGCGCTGCTGCTGCCGTTGGGAGAAAGACAAGCACTACGACCGCTATCAACACGAGTACAAAGCTTACAATCAGCCAGCGGTGCGAGTATTGGAGCCTGCGCAGCTTCTCCTCGCTCGCCCGTCCATAGGCCTCCTTGATCTTCTGCCAGGCACCGGCACTCACCTCGTTAAAGTTGACTCCTGGCCGCACACGTGGCACAAACACGCAGGTCGCATAGAAGAGGCTCACCAGCCAGCACACCACGGGCGTGAAGAACAGCAGGAGGACGAGCATGCCTGGTACGCCCCCCGGTATCGCCATCACCTGAGCCCGGATGTTGCTGAAGGCGAAAATGGCCACATAGAGCCCCTGGAGCCCGCTCGTGACCACAATCATTTGTTTGGCCGCGTCCTCGACACGGGTCAGGGCCTGCACAGGCGCCTCATTCCACACCGTGCGCCAGTGTTCTGCTGTCTCCTGAAGGAGCTTTTCCTCGTCAGGATCGAACTTCTGCCCCTGTACTGGAGTCGTCATAGGTCCTTCTCTCCTTGCAGAAGCGGAATACCATTGCTCGTGTATCCCAGAAAGCCCTTATCCCTGCCCAGGATAAACATATGCACATCCACATTATCGGGAAGCGGGATCTTATTGGCTCCATGGCAGTGTTCGCAATACTGAAGCACTGGCACACGCTGGCTGCGTGTGGCCAGTGGTTTTGTGACCGTGACAATTACTGTTGTCTCTTTCTGGCAGTTCCAGCATGTGAACGTCAGTTCTTTCTCAGCCATGCTTGCTTTCTCCTTGTTGACTTTCTTCGCCTGGTGCTCTCAGGGTGTCCTGAAACGCTTGCCACAAATCCGTAAATGGAGCCTCTAACTCTGCTACCTCTGGCGTCTCGCCCAGCAGAGCTGCTGCCAGGCATGCGAAAAATCTTCCAAGCGCTGCTCCTTCTGGTGGAAGGTACTGTTGATTCTCTATGAGAGCTGTCGCGAACTGCTGGCGCTCCTCCATTGTTCCTTGTAATATGACAGAAGAGACAACACCAGGCAACTTCTCAACCGTCTGTCCTTTGTCAGTGTTCTCGGCTTCTTCATGCTCAACTGCTGCTACCATTTGAGCATACAAGTCACGAAATGGCGGTTGAAGCTTCTGTTCAAGAGTCTGGGTATCTTGTTCCCGCAGCAAGGCAACGAGCACCCGCAAGAAGTCTAGTGCTCCTACCATAGGGAGATCCTCCTTGAGCAGTTTTTCAAGATGTGTTGCCAATATCTCCTGCTGCACTGCATTCGCTGCTCGCAGCGTGATGACCACCTCATTACAGATCCGATTCAGTTCAGCGGCAAAGGTCATTTTTGGACGCTGTGGGACTTGGAATGCTGCAAATGCAGCATCAATTCCTTTGTCCCGGCAGTCAGCCAGCAGGAGGCGGTGCTCTTCGATGGTTTTGCGGACATCATCATGCTCTTGTTGCGCGGCGAATGTCTGCAACACTGTATCGACCTCTGGCTGGAGAAATTCGAGATGTGACTCCAGAAAGCGTTTTTTCTCGCCCCACGTCGGAGCCTGAATGAAATCGATCACTACTTGTATCAGCTGTTGGTTTGTCTCTTCATCAGGAAGAATGGGCAAAGGGCGATCGCCAGCAATTGTTCGCCAATGTGCCGTGAACGTCGCTTCATCCATGTTACTGCGTATCCCGACAATCATGTGCTGGGCGATATCACGATCAGGAGAATGTAAGGAGTCAAACAAGATATAAGCTTGCATTGTATACGTCAAAGCATGCTCGAAATCACGCTGCTGGTAAGCCAACAACCCTAACTGCCCAAGGGTACTTGCTCGCCCATGCTGGTCACCCAACCGCTCTTTGATTTCCAGGCTCTGCCCGTAGAGCCGCACTGCCTCCTGGTAGTCTTTCCGCTCGTGAGCCATCATCCCCATCGAATGCAAGGCAATTGCTTGTCCTCTCTGGTCACCCAACCGCTCTTTGATTTCCAGGCTTTGTTGGTAGAGCCGCATCGCCTCCGGGTAGCCCCCCTGCACCAAGGCAATATCCCCCATCGAATGCAAGGTATTTGCTCGCCCCTGCTGGTCGCCCAGCCGTTCACAGATTTCCAGGCTCTGCTCGCAGAGCCGCCGCGCCTCCTGCCAGTTCCTCTGGAAGAAGGCAATTTCCCCCAACTGGTACAAGGTATTTGCTCGCCCCTGCTGGTCGCCCAGCCGTTCACAGATTTCCAGGCTTTGCTGGTAGAGCATCACTGCCTCCGGGTAATTTCCCTGCTTCTGGGCAAGCATCCCCAAATGGTGCAGGGTACCTGCTTGTCCGCCCTGGTCGCCCAGCCGTTCATAGATTTCCAGGCTCTGCCCGTAGAGCCGCCGCGCCTCCGGGTAATTTCCCTGCTTCTGGGCAAGCATCCCCAACGAAAGCAAGGTACTTGCTTGTCCGCCCTGGTCGCCCAGCCGTTCAGCGATTTCCAGGCTTTGTTGGTAGAGCAGCACTGCCTCCGGGTAGCCCCCCTGCTCCTGGGCAATATTCCCCAAATGGTACAGAATATCTGCTTGTCCGCCCTGGTCGCCCAGCCGTTCATAGATTTTCAGGCTCTGCCCGTAGAGCCGCATCGCCTCCGGGTAGTCCCCCTGCTTCTGGGCAAGCATCCCCAACTGCTGCAGGGTACTTGCTTGTTCGTTCTGATTGCCCAGCCGTTCAGCGATTTTCAGGCTTTGCTGGTAGCGCCGCCGCGCCTTCGGGTAGTCACCCTGCAACAAGGCAATATTCCCCAAATTGAGCAAGGTACTTGCTCGCCCATGCTGGTCGCCCAACCGTTCATAGATTTTCAGGCTCTGCCCGTAGAGCCGCATCGCCTCCGGGTAGCCCCCCTGCAAGAAGGCGATATTCCCCAGCCCAAGCAGGGAAGTTGCTCGCCCATGCTGGTCGCCCAACCGCTCTTTGATTTCCAGGCTTCGTTGGTAGAGCCGCACTGCCTCCGGGTAGCCCCCCTGCTTCTGGGCAATAGTCCCCAACACATACAGGGTTTGGGCTACAAGCTGTTCATCACTCTCAGGTATATCACGTAGGGTGATCGTGCAGAGCCCGTGCAGCAGTGGATACAGTCCAAACCGACTGAGAACTTCAGCAATATGCATTACGAGTTCTCCTGCTTGCTGTACGTTGCCAGCGGCTCGCCACAACCGGCGCGCTTCCAGGTAGTCCGTCAGTTCATGACTTTCGCGATCTGCATACTGCTCATACCAGGCGGCGAGTTGGGCCTGTGCCTGCGTACGAGCTGGTTCGTCCAGCAGATCTTCTGCATAGCGTCTCGTAATGCTGTGCAGGCGATAGGTTTGCTCTAGTGGGTCATAGTGCAGCAAGGACCAGTCAAGCAGGGGCTGCCACGCGGCACGGACTACTCCCACCCCTTGCTCGATGGCAGCAAGCGGGAAAGATTGATGCAATACCCCCAGTTGCGCGAGCAAGGTCCGAGATGCCCCGGATAAGTGGTTGATGATTACCTTCAAGGTCGTGAATTCCACAACCTCGTGGTGTACTTTTTGCCACTCCTCAGCAGTGTGCTGTTTGCGTTCTTCGGTGATTGTTTTCTGCTTCACTGTGCCATAGTTACGCACCTCATAGATTATCTGCTCCACGTCCTCGATTGCAGCCTTGCTGTTGAGCAAGTTGTAGACATATGGGAGACCACCAAACTCACGAACGAGCATTTCACGTACTACCTCACTCAATCGAACGAGTGCAGGATGGCGTAGTAAGAGTTGGTTCGTTTCATAAGGACTCAAGTCTTCGAGGTTCAGATGTAAGAGGTTGGCCGCAAAATTCCCTGGCGCGAGCAGCTCTTTCACCGCATAACGTCCGGTGATGAGCACCCGGCCACCGCACAGGTCCGTGAGAAGTTTCTGCAACAGGTGAAGCAAGTCCTTGTCGCTGATCGTGTGATCGTCGTTTTGTACGCTATCCAGGTTATCTATTACCAGAAGCAATGACCCTACCCCATTGAGAGCGACAATGGCCTCCTCAATCTTTGCCTCTGTGCTCAGCTTCGGATCAGGCAAGGTTTGTTCGAGAAAACTTGGTGCTTCCAACCGTTTGAGAAACTCGCCGATACGTTTCAAGAACAGATCGACGCCCTGGTAGCCTTCACAACTGAGCGTAAGGGCTGCTTTGTACGTTCTACCATAGCGGGTGACTGCCTGTGCTGCCAAGGTGCTCTTGCCCATGCCTCCTGGCCCGGTGATGAGCGCCAGGACCGGACCACTGCCCGGCGTACTCTCCAACATGAGGCACAAAGCTCGCAGTTCGCGGTGTCTCCCGACAAAAGAGTCCGTCAGTGTTGAGAGATCGGTGGCAGCTCCCCTGCTGGTAAGCAGAGGATCAGCTGGACCCAGAACGGATGTAGCAGCAAGCATGGGCGTAAGGCTTGCTATATCCCCTTGCAAGATGGGAACCGCCCAATCGGGACGATCTGCCTCGATCAGCGTCTGGCGGACCTTGAGGAGAGCTTCAACAAAGCTCTGTCCCGCCGTTAGCGCGGTATACCAGGCTTTACTAGCAAGTTGACTCGATTCGTAGGAGAAGTCGGCTTGCTGGGCAAGGATAGCGGGAAGTCCTTTGTGCGCGAGCGTTTCAGCAAGACTAAGTCCATCCGTTCGTGCATTGCTCTTGCCCGTTTGACAGGCATGTAGCACGACGGCATGCAAATTTCGAAGGCACAGGATTTCGGCCAGCTGCTCATCTGTAATCGGCAGCTCATTTCCTCGCTCATCTTCCCACAGTAGCAAACCACCTCTTTGCTCTTTGTACTCTCCATGCCCAATATAATGCACAATATGCGGTTGAAAGTCGATAAGGGCATCCTGCACACGCTGCAAGGTGACGATATCCTCCACACGCAGATAAAGCTGGCCGTCCTCACGAGCCTTGTGGGTTGCCTGCTCAATAGCAGCCCGTTCGCTCTCGACATCCACCCGTGTGTTTTCCCCCAGCCCTGGCGGTGAGGAGATGAGCAAGAACACACGCAGCGGGAGCGGAAGAGATGGCACAGGTGTATCAGCAGGTGTATCAGAGGGATGGAAGCGCATCAGCGGGCGGCGGCGGGCGAGAAAGCCTTGCTCTGCAAGTTGTTGGGGATCGCACAACAATTCCCAGGGCAAACCGGCGAGCGCGCCGGGAAGCATCAGCAGCAGTGGTGTGCGCCCCGTGCGCAACGCTTGCGCGAGCATGTCACGTTCCTGGGCAGGTGCCCCATCTGGGAGTAGAGCTTGCCAAAGCCATGTCCCTACATGGCGCAGGAGTGCTTGCGGGGCAAGTTCTTTTGCAGGATCATTCTTGCCCATCAGCACAGGATACAGGCGACGCAGCCAATCACTGAAGGTGACGTTGGCCGCCGGGTTCAGCGTGACCGGATACTGTGAGGAATTGAAGGTGAGGGTGAACTGACCGGGACGATGATCCGCTGCTTCCAGTCGTACCTGCAGGGTCTGCTCTGGCATGACGCTTTCCATTTCATCTTCGTAAATTCATTGAAGGGCTATGAAAAAGAGTACACATATATCGCAGCGAATAGCCCATTAGGTGCGATATCTCGCCAATGCGCTCCAAAAATGCTACTCTGAATTCCAGTCAAAGTATACCATTTTTGCATGTTAGGTGCGATAGCGAGAATATAAACATGTTCAAGTTATTTCAAATGGCCCATTTTTGCACGAATCGTTGCCGTATCCCAATATGGGATAGTGCAAGGATTTGGGAAGCTGTGACGTCGAACTCTTTTCTCCCTTCCAGCCAGCAGAAACCCGGGCGCTTCAAGACACCGTAGAGCGCTCCTCCCGTTTTATGGATCTGCCCGTTACCGCCTCCTCCACGCACGACAGAACTGCCCTGCATTTCCTGGTTAGAACCTGAAGCTCGTCGCGCCATAGGGCTCAGCCGCCCCAAGGGCAAACACGGTCCGGGGTATGACCTGGTAGATCATGTATGGTGGCGGCCCTGCACTCGGCGCACTGTATTCGGCTGTAAGTGAAGTGCCATCGTCCGAGAGTTGCGCAGGCCATCCCCCGTCCTGGTAGATTTTGGCAATGCGTGCCACTAGCGCCGGGTCGGTCACCCTGCTCGCCCTGCCTTCCACGACGATATCGAAATCGTGAGTGGCGACAGTGATGACACATTCAGGGTTGAGTGCCAGGTTCTTCGCCTTGCGGGTATTGGCTCCCGAAGTGAAGTAGAAGGCGCCATCTACCCACTCGGCTCCCAGCGGCATGACGTGTGGCCTCCCATCTGAACGCACCGTCGTCAACCAGCACGTATGCCGATTGGGTCCGCCCTTTTCCGGCTCCTGAGTAAACCCCTGATCCAGGCGATCACGTATCTTCGACCAGGGGATAAGCGGCGCACCGTAGCCATCAAGATTGTGCTCAGACGTTGGCTCGATCTTCATAGGTGCCATTCTTGTTCTCCTTTTCTTTGAGTGTACTGCGTTGGTCCTTGCTCCTTTATAGAAACGTTTCCTCCCCCAAAATCGTATCAGCTTCGTTTAATGGGGAATACTCAGGAACTAAGAGTTGGAGACGTCATAGCTCCGAACTCTCAGCTTCCCACGATCCACATCAGCGAGGTTGCGTAAGAGCCGTTTAATGCTGGGATTTATAGGGAGGCTCCTCGCGTGGGACTGGCATTTTCAGGACCTTTCACGTGGATAGCGTTGGAAGTAGCTGGCTGTTTGGGTGTCCGCTGGCTGCACACTGATGGTTACGTCCCAGAGCCGATCTGCCCCGACGCCGTGCTCTATCTCTTTCACATGCCACAGGGTTGCGAGGAGCCCCTTACCTATCGCCAAGCGGCAGCGTACCAGCTCGCCAACGCGTGGAATATAAGGTGCTCGGTAGGTATGAAAAACCGTCTCTTCGCACATGAGCTTGACCTCGACCTCTTCCGCAGGTGCCGAGCGTAGTAACTTCTCAAACTCTGCTGAAAGCCTGATCACTTTCGCCTCAGTGCTCAAGCTGGGATCATCAATGATGCGCTGTATCTCCATTCTTGCCTCGCCTTTTTGGTGTCAGTCTGCGGGTGACTTTAAAATATCATATCAGAAGAAACCTCGCCATAGTGTAATACAGGGAAGAGGATCAGCTTGATAAGCCCATC
>Ga0307374_10011163_pt1 | contig 12848 bp, 8 predicted proteins | sample OX3MG_FD_202532 | JGI IMG/M metagenome (GOLD analysis project Ga0307374, IMG submission 202532) | Soil microbial communities from Risofladan, Vaasa, Finland - OX-3 | ecosystem: Environmental > Terrestrial > Soil > Coastal area > Acid sulfate soil | place: Finland: Risofladan, Vaasa | collected...
ACGCTGTGCTCGTTGACAGCGGAGGGACCGCGATCCTTCGTGACGCCGGTGTGCCGGCGCCGCCGCTGCGCCATGGATGGCGCGCAGGGACGCCGCAGTACATGGCGCCCGAGTTGTGGGCAGGCCGTCCGCACACGGTCGCAACGGACCTCTACGCGGCGACCGGTGTGCTCGTCGATGCGCTCACAGGCCAGCCGCCGTATCTGGGCACGGATCTGACCGGCCTCGGCGTACAGCACACCCAGGGAGCGTTGCCGAATGAGGCGGTGCCCATGATCGCGCGCGCGCTGGTGGTCAGAGGTCTCGCCAAGGACCCGCACGATCGGCCCGCGAGCGCGGCGCTGTTCCGGCGCGACGTCGAGGTTGCCGGGACCGCGTTCCTCGGCGCTGCGTGGCGCGACAAGGGACGGGGGTGGCTCGCAGCCAATGTCACCGAGCGCCTCGCCGACCCATCCCCGGACCTGCTGCCCGTTGCGGAGTTCGTCGACGAGGACGACGGCGTCCCGCTGACCGGCATCGCCATCGACATCGCGTCCGACGAGCGACCTCCCGGCGGGGTCGGGTGGAAGACGTGGTCGGTCGCGGCGGCGGCGGTGATCGTGCTGTTCGTCGTCGTGTTCGCCACGGTCAATGCGCTCGGTGGCTCCGGGGTCCAGATCTCTCCGACACCGCCTGCGGGCGGCGCTGCGCCGCTGTTCACACCGTCGCAAGCCCCGTCCATCGACGCAGGCCTGCCCATCGACACGACCACAGCCGCGCCGACGACCACAACGCCGTCGCCAACTGCGGTGCCGACACCGACGCCGACCGCACCACCGAACACCGCCCCGGTGACCGTTGCGCCGACATTGACACCGACGCCCGCGCCCACACCCACCACGGCGCCACCAATCCCGACCCCGAAGCCCTGACGCAGCTCCGCGCCATCGGCGACCGGATCAGCGCGCCGGTGTCAGCCCGTAGATGTCGCGGGAATAGTCCTCGACCATGCGAGCCGCGGAGTAACGCGGTCCGTTGGTCCGCAGCGATGCGCGAATGCGTTCGACCCAGCCGCGCGGGATGCCGTGCTCATCGCGCTGGTAGAACAGCGGGATGATCTCGTGCTCGATGATGTCGAACAGCGTTGACGCATCGCGCGAGTCCTGCATCGCGTGGTCGAAGAGGATGTCGCCGGGCATGGCCCAACCGTTGGTCCCGTCGTACGCCTCGGCCCACCAGCCATCGAGGACCGAGAGATTCAGGCCACCGTTGAGCGCGGCCTTCATGCCGCTCGTGCCGCTCGCCTCGAGCGGCGGCCGCGGCACGTTGATCCAGACGTCGCAACCGGCGACCATGTCGAGGGCCGTCGCGAGGCTGTAGTTGTCGAGGAAGGTGATGCGGCTCGCCTCGGCGGGGTCACGCTTGAACCCGAACAGTCCCTGGGCGGCGCGCTTGCCCTCCTCATCCTGCGGATGTGCCTTGCCGGCGAAAATCATCTGCACTGGACGCTGGTCGTTCTTGAGCATCGACTCCGCGCGTTGCGGATCGAGCGTCAGCAACTGGATCCGCTTGTAGCCCGCAAGGCGCCGCGCGAACCCGAAGGTCAGCGCGTTCTCGTCGAAGCCATGCTCCGCGGCCTCGACATACCAACGCGGTTCGTCGCGCGCGAGCCGGCTGGCAACACTCCGCTCGCGCACCTGCTGGACGAACTCGGCGCGCAACCCGTTGCGCAGGTCCCACAGCTCGGCATCCGGAATGTCATCGACGGCAAGCCACGTCGCGGGATCCGCGGCGCGCGACTCCCATCCCGCGCCGAGGTGGCGATTGAGCATCTCGCGCATTCGCGGCGCCATCCACGTCGGGACGTGGACTCCGTTGGTGACGTGTCCGATCGGCACTGTGTCAGCGGGCCGCTCCGGGAAGAGCGATTGCCACATCTGACGGGCGACCTCGCCGTGACGCCGGCTGACACCGTTGCGGGCGCGGCTCATCTTGATGCCGAGTGGGGTCATGACGAACTGCTCGTGGGGGTTGTCGGGACGGGTGCGACCGAGGTGGAGGAATCCCTCGAGGTCGAGACCGACCTGTTCCGGATAATCGCCGAGCACCTCGACGATCTCGCTGACGTCGTACCCCTCGTTCCCCGCGCTCACCGGCGTATGTGTGGTGAACACGGTGCGCTCGCGGGCGGCCGTGAACGCCTCATGCCGGGAGCGACCCTGCGCCATCTCGCGCCGGGCCATCTCGAGCGGCGCCAGCGCGCCGTGACCCTCGTTGAGGTGCACAACGCACGGATCGATGCCCATCGCCTCGAGCGCGCGCATCGACCCGATGCCCAGCAGCGCGTATTGCGCAAGGCGCGTCGGGCGGTCGGCCACGTAGAGACGGCTCGTGATCCACTGGTCGATCGGCGAGTTCTCGGGGCGCTGCGCGTCGAGGAGGTAGAGCGGCGTACGTCCGACATCGAGCCGCCAGATCTGGACAACGACGTCGCGACCGCGGAGCGGCACGGTCACCGTCAGGGGTCCGTTGCCGTTCGTGACAAGAGCGGCAGGAACGTGCTCGGGGTCGACCGGCAGCCAGTACTCGTGCTGGTAGCCCGACTGATCCATCCGCTGCTGGAAGTAGCCCTGGCGGTAGAAGAGCCCGACGCCCACCATGGGCAGCGCCATGTCCGACGCCTCCTTGAGGATGTCGCCCGCGAGCACGCCGAGGCCGCCCGCGTAGATGGGCAGCGAGCGGTGCACCGCAAACTCCGCGCAGAGAAACGCAACTGGACGCATCGGTGTCGCACGGCCCTCAGCGGCCGGCCTGCCGAGTTCGTGATCGACTGCGTCGAGCACTGTCCGGATGCGCTCGAGCAGACCTGCGTCATCCGCTGCGCGATCCAGCGTTGCGGACGTGGTCTCGTTGAGCAGACGGATCGGATTGTGGTTGCTCGCCTCCCATCGGACCGGGTCTACCATCCGGAACACGTCGTCCCCGCCCGGCCACCAGGACCAGAGGTAGTTGAAGGCCAGTCGCGCGAGCGGCTCCAGTGGCGCGGGCAGCCGCGCGGCGAGGTCGGCGGCCGCGCTGTCGATGTCCCCGCTGCCGTCAGCGAGGGTTGCGGTGGCCAGCTCGGTCACGCCGCCGGGCCTGTTGCTGTGATGGCGGCACGGATGGCGGCGACGCCGGCCCGCGCGCCGCCGGCGTGTCCGAACACGGCGGTTCCCGCGACAAGGACGTTGGCGCCTGCTTCGACGCATGCGCGCGCGGTGTCCGCGTCGACGCCGCCGTCAACCTCCAGCTCGGTCTCGAGGCCCTGGTGCTCGATCTCCCGCCGGAGTTGCTCAACCTTGCGCAGGGTGCGCGGGATGAGGCGCTGGCCTCCGAATCCGGGGTCGATGGTCATCACGAGCGCAAGGTCGCACGCCTCGAGCACGTCCTCGAGCATGAGCGCCGGTGTGCTCGGGTTGATCGCGGCACCGGCCCGGCAGTCGAGCTCGCGGATCGCGGTGAGTGTGCGATGGAGGTGCGGGCACGCCTCGTAGTGGACGGTGATCGCGTCCGCGCCTGCGCTCGCGAAGCTGCTCAAATGCCGGTCCGGGTCGACGATCATCAGGTGCACTTCGAGCGGCAGCGCCGTCTCACGGCGGAGCGAACGGATGGTCTCGGTGCCGAAGGTGAAGTTGGGCACGAACCACCCATCCATGACGTCGACGTGGATGCGTTCGGCACCGCTGCCCTCGAGGTCGTGCGCTGCCTGGGCAAGGTGTCCGAAATCGGCGGCGAGGAGGCTCGGCGCGATCCGGACCGAATCCCGGCACGGGGGCCATGTGGATCGCGGCATCCGCGGATTCTGCCAGAGAGTGGTCCTGACGCCCGCGCGATTCATGAGTTCGTCATCGGACCCGTCAGATGCCGTCGGGGTGGCCACCTCGGCACCTCAGCGCGTCATGAGGCTGCGGCGGCGTCGAGAAACCAGACGAGGACCCCGTCCACAGGGCTGACGCGCGAGGCGGGCACCTCACCGCGGGCGGTAGCCGCCAGGGCTGGCACCTTGGCCGGCCCTGTGACCATGAATCCGACGGCAGCCGCCGCATTGATCGCCGGGTAGGTCAGCGTCATACGGTCGTACGGCACGTAGTCCGCGAGTCCCCGCGTCGCCCATCGATCGGTCACGTCGAGCGCGTGCGTGCCGGGAAACAGCGAGGCCGTGTGTCCGTTCTCACCGAGACCGAGGAGCACAACATCCAGTCGGGGTGCCCCATTCGCATTGGGGGAGAGCGACGCCGCGAGGAGATCCGAGTATTCGATGGAGGCAGCATCGAGATCCGCGCTGTCCGCCGGCATGCGGTGGACGCGAGCCGGATCGATGGACACGCGGCTGAGCAATGTCGTCTCCGCAAGGTGATAGTTGCTCGATGGGTCGCCGGCAGGGCAGGCCCGCTCATCGCCGAAGAACACGTGCCACATTGGCCAGTCAACTCGATCGCGCCACGCGGGACCCGCGAGCGCGTCGTAGAGCAGCCGCGGTGTGCTCCCACCCGCGAGCGCGATCGAGAACGATCCATGGTCGTCGACTGAGCGCTGCGCCAGGTCGGCGACCCAGCGCGCAACCTCGCTCGCCACGGCCTGGGGGTCCTCGCGGACCACGCGCTGACCGAGGAGGCTCACGTTACGGGTGGTGCCATGCCCGTCCATCGCGGGCCATGAACGCATCCGACTCCTCGGGTCCCCACGTTCCCGATTCGTAGTTCGGGCTGTGGACTCGGTCGGGGGGATGCGCGCGCCAGCCGTCGAGAATCGCCGTGCAGAAACGCCACGCTTCCTCGACCTCGTCCTCGCGGGCGAAGAGTGTGGCATCGCCGAGCATGCAGTCGAGCAGCAACCGCTCGTAGGCGTCCGGGGACTGCTCGCGAAAGGCCGTCCCGTACGTGAAGTCCATGTTCACCGATTCGATCCGCAACGCCTGGCCGGGGATCTTCGCACCGAAGCGCAAGGTGATTCCCTCATCAGGTTGGATGCGCAGGACAAGCAGGTTCGGCTCGATCCCATCGGTCGGAACCTGTCCCGATGCCAGGGGGACGCTCCCCGCAAACGGTGAATGGGGGACGCGTCGGAACTGGATCACGATCTCCGTCGCGCGCTTCGGCATCCGCTTGCCGGTTCGCAGATAGAACGGCGTTCCGGCCCAGCGCCAGTTGTCGATGTCGACCTTGAGCGCGACGAATGTCTCGCGCAGCGAGTCCGGCGCGACGTCACGCTCCTCGCGATAGCCGGGGACGGGCACGCCGCCGACGACGCCGGCAGAGTACTGACCGCGCACCGAGTGCGAGAGCGCATCGTCGGGGTGAATCGGGCGAACCGCGCGGAGCAGCTTCACCTTCTCGTCCCGGACCATCTCGGCCTGGAAGTTCGACGGTGCCTCCATGCCGACGATCGCGACGAGTTGCATGATGTGGTTCTGCACGATGTCGCGGAGCGCGCCGGCCCCCTCGTAGTACGAGGCGCGGCCCTCGACGCCGATCTCCTCTGCGACCGTGATCTGCACATGGTCGATGTACTGGCGGTTCCACAGCGGCTCGAAGATGCCGTTCGCGAAGCGGAACACAAGGAGGTTCTGCACGGTCTCCTTACCGAGGTAATGGTCGATGCGATAGATCTGCTCTTCGATGAACGCCGTGTGCAGTCTTTCGTTGAGCTCGCGCGCGGTGACGAGGTCGCGTCCGAACGGCTTCTCGATGATCACCCGAACTGCGGTGCCGGGTGGTTGCGCCGTGAGACCCGCGGCGTTGAGCCGGTCCGCCAACGGCATGACGGCGCCGGGCGGTGTGCTGAAGTAGAAGAGATGGTTGCCGCCCGTCCCGCGCTCGCGATCGACGGCGTCGAGGACGTCGCGCAGCGGCTCGAGTCCGTGCCCCGCGTCGTGGTCATAGGTGACGTAGCGGAGACCCTCTGCGAAGGTGTGCCACGTGTCATCGCGTAAGGGCACGCGGCCGTACTCCTGGATGCCGAGGTGCATCTCCGCGCGAAACTCGTCGTCCGTCATCTCGCTGCGACCGGCGCCCACCACGGTGAATCCGGCGGGGAGGCTGCCTGCCGCGGCCAGCGCGTAGAGCGCCGGCACGAGCTTGCGTTTGGTCAGGTCGCCGCTTGCTCCGAAGATGACCACACAGAACGGGCGCGGCGTGCGCGCCTCACGGCGGCGCTCCTGCAGCGGTCGGTCCGTCGTCAGAGTGATGGTGATGCTCCAGGAGCTGATTCGACCTTCACCGGATGGCCGCCGAGCTCATCGCGCAGTGCTGGGGATTGCGTCAGTGAGGCTGGCAAGCCCCGCACCGAGGTCGCCGGCGATGTGGACGCGGATCACGCGCCGGCCATGGTTGCGCAGTGACTGCAGGTCGCCTGCAGCCTGGGCGCGCTTGAGAACCGAGAAGGTGAACGGCTTCCCGGGAATTGGCACATCGGTGCCGTCGTCCGCCGTGATCTGGATGTAGACGCCGGTGTTCGGACCACCCTTGTGCAGCTGTCCGGTGCTGTGCAGGAAGCGTGGGCCGAACCCGAGCGTGGTCGCAAGGCGGCGCGTGTCGCGGATGGCGACGCGCAAAGCCTGGAGCGCGTCGTGGTTGGCGTCATCGGGGGTCACGTATGCCATGAGCGCGACGTAGTCGCCTGAGTTGGCTGTGTCGAGATGTTGCGAGAGCGCGCCGGATGCACTGCTGCCGGTGACGTCGCCGTAGACGCGCAGCGCACCGTCGGTCACCGCAGCCGCCTCATCAGGAAGCGCACCCGTCGTCTCGTACTGCTCCAGCACGGCGTTGGTGTTGTCCTTCGATTCCTTGACGTTCGGCTCGTCGAATGGGTCGATGCCGAGGTGCGCACCCGCCACCGCCGTCGCGAACTCCCAGCGGAAGAATTCCGCCGCCAGGTCGTACGTGTCGGCGAGGTCGAACACGACGACCGGATGGCCCGCATTGCGGAGCGCTTCGATGGAAGCGTCGAAGCTGGCGTCTGTTCCGATGCGGAGTGCGACGAAGAGACGATCGTCGGAGTACACCGCGGGGACGCCGAGCGGTTCGTCGCCGATCGGGATGATGCCCTTGCCCTCCTTGCCGGTGCTCTCCGCGATGAGTTGCTCGGACCAGAGCGAGAACGCCTCGACGCTGCGTGGGGCGAGAATCGTCACCTTGTTCCGTCCCGCGTCGTGGAGCGCGCCCATGACCTCGCCAAGCGCCAGTCCGCAGTTGATGTCACCGGGCACGCTTGGTTGGCATGTGCGGCGCATATCCGTCGCGCGATGCAGCAGCAGATCGATATCGATGCCGATCACCGCAGCGGGGACAAGTCCGAACAGGCTCAGCGCCGAGTAGCGCCCGCCGATGTCGGGCGGGTTCTTGAAGAGGTGCAGGAAACCGCGATCGCGCGCGATGTCGGCGAGGGGCGTTCCCGGGTCGGTCACCGCGACGAAGTGCGCGCCCGGCTTGTCCGTGACCGCGGCGGTCATCTCCCAGAAGTGCGCGAGCTGCGAGAGTGTCTCCAGCGTCGTACCCGATTTGCTCGAGACGATATACCCGGTTGCCTTGGGATCGATGGCACGACTCACCCTGGTGATGGCGAGCGGATCGGTGGTGTCGAGCACGTGCAAGGTGGGCTGGCCTTCGGCGCTGCCGAACGAGCTGCGCAACACCTCGGGGCAGAGGCTCGAGCCACCCATGCCGAGGAGCACGCAATCACGCCATCCAGCCTCGCGAGCCTCAGCGGTCAGTGCCGTCAATGACGCAAGCTGCTCGCGCATCGCGCCGACGACGTCGAGCCAGCCGAGGCGGTTGCGGATCACCGCTGCGTGGTCGGCATCGCCGGGCTTCCAGAGGTTGGGATCGCGGTGCCAGATGCGGTCGGCGATCTGCGTGGCTTCGGCCGTGTCGAGGGTCACAGCGGTTGCGCCGGGGTCGATGTGCTGCCGTTTGGCGTACCCCGACCCCATCGAGTCGACCTTCTCCGCGATGCCTCGCATCAGCGCGTTGTACGAGTCCGCGAACGTCCTGACACCGTCGTCGAGCAATTGCTGAGTCACCGCGTCCATGTCGATGCCCGCCTGCGCAAGCTGCTCCATGATCTGGTGCGCACCGGCGTAGTCGGCCTTCACGGTGTCGGTGCTCACAACGCCGTGGTCGAGGAACGCTGCGATGGTGGCCGGTGGCATCGTGTCAACGGTGTCGGGACCGATGAGCGCCTCCGCATAGAGGACGTCGCGGTAGTTCGGATTCTTGGCGCTCGTGCTCGCCCAGAGCGGCCGCTGCACGTGCGCTCCCGCGCGGCGCAGCTCGGCGAAGCCGTCCCCGAAGCGCCGCTCGAACAACTCATACGCGAGCACGGCGTTGGCGATTGCGGCCTTCCCGAGCAGGCTCTCGATCAGCGCGTTGCCGGGGTCGGCGGCAAGCTTCGCGCCGAGGAGCTTGTCGACGAGCGTATCGACACGGCTGACGAAGAACGACGCGACGGAGTGCACGTCGAGCAACCGCCCCGCGCTGTGACGAGTCTCGAGCGCGCCGAGGTACTGGTCGATGACGCGTTCGTGCATCGCAATCGCGAAAATGAGCGTGACATTGATGTTGCGACCGTCGGCGACACTCCGGCCGATCGCCGGCATGCCTTCGAGCGTCGCCGGAATCTTGATCATGACATTCGGGCGGTCGACTCGTTCCCAGAGCGTGCGTGCCATGGCGATCGTTCCGTCGGTGTCATGCGAGAGCGCCGGCGACACTTCGAGGCTCACGAATCCGTCGGCGCCCGACGTCCTCTCGTGGACGGGGCGGAGGATGTCAGCGGCATGTTGGATGTCGGTGATCGCAAGCTCGGTGAAGATGTCTTGAGGATCGTCGACGCCCGAGGCGAGCAGCCCGCGGATCTGCTCGTCGTACATCGAGCCTTCGGCGATCGCCTTCTGAAAGATCGTCGGATTACTTGTCATGCCGGTGACGTTGTCCTCGGCGATCATGCGCTGCAACTCACCCGACGTCAGCAGGTCGCGGCTGATGAAGTCCAGCCAGACGGACTGCCCGTGCTCGCCGAGTTGTTGCAGCGGCGTGGTCATCGACCGGCACCCGCTGATGCGCCGACGAGCTGCGTCACGGCGGCGACGATGGCGTCGGCATCGATGCCGGCTGTCGCCATCAACTCCTCGGGTGTGCCCGAGCCGGGCAGACTGCGGACTGCCAGGTGCGTCACGCGCGGCGGTGTCGGCTCGAGCGCGAGCGCTTCCATCACCGCCGCCCCAAGGCCGCCCTGCGGGTAGTGGTCCTCGACGATCACAAACCGCCCACCGGTATCGGCGCTTGCCTCGCGCAACGTCGCGGTGTCGATCGGTTTGACCGAGTAGAGATCGATGACCCGGCACGCGATGCCGTTGCCGGACAAACGGTCCGCGGCGTCAAGGCACGCATGCAGCGTGACTCCCGCGCCGATGAGCGTCACGGCATCCGCGTCGCTGCGGCGCAACACCTTGGACCCACCGACGGGGAACGCCTCGCTGTTGTCGTAGAGCACCGGATACGCACCACGCGTGGTGCGGACGTAGCTGATGCCCCTCAGATCCGCCATCTGTGCCACGAGCTTCGCGGCGGAGACGGCGTCACTCGGATACAGCACCGTCGATGTGTGCACCGCGCGCAGCGACGCGATGTCCTCCAGCGCCATCTGTGACGGGCCGTCCGCGCCGATCTCGCACCCCGCGTGCGAGCCGGAGAGGCGGATGCTGACCTCGGACACACCGCACATGCGGATGAAGTCGTACGCGCGTGAGAAGAAAGCGGCGAACGTTGATGCGAACGGGATATAGCCGCGCACCGACAGCCCGACGGCGCTCGCGACCATCTGCTGTTCGGCGATGAACATCTCGAAGAAGCGTTCGGGGTATGCAGCCTTGAACTCGTCGGCATGCGTGGAGTTGCTGACCTCACCGTCGAGGGCCACCACATCGTGACGCGCGCCGAGTGCCTTGAGCGTGTCGCCGTACGCCTTGCGAGTCGCCACCTTGTCGCCGATCGCGTATGTCGGCAATGCAACGGGCTTGTCCGTCTCGCTCGCCGATGCCGACTCCGCGCCATCCGGGGGCCGCACGTGGATCCGCAGGTCGCGGATGCCGCCCAGCTCGGCGATCGCCTTCTCGGCGAGGTCGGGGGGCAGCGCCTTCCCGTGCCAGCCGTCCTTGTTCTCGATCTCCTTACAGCCCTTGCCCTTGATGGTGCGAGCGATCACGACGGTCGGCCGGTCGCCGTCAGCGCGAGCCGAGGTGAACGCGTCGTCGATCTCGTGGACATCGTGACCGTCGATGACGATCGGCCTGCATCCGAAGGCCTCGACACGACGCTTGTAGACATCGAGGTGCCACTCGTACTCGGTGGGACCCCGCTGTCCGAGGCGGTTGACATCGAAGATCACCGTGAGGTTCGACAGGCCGTAATGACCGGCTTTGTCGAGCGCCTCCCAGACCGAGCCCTCGGCAAGCTCGCTGTCGCCACACAGGACCCAGACATGGAAGGGAAGCTTGTCGAGGTACTTGCCGGCAAGCGCAACGCCGACGGCGATCGCGATGCCCTGCCCGAGTGACCCGGTGGCCACGTCGACCCAGGGGATCAGCGGCGTCGGATGACCCTGCAGCCGCGAGCTGTGGGTGCGGTAGGTCATCAGCTCCTCATCGGTGATCGCGCCCGCCGCCTTGTACAGGGCATAGAGGAGGGGCGAGGCGTGGCCCTTGGAGAAGATGAGGTGGTCGTTGTCCGCCAGCTTCGGCTGGTCGAAGTCGTAGCGCAGATGGCGCGCCGCGAGAACGGTGATCAGGTCGGCGGCCGACATGCTCGAAGTTGGATGTCCGGAGCCCGCTTTGGTGCTGCAACGGATACCGTCGACGCGAATCTGCTGAGCGACTTCGCCTACGAAGTCGAGCGCGGGAAGCACTCCCGTCTCGACGCTGCCGGTCACCGCCATGGACTGCACCTCCAACGAGCCTGCTGAACTTGAATCATGCCGCGATGGAACCGTGGCGCGCCGTCCGGTATTGGCTCCGGCCTCATGGGTTACAGTCACGGATCGAGGCGCGCGCCTATAGCTCAGCCCGGATAGAGCGTCTGACTACGGATCAGAAGGCCGGGGGTTCAAATCCTCCTGGGCGCACCACTCCTCCATTTCGCGGCCACGTCCGGGCCCGCCGTTCAGCCTCCGGACACCGCAGGTGCGACAAACACCTCAGCGCCGTCCGGCACAGGCGTGTCCATCGCTGCGCCCGTCCGAACGCTGACGCCGTCGACGAACACGAGCACGTGCGGGCGGAGCTCCCCGCGCTCGTCGCGCAACTTTCGCTCCAGCTGCGGATTCCGTTGCGCGAGATCGTCGAGCGCGGCACCCAGCGTGCTGCCGGTGAGCTCCACCTCGTTCCGCTCGTCCGCATAGCGGCGCAGCGCGGCCGGAAGCAGCAGGCGCGACGTCACGCTAGCTGCGCGACCCTCACGGACAGAATGTCGGGAAGATGGCTTGCGATCATCGTCCAGCTGTCACCATCATCTCGACTGGCATAGACCTCACCGAGCCGGGTCCCGAAATACACTCCTGCCGGATCTGACGCGTCAGCGACCATCGCGTCGCGAAGCACTGCCGCGTAGTACGGATCCTCAGGGAGCCCTGCGGAGAGCGGCTCCCAGTGGTCACCCGCGTTCTCGGTGCGGTAGACACGACACTTCGCCTCCGGTGGAAATCGCTCCGCGTCAGCCCGGAGTGGAAACGAGTACAGGGTGCCCGGTCGGTGCGGATGCACGATGAGCGAGAAACCGAAGTTGCTCGGCAGCCCGGATTCGATGGGGGTCCAGGAGTCGCCGCGGTCGTCACTGCGGTACACACCGAAATGGTTCTGCGCGTAAAGGCGATCCGGCCGACTCGGATGGAAGGCCACCTTGTGGACGCATTGACCGAACTCCGGGAACCGTTGATCCTCGGGGAGGAAGGCTGCCTGAATGCCGCGATTCGCCGGAGACCACGATTCGCCGCCATCCCGGGTTCGGTAGACACCCGCTGCCGACATCACGACCATGACATCCTTGGGATCGGTCGGATGGGGAAGAACGGTGTGCAGGCAGGCGCCGCCGCCGCCGGGCATCCACTCCGGCCGATGTGGATGCTGCCAGAGGCCTTCGACGAGCGCGAAATGCTTGCCGCCATCCTCGGAGCGGAAGAGCGCGTGGGGCTCCACTCCGGCGTAGACGACGTCTGGCTCCAGCTCGGTCGACGGCTGAATCTGCCAGACGCGGGCGACGGAGGCATCGCTGCCGGCGGGGAACCCGATCGGCGGCTCCTCCGGTTCGGACCATGTGGCGCCCAGGTCGTCCGAATACGTCAGCAGCGGCCCCCAGTGGCCCGTCCCAACCCCGGCGAGAATGCGGGGCGTGTCGCGACGGAGGTCGGCTGCAACGGAGTACACCTCCTGGTTGCGGAACAGGAAGTCGTCCGCCGACCAGGTCCTGCGGTCATCGGTGCTTCGGGCGATCAGCAAGCCCTTGCGGGTTCCGACCAGCAGAATCGTCAATCCCACGGAGCACCTCCTCTTGTTTCCGAACCGCCGCGCAGTCTATTCCTCTCCCCAGGCTGCTCGACGCACCGCTTCGTTCGATCTAAGCTGCATCCATGCGAGGGAATAGCCGGCGATGATCGGTCTCGGCGGTCACGCGGTTCTGCTCCTCATCCCAATCCTGTGGCTCGCCTCCGTTGTCTACTGGATCGTCGCGATCGTCGAGGTGGCGCAGACACCTGTCTGGCAGTTCAAAGCTGTCGGGAGCGACAAGACGGTGTGGTTGCTCATCGTGGTGCTGCTCGGGATCATCGGCGCGCTGATCTGG
>Ga0307374_10011165_pt1 | contig 12846 bp, 14 predicted proteins | sample OX3MG_FD_202532 | JGI IMG/M metagenome (GOLD analysis project Ga0307374, IMG submission 202532) | Soil microbial communities from Risofladan, Vaasa, Finland - OX-3 | ecosystem: Environmental > Terrestrial > Soil > Coastal area > Acid sulfate soil | place: Finland: Risofladan, Vaasa | collected...
TCGTCATGCCGCTTATCGGCTCGATTACCGGCGGGCTCGATTTCTCCAACTACTTCGTTCCGCTGTCGTCAAAAGTAACGGCAGCCGCTCTCGCCGACGCCAAGAAGCAAGGGGCGGTGCTCGCTTGGGGCAGTTTCCTCACTCTTGCCATCAACTTCGTCATCATTGCTTTTGCATTGTTCCTTGTGGTCAAGGGCATCAACCGGTTGAAAGCGCCGCCGCCTGCTCCTGCGGCTCCGTCTGCCGAAGTGCAGCTGCTGACCGAGATCCGCGACGCGCTGAAGACGCGCTAGGCCCGGATGGCGGTAAAGCCGGCAAAGCCTGAAAGGAAACAGCGGGTCGTCGCCGACAACCGCAAGGCGCGCTTCCATTATTTCATCGACGAGACCATGGAGGCGGGGCTTGCGCTCACCGGCACCGAGGTCAAATCGCTGCGGGCGGGAAAAGTGACGATCGGAGAATCCTATGCCGACGCTCGCGGCGGCGAGATTTGGCTGATCAACTCCAACATTCCGGAGTATCTGCAGGCCAACCGTTTCAACCACGCGCCGAAACGGCCGCGCAAGCTTCTGCTGCATCGCCGCCAGATCAGCAAGTTGATCGGCGCGGTCGAGCGTGAAGGGCGGACACTGGTTCCGTTGAAGCTCTATTTCAACGACAAGGGCCGCGCCAAGGTCGAACTGGCGCTGGCGCGCGGCAAGAAGTTGTTCGACAAACGCGACACGGAAAAGAAGCGGTCGTGGGAGCGCGAGCGCGGCCGGCTGCTGCGGCAGAAAGGTTGAACACCGTGCCGCCGATCACGCTCGACCACTGCGTCATCCACGTAACCGACTGGGAACGCTCGAACGCCTTCTACACCAAGGTGCTCGGCGCCGAGCTGATCGCCCGGCCGGTCGGCTACGCCTATCGTTTCGCCGACCGGCAGCTCAACGTTCATGGCCCCGGTGTTCAGCCGGCGGAAGTGGCGCGGCTTCCGGTCGCGCCCGGCAACAGCGACCTTTGTTTTGAATGGCGCGGACCGATCGTGGATGCGATGAAGCACCTTGAGCGTTGCGGTATCGCCGTCGAGCGGGGTCCGATGCAGCGCTTTGGCGCAAAGGGTAAAGGCACCAGCGTCTATTTCCGCGATCCCGACGGCTCGTTGATGGAATTCATGTCTTATGCGCACAATTCGGAAAAGGGGTCGCCGGATTTCGGACAAGACCATGCGCCGGTGAAACCCGGAGAGAAACCGATGTCGCAGGCGAGAGAAGCATCCGGCCAGCACGATCCGACCCATCTTCCGTCCAACATTCCGGCGCCGCAGGACGATGGTGCGGTGCGGCATCTGACCGGCATGAAGCTTCCCGATCTGGCGCTGCCGGCGACACGGAGCGGCGCGTTCAACCTGTCGGTGATCGGCGGCCGTACCGTGCTTTACATTTATCCGCGCACCGGCGTGCCCGGTGTCGATCTGCCGCCCGGCTGGGATGATATTCCGGGCGCCCGCGGCTGCACGCCGCAGTCGTGTAGCTTCCGCGATCATTTCGCCGAGCTTAAAGCTCTCGGCGTCGGGCAGGTTTTCGGCCTTTCGACCCAGGACACCGACTATCAGCGCGAGGCCGCCGAGCGCCTGCACCTGCCATTCGCGATCATGTCCGACGCCGAACTCAAATTTACCCGCGCGCTCAAGCTGCCGACGTTTGTGGCGGCCGGCCAGACGCTGCTCAAACGCATGGCGCTGGTCATCGACGACGGCGTCATAACCAAGGTCTTCTATCCGGTATTCCCGCCGGATCAGAGCGCGGCTGAAGTTATCGCCTGGCTCAAGACGTGATTGGCGTGACCGCAGGTCAGCGAAAGATCGGGCTGGCGGCGAAAAACCGCGTCATGAAATCGTTGAACGCCTTGAGTTTCGCCGAAAGCTGGCGCGCGGCGGGATAGACCGCGTAGATCGTCGCCTCCGGCAAGGCGTAGTTCGGCAGCACCGCCACAAGCTTTCCGTCTTTGAGGTCGTTACGAAAAAAGTCGATCGGCCCATAGGCAATGCCGAGGCCGCGCAACGCGCCGGTCCGCAGCACATGCCGGTGGCTGGTCACGATCGGCCCGCTCACCTTCACCACCCGCTCGCCGTCCGCCCCGATGAGGTTCCATTCGTCGGGCACCACGACATAGCTGTAACTGAGGCAATCGTGCGTGGTGAGATCCTCGGGCGTGTGTGGCGTTCCGCGCCGCGCCAGATAATTCGGCGCGGCACAAAGCACGCGGCGCGAGGTATTGAGCTTGCGCACGGTGAGACTGGTGGATGTCCCGCGGGGCAGGTCGACGCTGATGGCAACGTCGTAGCCGCCTTCGATCGGATCGGTGATGCGGTCGTTGTGCGTCAGATTGATGCGCAGCTTTGGGTAGGCGACGAGGAAATCGGTGATCGCGGCGCCGATCTCGGCAAGGCCGAAATTGGTCGGCGCGATGACCCGCAATTCACCGCGGGGCTCGTTATGCAGCGCGCTCGCGGTCCGCTCGGCTTCGTCGAGATCGGCGAGGATGCGCCGGCATTGTTCGTAGAAGGCGCGGCCGGTGGCAGTGACGCTGACGCGCCGCGTGGTGCGGTCAAGCAGGCGCGCGCCGAGACGTTCCTCGAGTTGGAGTACGTGTTTGCTGGTCGCGGCGCGCGACAGACCGAGCTTGTCCGCCGCGCGCGTGAAGCTGCCGGCGTCAATAACGGCGGTAAAAACTCTAGCATTTTCAAAGCGATCCATCTTTACGGCCTGGATTGTCAATTATTGATTGACAATCTATTTCGCTGAATGCCGATGATCAAGCCGGTTTTGCGGCGTAGCTTGCCGCGTCTGACCGTGGGGAATCCACACCGAGGAGGCACGTCATGCCGAAATTTATCGTCGCACCGCACTTCCGCCTTCAGGAGTGGGTCGCCGAGGAGAAGGGACACTTCGCCGCCGAAGGTCTCGATTACGAGTTTCGCGAAGCAATGGATTCGAGCACGGCGAGCGGCCATAACCTCGGCAACAAGGTTGGCGCCTATCAGACTTTCGAGGCGGGGCGAACCTGCAACGTCAGCGGCGCCTGCCATTGGACGGTGAACGTCGCGGCCTCCAATGGTCACGGCAAGCTTTACGCCGACTGCTACTCGGTGTCGCCGTGCGGGGTATTCGTGCCGGCGGATTCGAAAATAAGGGCTCCGGCCGATCTCGCCGGCGTGCCGATCTCGGTCGGCTATCAATCCGGCAGTCACTACGCCACCATCCAGGGTCTCGAACAGTATCTCAAGCCGGAACAGATCAACCTGTCATTCAACGACGGCATGCTGTTCAGCCGTATGGAGCTGCTGATCGACGGCAAGTTGCCGGCGGCTTCGTTGTTCTCCGGGCCGTATTATTTTGCCGAGCAACTCGGCTTCCGCAAAGTCATCGACACCACCTTTATGATAGCTTCGATGGTCACCGGCACGCCGGACCCCGAGGATGTGCGGAAATATTTCCGGGCGCTGCGCCGCGCGCAGCGGGACATCGATCTGCGGCCGGAGCTGTACACGCATTACTATAAGAAAGAATTTCCGGTTCGCTTCCACGACCAGATCGACACGCGGCGCTGGGGTCCGGGCGAACGGCTGGTGTTCGAGCCATATTCCAAAGAGACGTTTGAAGAGTCGTTCGAGTGGATCGAGCGCCACGGCATCTTCCCGCCGGGCGAAATGGGGGCCGGCAACTACGAAGCCGCGATCTACGCTTGACGCTTAGACCACATCAAGAAACGTTCGCACTTTGGCGAACACGTCGCGGAACATTTGCGGCGTCAGCACGCCGGTCGACGTGTTGTAGCGCGAGCAATGATAGCTATCGAATAAACTGATCGCGCCCATCGGGTGCATGCAGCCGTGCTTGAACGGAAAGTCGCGGCGCTTGGCGTTACGCGCGGTAATGGTAATGAAGGTTTCGTGCGCGATCCGCCCGAGCGCAACGATGGCGCGAAGCTTCGGCATTTCGCCGATGGTGGCGGTGAGGAAATCGCGGCAGGTGGTAATCTCCTGCGGCGTCGGTTTGTTCTCCGGCGGCACGCAACGCACGGCGTTGGTGATGCGGCAGTCGATCAGGGCCAGGCTGTCGTCGATCCGGGCTTCAAATTCTCCGCGCGCGAAACCGAATTCCTTGAGCGTCGCGTAAAGCAAATTGCCGGCATGGTCGCCGGTGAACGGCCGGCCGGTGCGATTGGCGCCGCGCAGTCCGGGCGCCAGGCCGACGATCAACAAACGCGCGTCAATCGATCCGAACGAAGCAACCGGAGCGTTAAACCATTCCGGCTCCTTGGCTCGCCATTCCTGACGAAAGGCGACGAGCCGCGGGCAGCGTGGACAATCGCGGCCGGGCTTGCCGGTTGCGGGCGCCATCGCAGCCATCGCCGCCGACTAATCTTCGTCGAATTCGTCTTCGACCTCGATACGTTGCGCGGTCGCGGCTCCGGTCGAGGTTGGGCGCTGAAGGAATTGCGGGGTGTGTCGCGGCTCGCGCACCTCCCGCGGCTCGCGCTGCGGACGCTCGTTCGGATCGCGGCCGATCTTGTTTTGCATGGCGATGATGTCGATGAACTCGTCGGCCTGGCGGCGCAGCTCGTCGGCGACCATCGGCGGCTGCGTCGAAATCGTCGAAACCACGATGACGCGGACGCCGCGCCGCTGCACCGCTTCGACCAGCGAGCGGAAATCGCCGTCGCCGGAGAACAGCACCATCTGGTCGATGTGCGGAGCGATTTCCATGGCGTCGACCGCAAGCTCGATGTCCATGTTGCCCTTGACCTTGCGGCGGCCGGTTTGATCGACGAACTCTTTGGTCGCCTTGGTGACGACCGTGTACCCGTTGTAGTCGAGCCAATCGATCAGCGGGCGGATCGACGAATATTCCTGATCCTCGATCACGGCGGTGTAATAGAACGCGCGCACCAAATAACCGCGCGACTGGAACTCGCGTAAAAGCCGCTTGTAGTCGATATCGAAGCCGAGCGATTTGGTGGTGGCGTATAGATTGGCGCCGTCGATGAATAATGCGATTTTTTCAATCTGTGCCGACATGTGCTGATTTCTCAATACTTTTCCGGTTACGAAGCCGTATTGGTCCGCAATGGACTCTCGGCTCCGGGCGTTGGTTAAAACCTATTGTCGCCATCGCTAAACAGCGACGATGGCAAAAGCGCGATATCTCGCCTAAAGCCTATGCTCACTTTGCGCAAGGTTTCGCGTCGCCTCTGCGGCACGCCGCCGCGGAAACGGCTTAACGATAAGACCGCCGCGACTTACCCCGGAAGCCGCAATTGCGGCATGCCGCGGCCGCATCGAAAAAGGCCGGATTTTCCTTAAATCACGGGCTGTTCATGGAGAATGGCCTTGCACTTGTCGGCTGCTGACGATAGGTAACGCCCCGTCTGGCAGGGTTTGGTTGCCGGCATTCCCGAGGAGAAGCGCTTATGGCTCGTGTGACCGTCGAAGATTGCATCGACAAGGTCGAAAACCGCTTCGATCTCGTTCTGCTCGCGAGCCATCGCGCGCGCATGATCTCCTCCGGGGGCCAGATCGTGGTCGATCGCGACAACGACAAGAATCCGGTCGTGGCGTTGCGGGAGATAGCCGAAACGGCGGTTTCTCCCGAGGACCTCAAGGAGGAACTCGTTCATTCCTTGCAGAAATACGTCGAAGTGGACGAACCGGAGCCGGATGGTCTTCCGCTTATTGGTACACCCGGCACGGGGATCGATGCCGACGACACCGAGGTCACCACCGACCGCATGAGCGAAGAAGAGTTGCTCAAGGGCTTGGAGGGTTTGACCCCTCCCGAGACCCAGCCCGAGCCCGACGTCGAAGTCGGCGACGAGGAACTGTAAGCGCGGCCGTCCGCCCGGCTTTCGGCCGGGAATTAAGAAAAGTTGCGAACTGCCGCGACTTTTGTCGCCACCCATGGCGTTGGGCGCTCGTCTTGTGACGCTTAGCCCGTGCCATGATATTGTGACCAATTCGCCGGTTTTCGCCGGCGGAGACGAGGTCTTCATGGCGCGGTCGCCGATCGATTTGCCGCGGATGCAGAACCAGCCCGGACCGCAGGTCGCGCTGGCGCGCGGGCCCAATCTCGTGCCGCAGGTTGCCGAGGTCGCGCGCAAACCGCGCAAGCCGGCGCTGATGCGGCAGTTCGAGCTGATCGACCGGGTCAAACAATATAACCCCGCTACCAACGAAGACCTGCTCAACCGCGCTTACGTCTATGCCATGCGCGCCCACGGCGAGCAGAAGCGCGCTTCGGGCGACCCCTATTTCTCCCATCCGCTGCAAGTCGCCGCGATCCTCACCGATCTGAAGCTCGACGACGCGACGATTGCCGCGGCGCTCCTGCACGACACGATCGAGGATACCGACGCCACCCGGGTCGAGATCGATCGGTTGTTCGGCAAGGATATCGGCACCCTGGTCGAGGGGCTGACCAAGCTGAAGCGGCTTGATCTTGTTTCCAAGGAAGCCAAGCAGGCGGAGAACCTGCGCAAGCTCCTGCTTGCCATCGCCGCCGACGTGCGCGTGCTGCTGATCAAACTCGCCGACCGCCTCCATAACATGCGAACGCTGGAGCACCGGCCGCCGGAAGCGCGGCGCGTCACGGCGGAGGAGACGCTCGACATTTATGCGCCGCTCGCCGGACGCATGGGCATGCACGAGATGCGCGAGGAACTCGAAGATCTGTCGTTCCGCGAACTCAATCCCGACGCCTACAAGGTCATCACCGAGCGGCTCGAGGCGCTCGCCGCACGAAGCAAGAGCTGGATCGCCGAGATCGAGCAGCAGCTCGCGCGCAAGCTCGCCGACAGCGGCATTGCCGCCGAAGTCGGTGGCCGCCGCAAGCGAGCCTACCCGATCTGGCGCAAGATGGAGCGGAAGGCGGTCGGCTTCGAGCAATTGTCCGACATTTTTGGCTTCCGCGTCGTGGTCGGCGGCGTGGCCGAGTGTTACCGGGCGCTCGGCATCGTTCACACCACCTGGCCGGTCGTGCCCGGGCGCTTCAAGGATTACATCTCCACGCCCAAGCAAAACGACTACCGCTCGATCCATTCGACCGTGATCGGGCCGGGCAAGCAGCGTGTCGAATTGCAGATCCGTACCCGGGCCATGCACCAGATCGCCGAATATGGCATTGCCGCGCATGCGCTATACAAGGATGGCGTCGGTTCGCCGACGGAAATGCTGTCGCGGGAGTCGAGCGCGTATGCGTGGCTCCGCCGCACCATCGAGCTGCTGGCGGAGGGTTCCAATCCGGAAGAATTTTTGGAACACACCAAGCTCGAATTGTTCCACGATCAAGTGTTTTGCTTCACGCCGAAGGGCAAGCTGATCGCGCTGCCGCGCCGCGCCACGCCGATCGACTTCGCCTACGCGGTGCACACCGATGTCGGCAACATGGCGGTTGGAGCCAAGATCAACGGCAAGATCGGGCCGCTCAGTTCGCAGTTGCAAAACGGCGATGAGGTGCAGATCCTCACCGCCAAGGCACAGACCGCTCCACCCGCCGCCTGGGAATCCATTGCGGTAACGGGCAAGGCTCGCGCGGCAATCCGCCGCGCCACGCGCGCCGCGGTGCGCGACCAGTATTCGGGGCTCGGCCGCCGCATGCTCGAGCGGCTGTGCCAGCGCGCCAAGATCGGCTATTCGGACGAGCAATTGCAGGGCGCGTTGCCGCGGCTGGCGCGCGCGTCGATCGACGACGTGATGTCGGCGGTCGGACGCGGCGAAATGAAAGCTTCCGACGTCGTGCGCGCCATGTATCCCGATTATAAGGATGAGCGCGTTACGCCGGCAGCGCCGAAGTCCGAGACCGGCTGGTTCGGGCTAAAGCGTGCCAAGGCGGTGAAGTTCAAGCTGCCGGAGAAGTCGGAGAATGGCGCCGCCATCCCGATCCGCGGCATTAACTCGAATCTGCCGGTGCGGTTTGCGCCGAACGGCGGCGCGGTGCCCGGCGACCGCATCGTCGGTATCATGACGCCGGGCGAGGGGATCACCATTTATCCGATCCATTCCGAAGCGCTCAAACGGTTCGAGGACGTTCCGGAGCGATGGCTTGACGTGCGGTGGGACATCGACGACGGCGCACCTCAGCGTTTCCCGGCCCGCCTCGCGGTGCAATCCGTCAATGAGCCCGGCTCGCTCGCTCAGATCACTCAAGTGATCGCCGAGCATGACGGCAACATCGACAATATCCGCATGTCGCGCCAATCGCCCGACTTCACCGAAGTGATCATCGACCTCGAAGTCTACAATCTCAAACATTTGACTTCGATCATCTCGCAATTGCGCGCGAAGAAGGTGATCGCCAACGCAGAGCGGCTGAACGGCTAAGTTGGCCGCATACGCGATCAACCTTGCGTTCGATTACAGACGCGAATGCGGTTGTCGATCGATGGGGAAAGCTCGACTGACCCTCTATTTATCTATCTTGCGTTGGTGGATTGACGCATGTATATACATACTAGGATATACGGAGACGTTGCAATGGCAATTGCTCGGGTCTTCAAGTCAGGGAACAGCCAAGCGGTTCGCTTGCCTAAAGAATTCCGCTTCCGCAGCAAGGAGGTGGAAATCGTCAGGCGCGGCGATGAAGTCGTGCTACGCGAGAAGTCCAAAGGGATGGCGCGCGCGTTTGAGCTCATTGCGAGCTTACCGATAGATGACTTGGCCGACGAGCGGGACGACCCGCCGCAGGAGCGCGACGGGTTGTGATTGCGCCGCGTTATCTGCTGGACACCGATACGTTCGTCTATATCCGCCGCGGCCGTCCCGCTGGGGCGCAAGCGCGCTTTCAGCGGTTGCAGCCGGGACAAGCAGTACTATCGGTTATCACCTATGGCGAATTGATTTACGGCATCGCGAAGAAAAAAGTGGGCCCTGAACCATTGTTGCGTTTGGAGGAGTTGACGCAGATCATTTCGGTGATCCCGCTAACGCGTGAGGCGGCTGCTGTCTACGGCGCAGCCCGCGCGGCGCTGTCGGCTAGAGGTGAAATGATTGGAGCCAACGATTTATGGATTGCGGCGCACGCCATCAGTCTTGGTTTGATTCTGGTCACCAACAACGAACGTGAGTTCAAACGGGTGCCCGATTTGAAAATCGAGAATTGGACCAGGTAGCCGTCAAAGCGATCGCATGCCCGCCATTGCTCCCATCCGCCTCGGCATCAACGTCGATCACGTCGCTACCGTGCGCAACGCGCGCGGCGGCAAACATCCCGATCCGCTGAAAGCCGCCGAGATTGCAATTGCCGCCGGCGCCGACGGCATCACCGCCCATTTGCGTGAAGATCGCCGCCACATCGTCGATGACGACGTGGTGCGGCTGAAAGCGCACATCAAACGGCCGCTCAACTTGGAAATGGCGGCGACGCCGGAGATGGTCGAGATTGCCCGCAAGCTGCGCCCACATGCTGCCTGCATCGTGCCCGAGCGGCGCGCGGAGCGTACCACCGAAGGCGGCCTTGACGCTGCCGGGCAGCGCGAGGCGTTGCGCGCGGCAGTCGGACAGCTCGCCGGCGCCGGTATTCGCGTCTCGCTGTTCATCGCCGCCGAGCCGGCCCAGATCGAAGCTGCGGCCGCGATCGGCGCACCGGTAATCGAAATCCACACCGGCGCCTGGTGTAACGCGGTCGTTGCAGGCGATGTCACGGTCGCCGCCACCGAGTTTGACCGCATCGCGCGTGGCGCGACGCTGGCAGCCGAGGCCGGTCTCGAAGTCCATGCCGGTCACGGGCTCGATTTCATCAGCGCGGAAAAGATTGCGTCGCTGCCTGAAATCGTCGAGCTCAACATCGGGCATTTCCTGATCGGCGAGGCGCTGTTCGAAGGTCTTGGCGACGCCGTCCGTCACATGCGCACCGCGATGGACAGAGGCCGCGCGCGTAGCGCGGGGCGGGCACCATGATTCTCGGCATCGGCTCCGATATTTGCGACGCGCGCCGCATCGCCGCGGTGATCGAACGCCATGGCGACCGCTTTATCGACCGTATCTTCACGCCGGCCGAGCGTGCCAAGGCGGAGCGGCGGCGAAACCGGTTCGAGACCTATGCCAAGCGTTTCGCGGCCAAGGAAGCTTGCGCCAAAGCGCTGGGAACCGGGCTGCGCGCGGGCGTCTGGTGGCGCGATATCGCCGTCGTCAATCTGCCGGGGGGACGGCCGACGCTTGAATTGACCGGGGGTGCCAAGCGGCGTCTCGATGCCCTCACGCCCGCCGGCTATCAGGCGCGTATTGACCTGAGCATGACCGACGAAGGGCCGATGGCACAGGCTCTGGTGGTCATTTCCGCCACTGCCGTCGGCACGCCTTGGCGCTGCCGGACCGCATGACAATCCGTCATCTCCTGCCGCTCTGGCGGTAAGCCCATGGCGTGTCTAAGTAATGTCGATTCGGGTGAAGCCGCGGCGAATTCCCGCGTGCAATTGCGCGGGTATGGCGCAGCGGCTACAAGTTTGCGGGGCGCGAGCTTCCACAACGGAACAATAGGCTTATGAGCGTGCAGACCGGGACAAAACGGAAAGAGGGCGGATTCGCCGAAACCATACGCGTTATCTTCCACGCGCTTATCATCGCCCTGGTCATCCGTACCTTCCTGTTTCAGCCCTTCAATATCCCGTCCGGCTCGATGATCCCGACCCTGCTGGTCGGCGATTATCTGTTCGTGTCGAAATATTCCTACGGCTACACCCACTATTCGCTGCCGTTCTCGCCGCCGATCTTCACCGGCCGCGTTGTCGGTCAACCGGTCGGGCGCGGCGACGTGGTCGTCTTCCGCCTGCCCAAGGATGACTCCATCGATTACATCAAGCGCGTCATCGGGCTGCCCGGCGACCGCATCCAGATGATCGATGGCGTGCTCAACATCAACGGTCAGCCGGTCAAGCGCGAGCGCGTCGACGACTTCGTCTCCGACGACGACGGCGCGGTCCAGCGGGTCAAGCGCTATCGCGAGACGCTGCCGAACGGGGTGAGCTACACGACACTCGATCTCACCGATAACGGCTTCTACGACAACACTCAGGTCTACACCGTGCCGCCCGGTCATTATTTCATGATGGGCGACAACCGCGACAACTCGACCGACAGTCGTGTGATCAGCGCGGTAGGCTACGTGCCTTACGAGAACATCATCGGCAGGGCGCAGATCATCTTCTTCTCGATCAGGGACGGCGCGCACGCCTGGGAGGTGTGGCGTTGGCCGTGGACCGTGCGCTGGGCTCGATTCTTCACACTGGTGCGATGAGCAGCCGGGGCAGGAGCAAATCAGTTCCAGCTCCAAAAGAGCCGCCCGTCGTCGAGGCAGCCCCTAACGACGCTCAGAAGGACGTGCGCCGCCGCCGCCGGCGCGGCGATACGTCCCTGGAAGAGCGTATCGGCTATCGCTTCAAGGATCATGTGCTGTTCGCCAGCGCGCTGTCGCATATCTCCGCGCTCAAGGGCGTGCGCAACCGCGGCGGCAGCTATCAGCGGCTGGAATTTCTCGGTGACCACGTGCTCGGCCTCGTCATCTCCGACATGCTCTATCGCGCGTTTCCGAAAGCCGACGAGGGTGAGCTGTCGCGTCGGCTCGCCGATCTCGTGCGCAAGGAAACCTGCGCGGAGATTGCGCGCGCCATCGATCTCGGGGCGGCCATTCGTCTCGGCTCGTCGGAAGCCAATGCGGGCGGCCGAGGCCGCCCGGCGATCCTCGCCGACGTGTGCGAGGCGTTGATCGGCGCGGTCTATCTCGACGGCGGCTATACTGCCGCCGAGGCGCTGGTCGGCCGGCTCTGGGAGGCGCGGCTGCGCAGCACTGCCCAGCCGTTGCGCGATCCGAAAACCGTCCTGCAGGAATGGGCGCAGGCGCGCGGCTTGCCGACGCCGGCCTATCGCGAAATTGCCCGCTCCGGGCCGCATCACAGTCCGGAATTCCGCGTCGCCGTCGTCCTCCCACAACTTGCTCCCGCCGAAGGCTCCGGCCGCTCCAAGCGCGCCGCAGAGCAGGCCGCCGCCGCCGCCATGATGGCGCGCGAAGGCGTCAAGCTCGACCGCCGCGATGGTTGAGCCGTCAGGCGACGGCTCTTCGCCAGTCACCGCCACGCGTTGCGGCTTCGTGGCTTTGATCGGGGCGCCGAATGTCGGTAAATCGACTTTGCTTAACGCACTGGTCGGCGCCAAAGTCTCCATCGTCACGCCCAAGGTGCAGACGACGCGCGCGCTGGTCCGCGGCATCGCCATGGCGGGCGCCGCGCAACTCATCTTTGTCGATACACCGGGGATTTTCGCACCGCGCCGTCGGCTCGACCGCGCCATGGTCGGCAGCGCTTGGGGCAGTACGCGGGACGCCGACATCGCCGCGCTGTTGATCGACGCGCAAAAGGGCGTCGACGACGACGATGCGATCCTGCGCGGTCTTGCCGATGTCCGCACGCCCAAAGTCCTGGTGCTCAACAAGATCGACCTGGTGAACAAGCCGGTATTGCTGAAGCTCGCGCAAGCGCTCAACGAGCGTGCGACGTTTGCCGGCACGTTCATGGTATCGGCGCTGACCGGCGACGGCATTACCGACCTCAAAGAGTTTTTCGCCGCGCAGGTGCCGGAAGGGCCGTGGCTTTATCCCGAGGATCAGATATCGGACGCGCCGTTGCGCCAGCTTGCCGCCGAGATCACCCGCGAAAAACTATATCTGCGTCTGCACCAGGAATTGCCTTATCAGTCCACGGTCGAAACCGAGGTCTGGAAGGAGCTCAAGGACGGTGCGGTACGCATCGAGCAAACCGTCTATGTCGAGCGCGAAAGTCAGCGCAAGATCGTGCTCGGCAAAGGCGGCCAGACCATCA
>Ga0307374_10011166_pt1 | contig 12846 bp, 9 predicted proteins | sample OX3MG_FD_202532 | JGI IMG/M metagenome (GOLD analysis project Ga0307374, IMG submission 202532) | Soil microbial communities from Risofladan, Vaasa, Finland - OX-3 | ecosystem: Environmental > Terrestrial > Soil > Coastal area > Acid sulfate soil | place: Finland: Risofladan, Vaasa | collected...
GGTGGAGACCGAGGCGCTGCTGCTCGAGATCCTCTCCGACTACCAGGTATCGATCCCCGAGCTCGGCACCGTGAGCGCCACGCAGATCCCGCTGGTGTTCCTCACCTCCAACAACACCCGTGAGCTCTCCGAGGCGCTCAAGCGGCGCTGCCTGTTCCTGCACATCGACTACCCGGACATCGACCGCGAGCGCGAGATCGTGCTGACGCGGGTGCCCGGCATCTCCGAGTCCCTCGCGGACGAGGTGGTCCGCATAGTTCGGTCGATCCGCAACCTCGAGCTCAAGAAGGCTCCGTCGGTGTCGGAGACACTCGACTGGGCACGCACGCTGCTCCTGCTCGGCATCCAGTCCGTCGACGCGGAGACCGCGACCGAGACCCTGCACATCCTGTTGAAGTACCAGTCCGACATCGACAAGGCGGCGAAGGATCTCGCCGGGTCGGCCTCGGGCTCCAGCCGGTGACGCCGAGTCGATGAGCCCAATTCAATGAGCCCAATTCAATGAGCACAGAGCTTCCCGCCGGCAGCAGCGCGGGGCTGCTCGAGTCGCTGTCAGGGTTCGTCAAGGAGCTGCGCACCGCCGGCATCCCGGTGAGCCTCACCGAGAATCTCGACGCGATGGAAGCGTTGACTCACATCCCCCTCGACGACCGCGACGCCTTCAAGTACGCCCTCGCAGCGACTCTGGTGAAGAACAACGCGCACTGGAAGGCCTTCGAGACCGTCTTCGAGGTCTACTTCTCACTGCGAGGACGTGAGTACCGCCTGACCGACGACGAGTCCGGCTCCTCCGTCGACGAGCTCGTCAATGACATCCTCGGTTCGCGCGAAGGCGAGTCCGCAGGGGGCACGGAGGGGCTGACACCCGAGCAGCTCGCCGAACTCCTCTTCAAGGCGCTCATGGACGGCAACGACGCCATGCTGCGCGCCATCGCCCGCGCGGCGGTCACCCGCTTCGCGGGCATGGAACCGGGGAGGCCCGTCGGCGGCACCTACTACCTCTACCGGACGCTGCGCCAGCTCGACCTCGACTCGGTGCTCGAGAAGATGATGCAGTCTGCACGCGACAAGGCGCCGGGCGAGCTGACGGAGTTGGAGGAGCGCCTGGCCAAGGAGGAGTACGAGGCCCGCCTCGGCTCACTTCGCCGGGAGATAGAAGCCGAGATCCGCCGGCGTCTGGTCGCTGACAGGGGCGCGGAGGCGGTGGCGAAATCTCTGCGCAAGCCGCTGCCCGAGGACATCGACTTCATGCACGCCAGCCGCGACGAGTTGACCGCTCTACGCAAGGCGATCGCGCCCCTGACCCGCAAGCTGGCTGTGCGCCTCGCCCGTAAGCGGCGCCACGGGCGGAAGGGGCCGCTTGACTTCCGCAGCACGGTGAGGCACTCGTTGTCGTACGGAGGTGTGCCGGCGGACCCGAAGTTCCGCTACCCGCGCCCTTCGAAGCCGGAGATCATGGTCATCGCCGACATCTCCGGGTCGGTCGCAGCCTTCGCCCGCTTCACGCTGCAGATGGTGTACGCGATCAGCTCGCAGTTCAGCCGGGTTAGATCGTTTGTGTTCATCGACGGGATCGATGAGGTCACCGACTACTTCAAGGCCACGGAGGACATCGGCGCGGCGATCCACCGCATCAACACCGAAGCGGACGTCATCTGGGTCGACGGGCACTCCGACTACGGGCACGCGTTCGAGGCGTTCTGGGAGCGGTGGGGCCGGGATATCAACCCGAAGACGACCGTGCTGCTGCTCGGCGACGCGCGCAACAACTACCACGCGGCGCAGGCCTGGGTCCTGGCGGAGATGTCGAAGAAGGCGCGCCACGTGTACTGGCTCAACCCCGAGCCGCGCTCCTACTGGGACACCGGCGACTCGATCGTGAGCCAGTACTCCACCCATTGCGACGGGGCGTACGAGTGCCGGAACCTCAAGCAGCTGGAGCGTTTCGTAGAAACGCTGGGCTAGTTCGGCTGACGAACGTCAAGTCCGGATATGTCCGCTCCCGGTCACGAGGTATTTGGTCGTGGTCAGCTCCCTCAGAGCCATCGGCCCTCGTGCGTGAAGCTTTTGCGTGCTGATCCCTATCTCTGCGCCGAAGCCGAACTCGCCCCCGTCGGTGAACCGGGTCGAGGCGTTGACGACGACGGCAGCGGAGTCGACCTCGTGCTGGAACCGCCGCGCCGTCGCGATGTCAGTGGTCACGATCGCCTCGGTGTGGCCGGAGCTGTAGCGCTGTACGTGATCGATTGCGGCGTCTAGATCGTCGACGACCCTCACGCTCATGATCAGGTCGAGAAACTCGCGGCCGTAGTCGTCGTCGGTCACAGGCGACACACGGTCCGGGCCGAGGATCCGGATGGACTCGTCGTCGCCGCGCAGTTCGACCCCGGCGAGACCAGGTTCGACCAGTGGGAGGAATCGCTCGGCGACGGCACGGTGCACGACGAGGGATTCGGCGGCGTTGCAGACGCTGGGGCGCTGCGTCTTCGCGTTGACGACGATCGAGGCGGCCATGTCGAGGTCGGCAGCTGCGTCGACGTAGACGTGGCAGTTGCCGTCGCCGTCGATGACGTAAGGCACCGTCGCGTGCTCGAGGATGGCGGCGATGAGCGACGGACCGCCGCGCGGGATGAGGCAGTCGATGACCCCCCGCAGGCGCATGAACTCGCGCACGGATTCGTGACTGGTGTCCTCGACGAGCACCAGCGCATCTGAGGGAAGCCCCGACTTCTCGTACCCCTCTCGCAAAAGCGCGGCGATCGACCGGTTCGACTCGAGTGCGGCGGAGCTTCCGCGGAGGAAAGCGGCGTTTCCCGACTTGAGGCACAACCCGGCGGCGTCGCTCGTGACGTTCGGCCGGTTCTCGTAGATGATCCCGACCACGCCGAGCGGGACGCGCACCTGTCGTATCTCCAGCCCGTTGGGCCGGACCCAGCCGTCGACGGTCTGGCCGACCGGGTCCGCCAGGGCAGCCACGTCGCGAAGGCCCGCGGCCATCGCGGCGACGCGCCGGCCGTCGAGACGCAGCCGGTCTACGACCGTGGCGTTCGACCCGGCCCTCTCGGCGGCGACCACGTCGGCGACGTTGGCTTCGAGCACCCGGTCCACGCCCGCCTCCAGCAGGTCCGCGGCTGCGTGAAGGGCGGAGTCCTTCGCTGCCGTCGAGGCGAGCGCGAGCACTTTGCTGGCAGCCTTCGCGCGGGCGCCGAGATCCTGCATCGTCGCGATGACCATGAGCAATCGTAGGCCGTAGCCTGCTCGTCATGCTTCCGAGCGTCCCCGAGGAAGGCGGGTCCTCCGGCCGCAACAGAGGGCTCGTGCGTGCCGGCCGGGCGCGGCCCGGGTGGCTGCTGGCGCGCGACGCCGCGGGCGCCTCGGCCGGTTCGGCGCTCGCCGGCTTGGCCGTGAGCCTCGGCGCGCACTCCTCCATAGCGGGTGTGATCGCCGGCGGGGCGATCTGGGTCGTGGCGTGTGCCGGAGTTGCGCTCAAGGGTTGGCTGCGGAGTTTCCGCCGCTCCGGTGGTCCGCAGATCGACCCGTGGGCGTTGCCTGAACCGTGGCGCGGCCTGGTGCGCGACGCGGTGAACGCGGGACGGCGCTTCGAGGTGGCAACGGCCAGCCTGCCGGCCGGACCGATCCGCGACAGGGTGGCGGCTATGGAGCCGGCGGTCGCCAAACAGGTCAGGGCCGTGTGGGACTCGGCACGTCGCGGAGCGGTGCTGAGCGGTGGTTACCCACCTGGGACCCGGCGGGAGCCGGCATCGAGCCTCTCCGAACGCATGCAGGCCCTGCAGGACGAACGGGTGTCGCTCGGTAGCGGGACGGCCGGCCGGCGGGCGGAGCTCGACCGCGCGGAGGACGCGCTCGCGTCGCAGTTGCGCGAGGTGAAACGCGCGGACGCCGCCGCGGCCTGGTTGCAGGACGGACTGAGGTCATCGATAGCGCGGTTGGAGGCAGCGGTGACGTCGTTGGCGGAACTCGCTTCTCAACCCGCCGGCGGCGGGGACGTCGACACCCTGGGCACGTCGATCGAATCCGTGACGGACGAACTGTCAGCCCTCCAAGCCGGCCTGTCGGAGGTGTCCGGTAGCCTGCCGGCGACACGGGGCCTGCCGGTGAGGCGGCGTAAGCCCTAGCATGACGGCATGGGCATCATCGATGTGCTGCGCAAACGCTGGAGATACTTCACCGCGAAGGCGGACAGCCGTTTCGAGGCCAACGCCGACCCGAAGATCCAGCTCGAGCAGGCGATAGCCGACGCTCAGGACCAGCACCGGCGCCTGGTCGAGCAGGCAGCGAGCGTCGTGGCGAACCAGAAGCAGCACGAGCTCCAGCTCAACCGGGCGATCGAGGAACTCGAGAAGGTGAGGGCCTCGACCAAGCAGGCGCTGGTCATGGCCGACCAGTCGGGCCGCGGCGGCGACGTGGGCAAGGCGCGGGAGTACAACCAGACTGCTGAAGCGTTCGCCAACCGCCTGGTCGCGACCGAGAACCAGGTCGAGGATCTGAAGACCCTGAGCCTCCAATCGGCGCAGGCGGCGGATCAGGCCAGAGCCGCGGTGCAGCAGAACTCGTTGCTGCTCCAGCAGAAGCTGGCCGAGCGGCAGAAGCTCCTGTCCCAGCTCGACCAGGCGAAGATGCAGGAGCAGCTCAATCGCGCGATGAGCTCCCTCAGCCAGTCGGCCAATACCGAGGGGCCGTCGCTCGATCAGGTGCGCGCCAAGATCGAGGCGCGCTACGCCAAGGCGCTCGGGATGTCCGAGGTCAGCGGCCAGACGGTCGAGTCGCGGATGCTGGAGGTCCAGCAGGCGACGATGGGATCTGAGGCCAGGGCCCGGCTCGACACCCTCCGGGCGGAGCTTGGCTTCGCGAGTCCTTCCGAGCTCGGCCCGAGCGGGAACACCACGACCTCCTCACCGTCCGATACGCCGGTCGAGGCCCGGGAGGGTCCCGAGAGCGTGTAGAAAGGCGGTGTGTCGGCCTTCAATGTCGAGATCGGCCCCCGGGAAGCAGGCCTGGACGGCCGGGCACCCGTCGACAGGGCTGCGAACGCCGGCCAGACGCACCCCTCCACCCGGTACCTGAACCGGGAGCTGTCCCGGCTCGAGTTCAACGCCCGGGTGCTCGCCCAGGCGCAGGACGAGAACCTGCCGCTGCTGGAGCGGATCAGGTTCCTCGCCATCTTCAGCGAGAACCTCGACGAGTTCTTCCAGGTGCAGATAGCGAGCATCAGGGACAAGCTCATCGGCGGTTTCGGTAGCACGTCGACGGTGGACGGACTGTCACCCGCCGAGCAGTTCCAGGTCGTGCGGGAGAAGGTCGACGAGCTCCTCGCGGCCCGGCTCGCCACGTTCAGCGAGAGGCTCGTTCCGGCCCTCGCCGACGCCGGCATCGCGCTGACTGACTGGGATGGGCTCGACGAGTCCGACCGGGCGTACCTGGTGGGGGTCTTCGATCGCCAGATATTCCGGGTTCTGACGCCCCTTTCAGTGGACCCGGCCCATCCGTTTCCGGAGATCTCGAATCTCTCGCTGAACCTCGGGGTGGTGGTCGTCAACCCGTCCACTGGTGAGCGTCGCTTCGCCCGGGTGAAGGTACCCGAGTTGCTGCCGCGGTTCTTGGTGACCCCGGACGGTCACCGGTTCGTCCCCCTCGAGCAGGTGATCGCAGCCCAGCTGCCGATGCTCTTCCGGGGCATGACGATCGAATCGCACGTCTCGTTCCGCGTCACCCGCAATGCGGACCTCATCGTCGAGGAGGAGGAAGCAGACGACCTTCTCGAAGCAATCGAGCTCGAGCTTCGGCGACGAAGGTTCGGGCGTGCGGTGCGTCTCGAGGTCGACAACCGCATAACCGGCGAGGTGCGCGAGATCCTGCTGCGGGAGCTGGAGCTCGAACCTGGCGACCTCTACACGGTCGACGGGTTCGTCGACTACACCGGGCTGTGGGCCCTCTACGACCTCGACAGACCGGAGCTGAAGGTCGAGGCGTGGGCACCGATGACCCAACCGGCGTTCGCATCCGCCGACGGTGACCCGGTCGACTTCTTCTCGGTGCTCCGGGGTCGCGACGTCCTGGTTCACCACCCGTATGACTCCTTCACAACCTCGGTGGAGGAGCTCATCAAGCAAGCCGCGGCCGATCCGAAGGTGGTGGCCATAAAGCAGACTCTCTACCGCACGGGCGGGGACTCGCCCATCGTCGAGGCGCTCATCGACGCGGCCGTGGCGGGCGTCCAGGTCGTCGTGCTCGTGGAGCTGAAGGCTCGCTTCGACGAAGAAGCGAACATCGCTTGGGCGAGACGCCTCGAGGACGCGGGAGCCCACGTCGTCTATGGCATCGTGGGGCTGAAGACCCACGCGAAGATAGTTCTGATCGTTCGCGCTGAAGAGGGTGAGCTCCGCCGCTACTGCCACTTCGGCACCGGCAACTACAACGGGCGAACTGCCCGCCTGTACACAGACGTCGGGCTGTTCTCCTCGGACGAAGCGCTGACGGACGACCTCACGGAGCTTTTCAACTTCCTCACCGGCTACAGCCGCGGCATCGACTACCAGAAGATCCTGGTGGCCCCCGGGACACTACGCCCGGCGATCATCGACCTGATACGCGAGGAGGCCGCCGCCGGCGAGGCAGGCAGGGTGGTCATGAAGGCGAACCACCTGGTCGATCCTGCGATCATCGACGCCCTCTACGAGGCATCCCAGGCCGGAGCGCAAATCGACCTGATAATACGGACCATCTGCTGCTTGCGCCCCGGAGTGCCGGGGCTTTCGGAAACGATCAGAGTCCGCTCGATCGTCGGGCGCTACCTGGAACATTCGCGGATCTTCCTCTTCGGCGGAGAGAGCGAGCGCCCCCGACGCCTGTTCATCGGATCGGCCGACCTGTGGCAGCGGAATCTCGACCGCCGCATCGAACTCATGGCACCCATCTCGGACGAGGTGCTACAGAGCGAGCTCGCGGAGGTACTCGAGACCAACCTCCTTGACGACACCTGCGCATGGGAGCTGCACTCCGACGGCACCTGGACCAAGGTGGCGACGGTTCGCGGGATCGACACCTTCGCAGTGATGCAGGACCTCGCTCACGCCAGGGCCCGCCGGCGGCGGTCGGCCGAAGGCATCTCGGCATGAGCCGGAGGCTCCACGTCCACACCACGCGACATCGAGGCGCCGCAACGGGGTAGGACTTCCACGCTGGGTATCCGCGACTTGGACCCCAGTCCTGCGTACGTTTGATTCCTGGCATGCGGATAGGCGCAATCGACCTCGGTAGCAATTCGTTCCACCTGCTCGTCGCTGACACGAGCGGGCCCGGAAAGCTCCGTCCCGTCGCCAGGGAGAAGAAGGCGCTCCGTCTCGGCGACCTGGTCGCAAGGTACGGATCGATCTCCGATGTGGCAGCCGACGAAGCCGTGCTCACCGTCCGGCAACTGCGCAACCGGGCGATCTCGTCGGGCGCGCATTTCGTCTTCGCTGCGGCCACGAGCGCGTTCCGTGACGCGCCGAACGGCCGCGAGGTGCTGGACCGCATCGAGCTCGAGACCGGGGTGCACGTCAAGCTCATCGACGGTTGTGAGGAAGGGCGCCTGGTCTTCGAGGCCGTGCAATCCAGCGTGGACCTCGCCGACGAGCCTGTCGTGTGCCTGGATCTCGGTGGCGGGAGCCTCGAGATCGTGGTCGGCAACCAGGACGAGATCCTCTGGTCCGCCAGCCTGCCGCTCGGCGTGGCCCGGTTGCGGGCGCAGCTCCTCAGCTCGGACCCCCCTGACCCCCAGCAGGGCAGGCGTCTGTCAGAGCATGTCACTCAGGTGATCACGTCGAAGGCAGGCCCCGCGTTCGGCTTCCGCCCCAGGCTCATGGTCGGCGCAGGAGGCACTTTCCGGTCGATCGGCCGCATGGTGGCTTCAGAGCGGAATTCGACGATACCAGCCTCCATCAACGGGATGGTCATCGACCGGTCGGAGCTCCTAGCGGTGTCGGAGAGACTGCACCGTCTAACTGCTGACATGCGAAGGCAGCTTCCCGGAATCGGCCGGAGGCGGTCGGAGTTGGCGCCCGCCGGCGCCCTGATCGTCCTGGCTGCGTTGGAGGTGTTCGGTCACGACCAGATCACGGTGGCCGAGTGGACCTTGCGCGAGGGCCTGATCCTCGATGCCCTGGCCAACCGGGAGGAATCCGGATGGCTCGACGCCTCGCGCGTGCTCGCCCTCGCGATCCGTCACCAGGTCGATCTGTCTCACGCCGAGACCGTCGCCACTATCGCCGTACGGATATTCGACGCCGTCGTGGCCACCGGCGCGAGCTCCGGCGAGGAACGTTCCTTGCTCGCCCAGGCGGCGCTTCTTCATGACATCGGGCGGTCCGATGGGAACGACTCACACGGCAAGTCCGGTGCCCGCACCGTCCTGCGTGAGCTGGGCCGCTCCGGCAATCCGCACATCCTGGAGATCGCATCGTTGGTGAGGTCCCACAGCAGCCCCACACCGAAGCAGTCCTACGAAGCCTTCCGGGCGCTCAGGCCACGACGCCGGCAGGTCGTGCAGGACCTCCTGCCCCTGCTCCGTGTCGCCGACTGGCTCGCCAAGAGCTACGGGGCCGATGAGATCAACGTGGAGCCGCGTGAGGGAGGGATCACGGTCGAAGTCCCGGCTGCATCCTCGGCGGCGGGCTTCTGGGAGCTCAACCAGAGAGCGCAGCACCTCGAGCGGCACGTGGGCTGCCGGGTGGAGATCTCCCGCAGCGTCAGCGCTTTCGACTCGGCCGCCCGCTGATCACCGGCCGCATCGCCGCCGTGATCAGGAGCCGCCGGCGGGGGGCTTCTCCGCGTGGCCTCCGAACTCCTTGCGCATGGCCGAGAGGACCCGGTCGGCGAAGTCGGCCTCTCCACGGGACGCGAACCGCTCGAACAACGCGGATGTGAGCACGTTCGCGGGCACGCCCTCGTCGATCGCCGCCAGGACGGTCCACCGGCCCTCGCCCGAGTCCGACACACGCCCCGCGAAGGTGCTCAATGCCGGGTCCTGGCCGAGCGCATGGGCGGTGAGGTCGAGCAGCCACGACGAGATGACGCTCCCGCGCCGCCACAGCTCGGCCACCGCGGCGGTGTCGATGTCGTAGCGGTAGTACTCCGGGTTCGCCAGCGGCGCCGTCTCCGCGTCCGCCTCTTCCGCCGGGTGAGACCCGACGTTGGCCTTGTGCAGGATGCCGAGGCCCTCGGCGTAGGCGGCCATGATCCCGTACTCGATCCCGTTGTGAACCATCTTCACGAAGTGGCCGGCGCCGTTGGGCCCGCAATGAAGGTAACCGTGCTCCTCCATCGAGGGTTCACCGGTCAGGCCCTCCGTGCGCGGAGCCGAGTCCACCCCCGGAGCGATCGTCTTGAAGATCGGCTCGAGGTGCCGGAAGACGTCGTCCTCTCCACCGATCATCAGGCAGAACCCTCGTTCCAAGCCGAAGACTCCGCCGCTCGTGCCGGCATCGACGTAATGCAACCCCTTCTGCTTCAGGGCGGCGGCGCGGTGGATGTCGTCGCGGTAGTAGGAGTTGCCACCGTCAATGATGATGTCGCCTTCGGACATCGCGTCGGCCAGGCGCTCGACCGTCTCACCCGTGTAGGCGGCCGGCACCATGACCCACGCGGCTCTGGGGACGTCGAGCTTGGAGACGAAGTCCTCGATGCTGGACGCTCCCGTGGCGCCCTCGGTCTCGAGAGCCTTGACGGCTGCGTCGTTGACGTCGTAGACGACGCACGTGTGGCCGTCTGCCATGAGCCGGCGGACCAGGTTGGCTCCCATCCGCCCGAGTCCGACCATCCCGAGTTGCACGCTGGACCCTCCGTTCAGAGCGTGAGTGGTCCCCATACTGTCAGCCCCCGAGCCTCCCGCCTGTCCGTCTCAGTCATCGGCGGGGGGCGGGGCCGGACCCCAGCCGGATCCGCCGGTGGGAGCGCGGCCGGATCCGCCGGTGGGAGCGCGGCCGGGAGGTGGACCCGCCGGTGGCGGCCAGAGAGGGTCGGGCGCCCATTGGCCTCCGCCACCCGGCTGCCAACCCCCCTGCGGCGGCCCGGCAGGTGGTGCGCCCCCGTTGGGTGGCCATCCTCCACCCGGCTGCCATCCGGCACCGGGCTGCCACCGGCCACCGTCGCCGCCCGGGGGGTACCCCCCGCCCCGCCGGTCGCGCTTGCGCCGGCTCACAACGACCGCCACCACCGCCACAGCCGCCCCCGCCACCACGAGCCCTACGACGATGAACGCCCCCAACCTGGTCGTCGCGGAGGAGATCGTGCTGCGGTCCCAGGCCGGATTCCGGGGGCCGAACATCGTCACGAGATCCTGGTACTCGTAGACCCTGAAGACGCTGGAGCCCCCGGTCCCGTGGACCGTTACGTGCAGCCACTGGAACCGCTCGTGGAACTTGTTCCACACCACACGGGCCACGTTCTGGGCGTCCGCGTTGGTCGCCGTCGCCGACACTTTGACGCTGACGTCCACCTCGTCTCCGGAACCCAGGTGGAAACTGACGCTCACCGACTGGTAGCCGGCGTCGCGCAGGGCCTGCGAGGTGTCGATCAACGTCGTGACCGCCGAGCAACCGGCGACCAGCAGGCACAGCGCGCCCACGACGGCGACGAGCAGTCCCCGTCTCAACGGTCGGCCTGCCAGCGAGCGGGTCACGGCAACAGCACCAGGTCGTCGCGGTGGACAACCTCGTGCGGTACGTCCACGGGCAGGTCGGCGGTCCGCCGGCCGGCGAGCTGGTTGACGATGGCCGAGGCGTGGCGGGCGAGCCCCTTGGCGAACACGCGCCCGTCGGGACCGGCGATCTCGACCGCGTCGTCGGCCGCAAACGACCCGATCGCCTTGACGACCCCCGCCGGCAGCAGCGACACGCCCCTCTCCATGAGCGCCGCTCTCGCCCCCTCGTCCACGACGATCGTCCCCGAGGACCCGACCGCGAAGGCGATCCAGAGCTTGCGGGCCGGGAGCCTCTCGGCGCGCGGAACGAAGATGGTCCCCACCCCGGGCTTGCCCGCGACCGCATCGACAAGGACAGATGGCCGGTCGGCTGATGCGATCACAGCACGCACGCCGGACCACGCTGCGATCTTCGCGGCGGCCAACTTCGATGCCATGCCGCCGCTACCGCGCTCGGTTCCCGGACCGCCGGCGATTGCCTCGAGCTCGTGGTCGACGGCGACGATCTCCTCGATCAACGACGCCTCCGAGTCGATCCTCGGGTCCCCCGTGAACAGCCCGGCGGTGTCGGTGAGCATGACGAGCAGGTCGGCCCGCACGAGGTGGGAGACCAAAGCGGCGAGACGGTCGTTGTCACCGAAACGGATCTCGTCGTCGGCTATGGCGTCGTTTTCGTTGACGACGGGGACCACACCGAGTTCGAGAAGCACGTTGAACGTTTGGCGCGCGTGGAGGTACTGCTGGCGGTGGACGAAGTCGAGCGGCGCCAGCAGAACCTGCCCACCGACAAGGCCATGCCTGGCGAGGGCCCTGTTGTAGTGGCCGACCAGGTGGCTTTGACCAACTGCGGAGACGGCCTGCAACACGGCGGGATCCACAGGCCGGTGCCCCGACAGCCCGAGCAGCGGGAGGCCGGCCGCGATCGCGCCGCTGGACACGACCACGACACGGTCGCCTCCCTGGCGCAACGCGGCGACGTCCGCGCAGAGCCGCTCGATGGCGTCGACGCGGATGTCCCCCGACTCGCCGGTCAACGACGAGCTGCCGATCTTGACGACGACGAGGCGCCCCATACCGCTTACTACTCTCGCACGCCGCGGCTATCCGGGCTCGTACTCGAACTCGAAGTCTCCGATGCGCACCCGGTCGCCCGAGCGAGCCCCTGCGCGCGCCAGCGCGCGATCGACCCCCATGCCGCGCAGCTTGCCCTGAGCGTAAGCGAGCGCGTCCGCGTCGGTCAGGTCCGACAGCGCGACGGCACGCAATGCCGAGCGGCCGAGCACGACCCACCCGCCGGATGAGTCCCTCTCGACATTGACGCCGGCCAGCTCGGGGCGATGTACCACGTACCTTCGCGGCTGCGGCAGTTGCTCCCTCGCGGCCTCGACCGCCTGGGCCATGCGACCGAGCAGCGGTCTCACCCCCTCCCCGGTGACCGCCGATATCCGCTCGCCTTCCCACTCGATCGCAGGATCGGCCGAATCCGACTTGGTACCCACAACCAGGCGCGGGCGTTCGAGCATCGAAGGCCGGTAGCGCTCCAACTCGTCGAGCAGGATCCGCTCCTGCTCCGCCGGCGGCCTGCCGTCCACGGGAGCGAGGTCGATGAGAATCGCCAGCACCCGCGCTCGCTCGATGTGGCGCAGGAACCGGTGCCCCAGCCCGCGCCCCTCGCTCGCGCCCTCGATCAGACCGGGGATGTCGGCGACGACGAACTCGTGCTCGCCGAAGCGCACGACCCCGAGATGCGGTTCGAGGGTGGTGAACGGGTAGTCGGCGACCTTCGGCTTGGCGGCCGAGATCGTCGAGATGAGCGTGCTCTTGCCGGCGTTCGGGAAACCGACCAGCGCGACGTCCGCCATCAGCTTGAGCTCCAGGTCGAGCCACAGTTCCTCGCCGAGCTCGGCCTGTTCAGCGAACGCGGGAGCGCGCCGGCGGTTGGAGAGGAACCGCGCGTTGCCCCTGCCACCCTGGCCGCCTCTCGCCGCGAGCCATCTGTCGCCGGCGGTCGCGAGATCGGCAACCACCTCGCCGGCAGCGTCGCGCACGACAGTGCCTTCTGGTACCGGGACCTCCAGGTCGGCGCCGTCGCGGCCGTGACGGCCCTTGCCCATGCCGTGGGTGCCGTTGCCCGCTCGCCGGTGCGG
>Ga0307374_10011167_pt1 | contig 12845 bp, 6 predicted proteins | sample OX3MG_FD_202532 | JGI IMG/M metagenome (GOLD analysis project Ga0307374, IMG submission 202532) | Soil microbial communities from Risofladan, Vaasa, Finland - OX-3 | ecosystem: Environmental > Terrestrial > Soil > Coastal area > Acid sulfate soil | place: Finland: Risofladan, Vaasa | collected...
CGCACTAAAGCAGCACGTTCATTACGTTTACGATGTTTTCGACAACCTGATCGAGCGCGATCTCGACCCGACCGGCACCGGCAGCTACACGCAAATCGTGCATTACATCTGGGACGGCGGCGAGAACGGCCCCGGCAAGGGGAACATCGTGTTGGCCTTCAACGGCAGCGACCAGCTCATCGCGCGTTACCTCAACGGCCCCAGCACCAGCGCCTACGACCAGTATTTCACCGACTTGGCTGAGGAGGATGTCACATCGACATCCAGCCCCGGCACGGTCACCTATCCGCTGCTCGACGATCGGGCCAGTGTCGTCGACACGGTTGACGCCAATGGGAATCTCGTCAATCACATCGTTTACGTCGCCACCGGCGCCGTCTGGTACGAGAGCAATCCCGCGGTGTTGCACATCGCTGGCTGGCAGGGCGCTTACACCGATTCGACGACCGGCATGGTGAAGTTCGGCGCCCGCTGGGAATACATGGCCGACGCCTTCTGGGCAAGTCCGGATCCGATCGGGTTGCTCGGCGGCACCAATTTGTCCGCGGTCGTGTTCAACGACCCGGCGAATTTGGCGGACCCGAGCGGATTGTACACCCCGCGCCCCGACCACCACATCGTGCCGCAGGCGGTTTTTAACGGGATCGGCGGGTTCAGCAAGGACGTCATTGACGTATTCAACAACAACACGTTTGATCTTCTATACAACCACGGCAATGACACCTGGGATGGCGTCACGCATCCCTCGTACAGCGGCGCCGTGCGCGAAGAGTTAATGCGCGTCCTCGGCGGCGGAACCGGCAAGCAGCTAAGGGCTGCCGCCAAAGGGTTCAGCCCTGCGCAAGCGCAGGCATTCGTCGACGCAATCCTCGCGGGTAAATGTCCGTCCGGCGCCAACGCCAAAACGTGGGATGCCATCAATAAATACCTTGTTGGAATGGCAAAGAGCGATCTCATCGCGGCGGCGGCGCGTGCCGAGGGCAAAGTCGAGAACATAGCGGATCTGAAGAAGCTGGCCAGGCTTGCGGATGGGACGGGCAGTAACACCAAGGTGTTGCCTAAGGATCTCGAATCTGCTGCCGCGAAGGCTTTTTACAAAAGCTGGCTTGCGCCCGGTGCGACCGGAGCACGCTTCCGTGCGTTGGCGTTAAAGGGGGCATTAGTAGCCAAGATCGCACGTCCCCTTGCCGCCTTGATCGCCCTTGGGAAGTGCTCAAGCGCACTTGCAAACGGCGACGTCGCGGGCGCAGCCTATGAGGCCGCCGACGGGATTTTCGCGGCGAAGCTCGCCGAGGAACTCGCGACCACGGCGTTGGCTCCGGCTGGCAAGTATTTCGACAACGCGCTGGACACCGGGCAAATGAATCATGCGCTAAGGCGCTTCAATAACGACGCCATGAGTCCACTGGACCGCGAGAACATGCGCAGAGCGATTCAGGGTCCGCGCCCCTACCAACCACCGCGCAGTCCGTTTGAGTGATTGCGACTTCACGACGCGGAGCACGATTCTTACGGAAACGGTATGCACAATGACGGACGAACGCAACAAACCCGTCGCCTGGCCCTACGAGGCGCCAAGCGCATGGGCCGGTGAAGGGTGGTTGGACATTTTTGAAGTCGGCCCATATTTCTGGGGGGGTGTCGGGTTGCCGCGATTTTGGCGCGAGGCGAATCGGATCTGGATCGACGGTATTGATGGGCATAGGCGTCTCGTTGGCGTGTTGGTGGAAACTATCGACGATTTTGAGGGGTTAGACGGGCTCCTAACGGATGCGACGGGCGTAACGCTTTGGTTCAGTTCAACAAGCTTTCGCCACGCCGCCGGTATTCGGCATGCGGATGCAGTCGAGACCGTTGTTGTTCTGGACGCCAGGGATTTGGTTAATCTTTCGCCGATTAGGGTTTTTACCCGTCTACAGGCGGCCTATCTCCAGGATGCGAGAATAACCGATTTAGGCGATCTCCTCGATCTGCGTGACCTGCGCGCCCTGTTTCTCGACGGGCTGGAGTGCCTGCGCAGTTTCAAAGCGGTCGCGCGAATCGCCAGCTTGCGTCATATTGGCATGCGGACCGGCGAGTACCCGGATTTGCGACCAATTGGGGAATTAGGTGATCTGATTTCCCTGACTCTGCATGAGGATACCAGCGACGACGAGTTTGGCGCGATTGCAAACGGATGCCGGCGCCTGCAGCAACTGGTATGTTATCGCGCGGTCAAGTTGCGGACGCTCGCGCCTTTGCGGGACTTGGCAAGGCTCGAAACGCTGGAGGTAAGTGGAACGCATGTTGAGGATTTCCGCGCGCTGGAGAGTCTTACGGAACTTCGGTCGGTTGATTTATTCAACAACGACAAGTTGCGCACATTGACTCCGTTCTTGTCGATGCCTCGGCTTTGCCGGTTCGAGCTCGCAGCATGCACGGGGCTAACGGACTTTGCGGCATTGCAACATATGCCGCGGTTACGATCGTTATCGTTGCCTGATACGGTTGCAGAAGAGGGCTTGCGTGGAATCACGAGTGCCTGCCCCAACCTGGAGCGGCTTGAGTTCGGCACGCCCATTGGCTTCAACAAGGCGGACGAGCCGGAGATCGACGCAGCGTCGGTAGAGGATTTGAAGCATTTGCGCGTGCTCCGAATCTGGCGCCCGTTGCGGAACGCCGATGCGCTCGGAGGGCTGCAGAGTCTTGAGGTTCTACATATTATACTCGCGCGTCGGTGTCGCGACGTGTCGTTTCTAAGCTCGCTAAAGCTCCTGAATGAACTTTTTCTCCACTTAGATGGGGAAGTAAACGGGACGGACGCGATCGGCAAATTGCATCAGTTGCAATCGTTAACGATGGCCTTCGGGCCGTTTGACGCGCTGGCACTTGCTCCTTTACAGCGGCTTATATTCCTTAGGATCAGAGGCGGTACAGGCCTAGCGAATGTCGAAGTGTTGGGCGAGCTGGCAAACGTGGTCATTGTGTCAATAGAGGACTCGACGTTTGAACGGCTCTGGAAAGTGTCCGCGATGAGCGCTCTTGCGTCGCTGACCGTCACTAAGGGGCAGCTCAGGGATATCGGCGGCTTGGTCGATGCGCAACGGTTGCGATACTTGAATCTCGAAGGGAACAAGCATTCTCTCGACCTGTCGCCGTTGGCTAGGTTGACGGACCTGCGGAAGCTCGATATTTCAGCTTTTGAGTCGCCATATGACCTCGCGCCCTTGCGTGCGTCGCCGCGGCTTGCGGAGCTGCGCGCGACCTACTGCAATTGGCTTACCAGTGCCGATCTCGTGCGACTGGCCGGCGCGCCTAAACTTACATCGCTTTCGCTGGACGCCTGCGACAAACTCGACGACGTCGCGCCGCTGGCCAAGCTGGCAACGCTGGAGAGCCTCAGCCTTAATTGGTGCTCCGAGATCAGCAACATCAGACCTATCGAGAAGCTCGGCGAGCTACGGTCGCTGGGGCTGAGCGGTTGCGACGGCATACGCGATTTCCGACCGATCGGGCGACTTAAGCGGCTTGTTAACCTGACGCTCGACATGACTGAGCTGCGGGATGTGTCCTTTGTCCGCGCGCTTCCCGACTTGCGCTACATTGATGTCTCGCAATGCTGGGAACTAGGCGACATTTCACCGCTCGTCGGTCTGAGGGCCAAGGGGTGCGTCGTTCACATCGCGCACCGACAACAAGAGCTGGACGAGTTGGACGCTAGAGCCGGAGCGACAACGCGCAAATCGTGACCGGCTACAACATCGAGGGCGAAGTGGTGCGGGTCACGCAGCCCCCGCTCGTCTCGGGCGGCCAGCCCCTGGTGACGACGAACGGGTCGGAAAAGGTGGCAGGAACCGTTCTTTTGAGGTGCGGATGAGAAAATGGACGGGAAAATGGGACGCAGCACAAGCGACAACGCTGGCCACCGAGGAGAGCACGGCCGACGAAGGGATGACCGCCGCGGTGGGCAACGACCTGGAAGATTTTATGCTGGGCACGGCGGAGAGCGACCAGAACTGGGCGACCAATGCGGGCGGCCCGCTGGAACAGTTCCAACAGGCGCTGGGCGACGACGAAGTGACCGCCGTCGGCAGCGTCTCGCAGGCCGAGGCCGGCTACGCCGAAGGCCAGGCCCAGAACCAGGAAACCGACGCCCAGAACCTCGACGCGCAGTCTCCCCGCGGGCAGAACACCTTCAACGCCCTGTGTGCGCACGCCGATGAACAATGGCTGCAGGACGTGGCGCCCACCTTCGAGAACGACTCGAAACAGGTGGCGCAAGACGACGCCAACTATCAAGACGCGCTGGTGGACGATGCCGTGAGCGAGGCCCAGGGCGAAGCGTCGGCCGAAGTGAACTACGCCTCGGCGGAAGGGCCGGCGGTGGCGACCGAGCTGGAGACGGTCGACATGGCCCAAGACCAATACGCCGAACGCCTGACGGCCAACCTGGGCCTGGACGCCAAAAACACCTCTCAGGGCGACGCCACGCAGGACACGTCGCTGGCCACGGTGCAAGCGGCCTACACCACGGCCGCCGCCCAGGCCGACGCCGACCACCAGACCTGGCTGGCGCAAAATGTGGCCACCGCGCCGCCGCCGCCCGACCCGTCGATCGTCGAATCGGCCGACGCCCAGCTCGCGCTCTCCAAGGGCGAGGCCGACGCCAATCTGGCCTGGAGCAAATCCAAAGATCTGGCCGACCAGAAGTTCCCCACCGCCGACGCCGAAGACTGGGCAGCCACCGTCGATGACGAAGGGAAAGCCCAATTCGATTATGCGCTGGCCGACGACCCCGCCACGGCCAGCGACGAATTGGCGGTCGCCGTGGCCCAGGCCGGCCAGACGACCTCCGACACCGGGGCCGACGCCACGCGGGGCGAAAGCGACGCCGGCGCCACCGGCGGATTCGAGCAGGCCGAAGCCAGCGACGACGCCACGGTCATGGCTTGGCTCTCTCAGCAGCCCGGCCTGGAGGTGCCCGCCCCCAACAGCGGCACGCTGACGCCGTCGCCCTGGATGGCGTTCGAGGCGGAGCTGGCCCAGGTCCGCCCGCAATACGAGGCCGGCGCCGTGTCGGACGAGGAGCAGGCCGCGCAGACGGAGGGCGACGACGAAAAGACCTACGCCACGACCGACACGAACGCCTTTTTGAGCGAAGTGGCCACGCTGTTGGGCGACGACCTGTCGGCCGCCGTGGGCGGCACATCGGGCACGTCGGCGTCCGACGCGCTGGCCAGCGACGCCTGGAGCCTGGCTCGTCGTCAAGGAATGGCAACCGCGGCCCAACCTAGTGCATCTTTTCTGCTACCTCGGCGACCGCTACTTGACGGGCGACCGTATGCAGTACGCGCGGCAAGAAGAACTACGTGCGTTGCTTGAGGGCACCCGATTGATTAGCGTAGTGGGCCAATCGTCGGTGCCGCCCTGGTCGAATAATGTGGTTCTCTGGGCCAGAATTGACGACGGGACTGCGATTCAAACCACGCGCGGCCAATATACCCAAGGGCCTGGAGGCGGTCGTCCGCGACCTTCGCAGGCAGCTTCTGCGGCTCAAGGCGCAGCGCGCAGGGTAGCTTGCGTCTGGTTCCGCCAGGGCGCTACACCGCCAAGGGCGACCTTGCCACGGACCGGCTTTTTGCCTATCCTCCCGCCCCCGCTCGGTCACGTCGCTCGTTCCGCTGGTCGACCATGTCCCGTACACCGACAGTCCACCGACTGCTGCTGGCCCTTTGCGCCTGCGCGGGGTGCGCGCTGCCGGGAACGCGGCCAACGCCGAGCAAGGCCCTGGCAACCGAGTCGGCCGCCAGCAACCCCGAGAACGGACCGCAGGCCAGTTCCACCGGCACAGATGCGAGCAGTCCGCCGTCGAACGGCCCGGCCAAGGGCAACCCACCGCCGGTGGCGGCGACAACCGGCCCAGACGCCGCGAATGCAGTCCAAGCGCCCAAGTCGCCCGATCCGCGGGTGCTCGACGACGTGCTGGCTGAGCTGGCCGCGCTCGGTCCCCTGCAGCCCGAAGCGCAACAGCGGCTGATCGACGATCTGCGGAAAACCGATCCCGCCTACTGGCCGATGCTGGTGCAGACCTTTCGCGCCTCAATGGCCTATCGACGCCGCAATGCCGAGCGTGCGGCCGACAAGACGCCCGACGCGATGACGAAAGACAACCCCACCGCGGAAACGCGCGTCGTCAAAACATCAGCGACCGAGAGCGTGGGGGCGTCCGGCGCGGCGGCCGCGCCCTCCGCCCAGCCCTCCGACGGTCAACCTGCCGATGCGGCCACGCAGCCGGTTGCCGCCGACGCGGTCGGGCCGGCCGCCGGAAAGCCAGCCAGCTCGGCCACGTGGCAGCAGCACCTGCAGGCGGCCATCGGCGATTTGGAACGCCAAACAAGCCAGTCGCCGCACGACGCCGACGGCCTGGCCGATCAGGTTTATCTGCGACTGCTCGACCTGGCGGCGGGTCGGCGCGACGACGCCCTGCGGCCGATACCCGGCATCACGCCGGCCCAGCAAGACTATTGGTCGAAGCAGTTGTTTGCACTGAGCACCTATCTCGACGCCCAGCGCGTCACCGATCCCGGCCGGCGCGCGGCCGAGGCGGGCATCCACCTCGCGCGTGCCGCGGCCTCGCTCGCCGAACAAAGTCCGCTGATAGTACGAAACCTGGCGTTTTGCACCGACGTTCACAGTTACGGGGTGCTCAAGCGGTTCGATCCGGCGGAGTTCAAGCCGGGCCAGCAGATCTTGCTTTACGCCGAAGTCGAGAACTTCAAGAGCGAAGAATCCCCCCAGGGCTTCCATACTTCGCTGGAGGCGCATTACCAGATTCTCGACAGCCAGGGCCGCCGCGTAGCTCACGACGACCTGCCGCTGACCGAGGAGGATTGCCAGAACCGACGCCGCGATTTCTTCGTCCACTACTTTATCACGCTGCCCAAGTCGATCTACGATGGTGGTTACAAGCTGGAGCTGACCCTCGAAGACAAGCAGGCCAAGAAGATCGGCCAATCGACGATCGACTTCAGCGTCAAAGAGAAAAAGTAGCCGAGCCATGGAACTGTCGTACGACTTCGTCGCGCCTGCCCGGATTGCGTTCGGCTGGGGTCGGCGCCGCGAGGCCGGGCGGCTGGCCCGCGAGCTGGGACGCCGGGCATTCGTGGTCTGCGGCTCGCGCGCGCTGGAAACCAGCGGCACGCTCGACGAGCTGCTCGGCGGCCTGCGGCAAGCGGGTCTCGACGTGATTCGGCTGGCCGCGATCTCGCGCGAGCCGCGGGTGGCCGATGTCGACGAAACGACGCGGCGACTGTGCGAGGCTTCGGCGGGCGAAGGCGATTTGCTGTTGGCCATCGGCGGAGGTTCTGCCATCGACCTGGCCAAGGCGGCCGCGGCGCTGGCCACCAACCGCGAATCGCCGACGGTGCAAGACTATCTGGAGGGCGTCGGCCGCGGGCTGAAGATCGTGCGGTCGCCGCTCCCCTTGATGGCCATGCCGACCACCGGCGGCACCGGCAGCGAAGCGACCAAGAACGCCGTCATTTCGTGCTACGCTCCGCCGTTCAAAAAGAGCCTGCGTTCCGACAGCATGCTGCCGCGCGTGGTGCTTGTCGATCCGGAGTTGAGCGTGAGCGTGCCTTCCACCACGACGGCCTGGACCGGCATGGACGCCATTACGCAGCTCATCGAGAGTTATCTTTCCCGCTTCGCCCGGCCGCTGCCGCGGGCGTTGGCGGTTGAGGCACTTCGTGGAGCGTTCTCCGCGTTGCCGCAGGCGGTGGCCGACGGCGCCTGTCGCCCTGCCCGCGAAGCGATGGCCCACGCCGCGCTCGTTTCGGGCATGGCCTTGGCGAACTCCGGCTTGGGCCTGGCCCACGGCGTGGCGGCCGCCTTGGGCGTGCATGCGCGGGTGACGCACGGGTTGGCATGTGCCGTGCTGCTGCCCGTGGCCTTGCGCGTCAATCGGCCGCTTTGCGAAACGGACCTGGCCGAGTTGGCCCGCGGGGCGTTGGGCGGAACCTGGCGGTCCGACGCCGAGGCGGCCGACGCGCTGCTGTCGGCCATCGATCGTCTGGCCGCGGCCATCGGCGTGCCGAGGCGTTTGAGCGAGCTTGGCGTTCGCCACGAGCAGATTGTCGACCTTGTGGCCGGATCGCGCGGCAACAGCATGAACGGCAACCCCGTGCAGTTGAGCGACGACGAATTGAGCCGACTGCTGGAGTCGGTCCTCTGACCTATACTTCACGCGGCCGAGAATGAGACGTTTTGCCGTTCTGGGAGTTGTACCGTTTTTATGCCGCAGCCGTAGGGTGGGACCAGCGAGCTTGCGAGCGCCGGCCCACCGTAATCGACGTCGCCAATGGTGGGCCGGCGCTCGCAAGCTCGCTGGTCCCACCCTACGCTTCGCCGGAACAAAAACCGTTTAAGCAAAATACCGTGAACCCATTTCCAGGTTCAGGGTCCCTCTACTTTTTTTCGTGCGGCCGGCAGTAGGAAAGCGCGAGCAAGGCGTAGCCGGTGACGAGATTGGCGTCGCCTTCCAGCCAGCGGGCATTGGAGTTGGTCCACGAACCGTCTTCGTGCTGGCGCTTGGCCAACTCGGCCGCCAGCTCTGCCCGCTCTGCCCTCCGTGAGCGTCCGGGCCGGGGCGCGGTAAAAGCGGGACGACGTCGTGCTCGGCAGCCCAGCAGTCGCCGCCTTCCTTCGCTTCACGATGATGCAAGGGCGTCCCGATAGAGCGCCTCAAGGCGTTGTGCGATGTGGGGCCAGTCGTAAGCTTTTGCGGCTTCGCGGAGTTGCCGTTGCCGAGCGCGGGGGTCCTCTGGGAGCAATTCGGAACAGCCCGCGGCGATGCTTTCGGCTGTAGCCGCCACAACGCGGCCCTTGAACGGCTGGTCGATCAACTCGGCCATCGCGTTTTCCTCGCCGACGCAGACCACGGCCGGAAGACCACAAGCCCATCCTTCGACGACCGCGATGCCAAAGCCCTCGCGCTCCGAGGGCGCGACGAGCACGCGGCTTGACTTCATCAGCGCGTAGACTTGCTCGGCCTCGGGCAGCTTGCCGTGAAATCGCACGGCGTCGCCAAGCCCGAGATCTGCCGCTCGGCGCTCTAATCTTCGCCGCTCCGGCCCGTCGCCAACCACGGCCAACGTCGCCCCCGGCCGCGCTCGGCGCACGTGCGCCAGAGCCTCGATCGCCAACTCAACGCGCTTGTGGGGCAACAAGCGGCCGACGCAAATTAGGTCGAACTGTTCGCCAAGTTCACGAGCAGCAACCACAGCCTCGAAATCGACGCCGCAGGGCAGTACCGTAATCCGCTCACTCGGGTACCCCGCGGCCATCAATCGTCGCCGGGTCATTTGGCTGACGGTGAGTACCTGCGGGGAGCATCGCAGGGCCAGAAGTTCGACGCGCCGACCGGCCCATCCCCACCATCCGAGATAGCGGTCCCAATATTCTCCCCAGAACTCATACCAGGTAACCACCAGCGCACGGCGGCGAAGGCGGCTGACTAGCCACGCGGCCGGCACGGAAAAGAACGGGAAGTTGGCCAGGTCCCAGACCTCATCGTCGCTGCGCAAAAGAGCCCGCAATAGCCGCGCGGCAAAGACAATCGCCTCAATGATCCGCCGACGCCCATCGGCGCGATACAGCGGCACGGGCCGCCCCAGCGGCATGTAGTGGCAGCCAGCCAGGCACCGCGCACCGTCGTCCCCCCAATAGTGAAATCCATAAAGGGCCACGCGGTGACGGCCACGAAGCTCGCGCGCCAGCGCGTAGTTGCGCCGTTCGACTCCTCCGGCCACGAACGGATAAACGGCGTCGTAAACCAGGGCGATTCGCATAATGCACTTCCACTTGGCGGGTTGCCGAAACTTGACCGATTCTATCGAACCCTCGCCTCGATAAAAAGGCGGTTGTGCGTTGCCGCTTGCCATTTTCGCGCGATGCCGGCAAGATTACAGCGACGCCTGCGTGTGGTCAGGCCTCCAACCTGGCCCGTCAGGCTCAAAAGCCTGACCTACGTATTGCAAGCGGTTTTTGCGATTTTCAAATGGTTCGCTCGGATCCCTGGATCGATTCTCTTGTCGCCCCCATGTGGATCGCCTCGACCGCGGCCACGGCGATGGGCGGTTTTCGCATGGCGAATGCGCTTTTCCCGCGCGACAAGCCGGCGGCGCTGGCGATGCACACCATCTTGCTGACGTTGGCGACCATAATTCTGCTTTTGACGATCGCCGGCGCGCTCGGACTCCTCTACCCTTGGGGCATGCTGCTCGCCGTGCCCGCGGTTCAGGCCACGGTGCTCGCCATCGTGCGCCGCGCGGCGGCAAGCCGACGGCTGCCGGATATCGAGGAACCAGCGCGAATCGTCCCGCGCCGACGGCCGCCCTGGCGCCGTCTGCTCTGCTCCGGCCTTTGGCTGGTTGTCTTCTCGTTCGTCACGGCTCACGTCGCGCTGCACGGACTGGGCTACTTCCCCTTCGATTACGATTCTCTGATGTACCACATACCGCTGGTCGACCATTGGCTGCAGACGCGCGGCTTGGACGCGACCGACACGGCGCACTGGTGGCTTGCCGCGAACAACGAGCTTCTCGCGCTTTGGATCGTCGGCCCGTTCTCGGGCGATTTCCTGATCGGGCTGAACAACCTTCCAATTTTCGCGCTCTGGGTCGCCGCCGCCATCGAGTTGGGTCGGCTATTGCGGCTTCCGCCCGCCGCGCGCCATCTGGGCGCCTTGGCAATCGTGTGCGTGCAACCGACCTTCGATCAGGTCGCGCGGGCGGCCAACGATCTCGCCGTCGGCGTCTATTGGCTTGCCGCGCTTTGCTACGCGCTGCGGTATCTACGATCTTGCCGGCGGGCCGATCTCGCGCTGTACGGCGTCTCCGTCGGGCTACTAGGCGGCGTGAAGTATTTCGCGGCTGGCTACGCCGTCGTTCTACTTGTCGCGGTCGGTTTGGCCCTCATGGGGCGAAACGGTTGGCGGCGCGCGACGCGCGACGTGCTGCTGGCCGTCATCTTCGCGGCACCGTTTGCCGGCTACTGGTACTTTCGCAACCTCGTCCTGACAGGAAGCCCGCTTTACCCGATGGGCCTGCGCGAGCCGCTTCCTGAGGTCGGCTATCCGGCCGGTCTCTGGTCGACGACGCTCGCTGGAAACAGGAATCCAGATTTGTTCCGCGCCGCGTGGCAAACGCTGTTAAACGTGATGGGGCCTTGCCCGACGTTCTTTGTCGTCGTCGCGCCGCTAACGCACACAGGCCTGCTCGCTCAGGCTCTCTTGGCGGGGCGCGCGCAAATGCGACCGCGTCGGCGCGATCGCGCGTCGCTGTTGTTGGTCGCGCTCGTGGGGGCCGCCGCGGTGTTTCTCGTAACGCCGTTTAGCGTGGAGAACGAGCCGGGCACACTCAATCAGCTTTACGCGGGGCAAACCCCCGCGCGATACAGCCTCTGCTTCTCGATCACGTCAGCGGTGGCCGCGCTGTACGTAGCCTACGGCCTCGTGCCGCGCGGATCGCGCACCTGGCACGCCGCCATAACCGTTGGGGTGGCCGCCATCGCGATCTGGCAGGTGTGGTCGCGCGTGGCGCGGACGTGGCCCTGGCTCGCCCTCTATTACGACGCTTCGGATCTCTTGCTGACCGCCCTCAATATCATACTCGCCGCGCTGGTCGTTTGGGCCTTGGTGACGCGAGCGACGCCGAGGGGCCGCGTCTATGCGTTTTGCACGGCGGCGCTGATGGTTTGCGTGCCTGCGGCTGGGGTCTACTGCCTTTCCAATTGGTGGCACAGAGGGTACGCGGCGCGGTTCGACTGCGATTTTTCAACCGATGTGTTCACCCAGATTGAGCGCCGCCTGCGCGATGCCGCACGGATCTGTGTTCTCGAAGATCGGGTCTATCCCTTTTACGGCTCTCGGCGGCAATTTCATGTGTGCAATCCGCGCACCTTGACCTCGCCCGAGGCGCTCTGGCGCTACTTGGGCCACCATAGGGTGGATTTCGTCGCCACGAAGCGCCGTGACTGGGTCGCCCTCGATTTGTACGGGGAGACGCCTCGTTGCGTTGATGCTTTTCCCGAGATTTACCCGCGCCTCGCTGGCGGTCCGGGCTTTGATATCCGCGCGGTCAAGGTTAGGGCAAACACAATTTTCGCGCAAAAGTGGCCTGCCGCCCCCTAGGAAAGTCGCCAATCGACGAACGCGCGAGCGGGGCTGCGCCGACGCACCTGCTCCCTGCCCCTTGACAGTTGCTGGCGGCCACACTAAATTCGCGCTGGTTTGGTTCAAAGACCCTCTGCTATTGCGAGCATCGAAAATGGGCGAAGACAGGCCTCTCGAATTCCGTGCCGGCTTGGCTGCAATGCTGTTGAGTGCGGCAGTGGTGATCGCTGGCTGCGGCAAGGCCACCGTCGCGGAACCCGTCGACGCCGTCACGTCGGGGCCGCAGAATGCGGTCGCGACCGATCACCCAGAGCCGTCGCCTGTGGTGTTTGAACACGACGCGGGGGCGGTCGTCGCCGGGGCGACCGTTTCTCACTCATTCACTTTCACGAATCCGTCCGCCGACGAGCTCGTCGTCGAGCGTGACGAAGACATCGGGAGAAACTGCGGTTGTACCAAACTGCTTCTGAGCAGCCGGCATCTCCTTCCCGGCGAAACCGCGACAGTCGACGTTTCCGTCGACACGACGGCGCAAATTGGCCCGATCCAAAAGGGCGGCTCCATTCTCTGGACGGCGGCTCGCGGATCTCGGCACACGGCGAGGTACATCATTAAGTGCGACGTGACGATGGCGTTCGAGCTAGAGCCGGAGTCGTTGTCGTTCGGTGCTGACGACGTGCTGCAAGGTGCGGTC
>Ga0307374_10011168_pt1 | contig 12845 bp, 13 predicted proteins | sample OX3MG_FD_202532 | JGI IMG/M metagenome (GOLD analysis project Ga0307374, IMG submission 202532) | Soil microbial communities from Risofladan, Vaasa, Finland - OX-3 | ecosystem: Environmental > Terrestrial > Soil > Coastal area > Acid sulfate soil | place: Finland: Risofladan, Vaasa | collected...
AACACGGCAAGATCACCTGCACCAGCGCCAGCGGCTGCCCGCAGTTCTGGCCCCAGATCCACTCCAGTAGCGGGCAGCGCCACCAAACTCGGGGTGGCGCACATGCGTCCATGATCGGGAGCGAGAGAGGTGCCACCAGCACCCGCGTCGTCACTTACCACGGCTGGCCCCTCTACACGTACTCGGGCGACTCTGCGAAAGGGCAGGACAATGGTGAAGGCCTCAAGAGCTTTGGCGGCACCTGGTACGCGGTCAGCCCGGCCGGCAAGCAGGTAAAGGGCGCTGCAAAAGCCAGCAAGCCGTCGCCCAGCTCGGGTGGCTACAGCTACTGAGGTGCTGCCTAACCGTTCTGTCGGCTACACGCAAGTCCGATCTGCGCTCTGCCAGCTGCGGTGGCAGTCGAGTCTGGCTGTCAATGGCTCGTACTTGCACCCGAGAGCAGTCGCCGTAAGGTGTGGTATCGACGGGCGCAGTGAGCGGTCAGCAGAAGCGAGATGGCGACGGTGAGGAGTATGGCCGCAGCCCTGGCAGGCGATGGGACTCCTCCCTTCTTGAGGATGAGGACGAGGCCCCTCCCTTCCGGCGCAGCCTACGTCGATGGCAGACCTTCGTCCGGGGTTTCTTTTCCTTGAACCGCCCCAGCTCTAGTCGCTATCACGCACCAACCTGAGTCTGGACAAAGTATCGGGGCGTTGAGTCTGGTGCTTCGTAGGGTGGGTAGCCGCCATCCGGTCTAGTCAATCGCGTCCCCACGGAATGCAAGGAGGGGCTGGCGATGGTGAAGATGTCGCCTCAGCAGGAATCCGAATACGCTCTGGGGTTCGGCGTCGCTAGAAACAGCCTGTCGAACGATGCGCAGCTAGCCCATGACCACCTGACCGCAGAGCGGCGCCACGCCGGAATCCCGCCTGACTTCCCCCAGGCGGACGCTGCAGGGTCCAGTCGCCGCTCCACCCTTTCCAGGTGGAATGGCATGGTCGGGACCGCTGTGCTCTTCCCACTGGGGCCGGGGTGCGGAGCAGTGCTAGTGCCGCGGATGATCACCGATTGGCAGGCGAGCGCATCAGCACCATTCCCACTGCGGGTCGTCGGTGGCTTCTTGATCGCAGCGGGCGGCTTGCTATTGGTCGTGACGTGGGTGCGGTTCGCCACCTAGGGCGTCGGCGTACCGATCCCAGTCCTTCCGGATTCCCAACGGCTTTCCGTCGGCGGACCCTATCGGCACGTGCGCACCCACTGTACCTGGCGTGGGTCACGGTGATAACTGGGCAGGGCCGTACTGCTGATCTCCGCGGCCAGTCTCGCCATCGTCGCGGTCGGGTTCGTCCACTGGTTCGAGGTACCGACGCTGGCGAGACGCTTCGAGGCCGAGTACCACACCTATCGCAGACACCTCCCTGGTTGGTGGCCACGCCCGCCTCGCCGAGTGTCCTGAGATCGGGGCGGCGCTGCTCTGCCGACCGGCACAGGACGCCAGGCTCCAGCACTCGGACCGGCCAGCTTTCGACCGGAGTACTGGTACTTGCCTCTCTGCGTGCCTTCCGATGCCGGGAAGCTGACAGGCCGGACGACGATCCTTAGGTCAAATCAGGGGCTGGGGCGGAAGGATTCGAACCTTCGAATGGGGGATCCAAAGTCCCCTGCCTTACCACTTGGCGACGCCCCAACGCGCGCTCAGAGTAGCGGAGGAGGTGCTGGGGTCGGCGAGGCGTCCGGGCCGCCTCAGGACAGCTGCGATCCCGGGCGGAAGCGGTCGATGGCTGCGAGACACCCATCGGGGTGGGTCAGAGGTAGGCGGTGATCGCCGAACGGCAGCACCGACAAGCTGACATTGGGATATTTCTCCGCCAGTTCGGACAGCAGCTCCGGGTCAGGAACTCGGTCCTTGGCCGGCAGCACCATGTGCACGGGAGCAGTGATCTGGTCGAACCAGCGCCATCCGTCAGCTCTGAGGACACAGTTGTCCAGGGTCTCCCGATAGGCGGTGGCAGTCGGAGCTTCCGGGGAACTGGGCGGAGACCCCGGAATGTCGACTCGCCACAAACGAGCCACCTGGCCTGCCAGCCGAGGCCGAGCACCTGGGCCGCCGTAAATCGCCGTGGCTAGCTGCCGGTCGAGCGGGCCGCCCAATTCCAGAGGGGTGAGTCGGCGGAGATGCCGGCGGGCCGCCACCGAGTCCCGGTATAGCAAGGGGCTGATGGCCACCACCGCCCGAACCCGTTCCGGGTGAGTTGCCGCCGCCCGAATTGCCAGCACCCCCCCCAGTCCGTGGCCAACCCAGAGGGCCGGGCCCGAGATCCCCATCTGATCCAGGCTGGACACCACGGCCGCCACCTGCTGGTCCGGACCGTAACCGTGGTCGGGCCGTGGGGAGGCACCGTAGCCGAGCAGGTCGGGCACCACCAGAGGGCCCGGCTCCCCCAGTTCGTCGAAGGCTGAGCCGAAGTACTCCGCGGAGCCCGAGATCGGATGGAGCAGCACCACCGGCGAGTCACCGTCGCCGATTGACTGAACGCTCAGATACGGCTGGCTACGCCGTCGCCCGGGCGGTGCCCAGCGCACCGCGCGGCGCCGAACCGCCAGACGCGCCACCACCGCCGCTGCCCCACCACCCGTCACCGCCGCGACGGCCAGCGCAGCCTGCTGAGCCCGCTTGCGCCACATCTAGTGGGCACCTCCAACAGGGTCACCGGCGTCGCCCGGGCGGCCGCTGGCGCGGATGCTGAGATTCCTCAAGGAGATCGATGATAGACGGGCGGCTTGCTAGGCCTCTTCATCCACCTTGGGTCGGCCGTCGTGCGGCAGCGAGGACTTCGGCCAGCTCCAAAAAGGGAGTTAGTGAACCCGGGTCGGCGACGGCGTCCAGGTCCAGGACCTCATCTGGCACCGCTCCTTCCAAGATCCGTTTGATCGGTACCTCCAGCTTCTTGCCGCTCAGAGTCCTCGGGACCCGCGCCACCTGCCGAATCTGGTCCGGAACATGTCGGGGAGAGAGCTGATTGCGCAGGGCAGTCTTCACGGCGGCGCTCAGCTCGGCGGTCAGAGTTTCACCGCCGGCTAGCGTCACAAAGAGGGCGAGCATGGAGTCACCTTGGGGCTGGGCGATGTCCACCACCAGGCTGTCATCGATGGCCCCCATCTCCTCCACCACTCGGTAAATCTCGCTGGTGCCCATGCGCACCCCGTGGCGGTTGATGGTGGCGTCGGACCTGCCATAGATGACCACCCCGCCATCGGCGCGGATCCGAATCCAATCGCCATGGCGCCAGATCCCCGGATAGCTAGAGAAGTAGCTCGCGCGGTATCGGACCCCCTCAGGGTCGCCCCAGAAGAAGACTGGCATTGAGGGCATCGGCTCCCGAATCACCAGCTCCGCCACCTGATCCAGGACAGCGGTTCCAGCCTGGTCGAACGCCTCGATGAGTGCCCCCAGGGCCCGGCATTGGATGACCCCGGCGCGCACCGGCATTCCCGGGCAGCCAAGGACGAAGGCGGTGCACAGGTCGGTGCCGCCGCTAAGCGAGACTACCCAAAGGTCTTGCTTCACCGCCCGGTAGACCCAGGCGAAGGCTAGCGGGGACAGCGGCGAGCCGGTGGACCCCAGAAACCGAATCGAGGAGAGGTCGAAGTCCTTCCCCGGCTGCAGCCCAGCCTTGATGCAAGCACTCAGATGAGCGGCACTAGTGCCGAAGTGGGTCACCCGTGCATCGGCCGCCACCGCCCACAGCCGGCCGACATCGGGCGCCGCCGGGCTGCCGTCGTACAGCACCGGAGCGCCGCCCACCAGGAGCGCGCTGATCAGGTAGTTCCACATCATCCACCCGGTGGTGGTGAACCAGAAGCTCCGGTCACCTGGCCGAATGTCCGCGTGCAGCCCGAGAACCTTGAGCTGCTCTAGGACTATGCCGCCGTGACTGTGGACGATCGGCTTGGGCAGCCCGGTCGTGCCCGACGAGTAGAGGATCCAGAGCGGGTGATCGAAGGGAACGGCCGCAAATTGAGGCGTCTGAAGCTCCGCCACCAACTGCTCCCAACAGAGACTCTCCGGGGTCCTATCGTCCACCTCGGCGAAAAGGTGCGGCACCGACACCACCCGTTCCACGGACGGCAGACCGGCGGCTAGCCTCGCTACCAGCTCGCGGCGGTCAAAGTCCCGGCCCCCATAGCGATAACCATCGACGGCGAAAAGGACCTTCGGCTGGATCTGCTGGAAGCGGTCCAACACCGCGTTCTCCCCGAAGTCGGGGGAGCAACTGGACCAGATGGCGCCCAGAGACACCGTCGCGAGAAAGGCCACGACCGCTTCGGGAATGTTGGGCAGGTAGGCCGCGACCCGATCGCCCTGTCCCACGCCCATCTGGCGCAGACCGGCTGCGACACTCCCGACCTGGAGACGGAGTTCGTCCCCGGTGAGTTGTCGCATCGGGCGCATTTCCGAGTAGGCGATCAACGCGGGGTCCGCTGCCGGGAGTCCGATGAGGGCGTTCTCAGCGTAGTTGAGCGAGGCCCCGGTGAACCAGCGCGCACCGGGCATCGTCCGTTGCTCCAGAACCTCCCCCCGGCCGCGGTCTCCCACCACTTCGAAGTAGTCCCAGATGGATTCCCAGAACGACTCCAGACTGCTTGTCGACCATTCCCAAAGCTCCGCGTAGCCGACGGCCGACACCCCACGATGCCGTTCCAGCCAGCCCAAATAGTCCGCCAGACGGGACTTCGCGAAGGCTTCCGGGCGGGGCGTCCAGAGTAGAGACCCCTCCTCGGGGCCAGAGGCCAGCTCCACGGGCGCAAGATACGTCATCGCCACCGGGCCGGAGATCCGCTAGTGGCTCAGGCGGTGGGTCCGTCCACCAGGCGACAGGGGATCGTGGCGTCCTCGTCCAAGTGGTAGCTGGTGCAGATTCGGTGGTACCCGTCGGCGATGGTCAGCGCCTGGTCGCCGACCAGGTTGCCCCGGACCAGCAGGACCGGCGAAAGCAGCTCACCCTTGCGGACTTTCTTCAGGTCGCGCACCACCTCGTGGTCGTCAATCGGCAACAGCGGGAGTCGGCTCGCGCGCAAGAGATCCTTCGCCACGCTCTGGGTGTTCGTCGCCGCCTTCAGCCGACGCACGGTGGCGAGCACATCCGCTCGGCGCAGAGTCAGCGACAGGTAGTCGCCCGCCGCCGGAAAATCGTGCGGATCGGGATCAGACTTCCAGTGCTCTTTCCTAGCCATTTCGGACCCTCCTGTCTCCCCTTGCGGCAGCCGCGACGCCGCCCCCTCGTAGAAGCCTAAGGCTTCGTCCCTTCCACGGGAACAGTTGCGGCGGACGGAGCCGTCGCGGGAGAGAGTCCCAATTCGACGCCCTGGGCGGCTAGCTGGGCAGTTACGTCCCTGCCACCGGGCCCCCGCAGAATGTAGGCGGCGCCCACCGCCACCAGCACTCCCAACAGCGGGCCGAGTAGGTAGACACCGTAGTTGGCGAAGTTGTGGATCACGAAATCAGGGCCGAACGAGCGCGCTGGGTTCATCGATGCTCCGCTGATCGGGCTAGCCCAGAGTCCGGCCAGGGCGATGTACCCACCCACCGCCAGCGCCGATAGGGCGCCCACGTTCTGAGCCCCGGAAGCGGTCCCGAGGATGGTGCTGACCAATCCCATGGTGAGGAGCGCTTCTATCAACAGCGCCTGTCCAGCGGTGGCCCCTGCTCCGGGTTCGGTCGCTCCCAGCAATCCCACCTTGCCCAAAACCGCCGAAAGAAACAGGCAGGCGAGGGTGGCCCCGACGAGCTGGGCGATCACGTACCCGGGAACCCGTCGCCAGGGAAAATCGCGGCGCAGAGCGAAGGCCAAGCTCACCGCCGGGTTGAGGTGCGCCCCGGAGACCTTACCCATGAACAGAATGACCGCCATCACCATCAGCGCCGGAGCGACCACCTCGGCATCACGTCCAACCGCCCCCTGGCTGAGTGCGTCGACCACCGAGCCACCGGCCGCAACGGCGACCAGGAGAAAGGTCCCGAACAGCTCGGAGAAGAGTCGCCGCCACTCGTGGCTGGGATCGTGGAAATCGATCAGCCAGGCTGCGTCGCGGTGACCGCGGGCGAGCGGTGCGGCCGGCATCGCGGGCGCCGGGGCCCTCGACTGGTCCTGCCCCGTCTCTGCGGAGCGAGCATTTGGCATAGGTGCTGAAGTAAACCCGATTTCAGCCTGGCATCGCAGAGCGGCGGCTCGCCAACGCGCAGCTCTGACGACTGGCGCAGTCTCCGTACACAGTTCGCCCACTGCGCCAGGGAGTACCCAGCACCTCGATTCAGCCTGGTTGACGCTCCACCCATGCCCCGGTGCTGGCCTCAGTCAGCTGGCCGTAGGCCCGTCGGATCGCGGTCTGAGCCGGGCGCCCGGGGAACGCGGTTTCGACGTCAAACTCCGACGGCCGGCGAGAGTTTCTGAATCCTTTGCGAGAGAGATCGGCGAGCTCCCGCAGGTCTTTGTGCTGCTGGCGAACGAAGGCCGCGCTCACCACCTTGCCGTGTCCCGGAACGATCTTGTCAGGGTCCAGGGACAGAAGCGCGGCCAGCGATTCCGGCCAATCGAGCGGGAAGGACTCATCGAACGACGGCGGCGCCCCCTCTTCGATCAAATCTCCAGCAAAGAGGATCCTAACCTCCCCTATCCAGACTGCGATGTCGTTGTCGGTGTGCCCCCGGCCCGGATGCACTAGGGTCACAATCCTCTGCCCCAGGTCCAGCTCTACCTCGTCCTCGATAAGGCAGGCAGCGCCGACGATTGGGCTCTCCGAGATCCGCTGCGCCCCCTCCTGATCGGTCACTCGAAGCTGCGCGATCACGGCCCGCTTCTGCTCCTCGCCATCCCAGCGCAGATGCTCGGCACAGAGCCGGTGGCTCCAGATCACATCTGGGTCCAGGGCGGCATTGCCGAAGCAGTGATCGAAGTGGGAGTGACTGTTCACCGCCCCCAGGGGCAGGTCGGTCACCTCCTTGACCAGCTCGACGATCTCTCGTCCAGCGGCGAGGGAAGCGCCGGTGTCGATCAGGAGGGCCCGCTCCTGGCCGAGCACCAAGCCAACGTTCAGGCGAAATGGCTGCCAGGCCATCACGAAGACACCGGGGGCCAGCTCCTTCCAGGTGTCCTTTGCAGCCATCGCCACATTTTGGGCCAGACGCCGGCGTTCTTGTCGGTGAGCAGAGGGCAAGTGGCTGCTCTGCTGCTCAGCGGTCGACATCCCCCTGCTCTCCCGGAGTCGAGTCGCTCTCCGCTGGAGGTCGACTACTCAGTCACCGGTCCAGGGTGCATCCGGACGGGGTCGCGCAGCACGTACTATCAGGATTCGCTCCATCGGGAGCGTGACGGGGGTCGCGACCGCAGAATAGGGAGAAGTTCAGTGGCAGACACGATCAGCGGGGTGCCACTGCCGCCGCAGGCGGCGGTGGGCAGCAGCAGCCGGGCCCAGGTGACCATCATTCCGCTGGCGGGACTGCCGATCGTGGCGGCCGCCCTCGCTTTCCTGGTCGCGGCGATCGCCGGAAACTGGCTCTGGGCCCTAGACTTCCTGCACATCGCCGGGGGCGGCTTGTGGACTGGGATCGACCTCTTCGTGGGGCTGGTGATCGGGCCCATCATCGGTCGGATGTCGGTGCCGGCAAGAGTGGAGTTCTCGACCCGCTTCATGCCCAAGATGGTGCTGATCATGCCCACCCTGGTGGTCCTGACCCTGGCCTCTGGGCTGCAGCTGGCCCGAGATTTGGGCAACCTCGCGGTCCCCTACCCCAACCATTGGTGGCTGGTCGCCTCCTTCATTGTGGTTGGCGTGATGGCAGTGATTGCACTTGGCCTGCTTGAGCCCGCCAACCTGTCTGTCCTGTTTGAGCTGAAGAAGCCAAAGCCGAACGGCCTGCTCATCGCCAAGCTGATGCGACGGTTCGTCTACACCGCCGGGATCACCGGGGTGATGCAGATCGCCACCCTGGTCATCATGAGCAGGCTTGCAACGTGGTGAGCGAGCACGGCCCAGCACCGACTCGCCAGCCGCCTCCAATCGTCGAGACGGCGGTCACCTCGATGGCTCTAGTGATCGCCGGCGGGATCTACCTAGCCGCCTACCTGCCCCGCCAAGCGCCACTTCCCGTGCCCATCGTGCTGATCTCGCTCGCAGGGGTCGTTCTACTGGCGGCCGTCGTCATGCTCACTCGACTACGTGACTTCGCCTGGGATCGTTTTCGCCAGGTGAGCGGCTGGGCCCTCGTTGCCTATGTGGTCATCGCCGGGATGCTCGAGTACGTATTGTTGGTCGACCAGACTAGAGGCGCGCTTCTCCTGCTGCTGACGATCACCCTGACGATCTTCGCCCTTGACATCCCGATCGTCCTGGGCTTCTCCGTGGCCCGCCACCAGGAGGTCGGCACCAGGCCGTCCAGCTAGCAGCCTCCGGTTAGACCACTTGGCCCAGCACGCGCGGTGCCCCCAGGGCTAGGGCGATATTGGACGAGCTACCTCGTGACCGGCCACGTGTTCGATGCGATGATCGGACCGAGAAAGAGCGGTGCCCGTAGTCCCAACCGAAAGCGCCGTGGATTGCGCATTCGAGCTCCGACGGCGAAACTCTCCCGGTCTGGGCGGCATCGCCCGCTCGCGGCTCAATCAGGGCGCTGCCCCACCGATTGGTGGGAGAGATCCGCTTGCCGGCGCGGCCGTGAGCGCCTCGCTTCTACGTCAGCCGATGAAGTCCGGCTGCCAACCACCGATACGGCCGCCAGCGATAGCGTCCCGCTCCGACCGGAAGACTCGGTAGCACTCGCAGGCAACTTGTTCCAATCCGTGGCGACTGGCTATTTCGATATGGCCCGGTCGGCAGCTGACCAGCCCCGCCCGCTCCAAAGCGTCGGCTGCTAGCGCCGCGGTGGCCCGGCCCACTCCCAGCATCTGGCCAACGAATTCCTGTGTGATGCTGAACTGCTCCCCGCCGACCCGGTCCTGGGTCATGAGCAGCCAGCGGCTCAGTCGCTCCTCGGTGGAGTGGAGCCGGTTGCAGGCGACGGCTTGTGAGATCTGTCCGAATAGGGCTTGTACATAGAACTGAACCAGCCTTGCCAGAGCTTGGTTGACCGCGAGCTCCTCGAAGAAGGCGCCCATGGACATGTTCAGATAGCGGCCCGGTACTTGCGAGATGGCTCGAACCGCCAGGCTGCCTCCGAGCGCAGCTGGGACACCGACGATGCCCTCATTCCCGACGGTTGCGACCTCGACGGGGCCCCCATGCTCCAGTACTGTTACCAGGGACACGACACCGTCCAGGGGGAAGTACACGGTGTCCACAGCTTCCCCGGGCTCGAACAGTACGGTTCTGGCCTCGAGGGAGCGCGGCTCGAGCTTCTGCAGAATCCGTGCTCGATCCCAGTCCGGCAGTAGAGCCAGCAGGCGGTTCCCACTGACCTGAGTCGCCCTTGCCATGACTGACCTCGTACTCCTGGGACAGGTGTTCAGTGTCCTTACCCGCTCCGGCACCGCACCGACGCAGCCACCTTCGAAGCTCAGTCTAAGCACGAGTGCCACTGACCGGACCCCTTGAACTGATCCAGGTGATACGGACCCTGCCGGTCGTGCCCACCTCGAGCACGAATCCGGCCTCGCTATTTACACCACTCAACGGGGCACGACCCGAAGGCCGGTGCAAATGTCGATTGGAATTGTCCGATTCCGTACCCCCAGCCGCCCCCGATGAGATTGAATCCGCCCGAAGATCCGTAGCCAGCGAGCGCACAACTCCACTCGACCGTACGAACGGGCCGCAGCGGGCAGCTTGGTCGGCCCGGTGCAATCTCGTGGCTGCTGAGCTCCCCCTGATCGTGCCCAGTGCTCAGGAGTGCGCCGATCGAGGTCCCCGGGGCGCGTGACGGCTGGCGATCTGAGGTGGGGGAATTGGTGGATCACTCTCGCCGGCTCGTCGTCACGAACCAAATTCGAGCCTGAGTACCCATTTCGACGATCTAGCCCACGGCAGTGAGTGGGGAATGACGGCGCTTGGCAATGCGCATCGAGATCAGAATGCTGAATCGACGAGCAGCTGCGGACTTCCGTCCAGTGGCTGGCGAACTAACTGCAATCCGTTTTGGAGCTCAGCGGATCCGCCTGCGAGCGCCGAACTTCGATCTTCCGCGCCTAGTCCGATAGCTCCTTCAGGGTCGTTCTTCGCTGCGCTACGTTCTGCCCTCCGATTACACTCGCCCGCAACTCGGGTCCTCGGTAACTGAAGGCGCTGCCATCGGACTACCTCCGTGAGCGCACGTCCTCCTCCTCGCTCTGGAACTCCTGGTCGCTCAGCCCTCCAGCGTCTTGTGACTCAGCAAGGTCGAGCCGCAGGATCTGGTTTCCTGGAGCCTGGGTCTCGGGTCGGGCTCCAGGGGAGTGGTTTTGGGCGGGGTGCCCCGGCAGATAGTAGTACTTCGGCACGGCTAGTTTGAGGTCCAATGTGCGGCATCTGGAGCCAGCAGCTGGTTGGCGGGCGCGCCTGACGTCGAGTCCATCGCCCCGGCGATCTCTGTCATGGCAAGGGTGAGGACAGCTTGCCGCCCGGGATTCATCTGGCCCATCAGCATTTGCAGCGTACCGACCTGGGCAGTGCGGTATTCGCTGGCCATCTGTGACCCGGCGACGGTGGCCACCACACGGACCAGCCGGCGGTCGAGAGTGTCACGGAATCGCTCGACAGCTCCGGCACTGATCAGCCGGTTCGCTGTCGCCGTAGCCGCAGCAGCACTGATGCCCAGGCATTGGGCAAGACCACGCATTGTCAGCGGCTCACCCTGGAGGCAGTTGAGCGCTCTGAACTGCTGCCGACTCAATCCGCTGACACTTGGACGTCGGGCCGGCGGCTTATCGCTCTCTGCCTGACTGACTAGGTCGATCCAAAGATCCACCACATAAGTAGACACGCCAACGGCGAATCCGCTCACCGTGCCGTCGACCTCCAGGGTCGGAACATGGGGAAGCCTACCTAGCGTACGTTCTGGCGCGGCAGGCGCCGTGGGACTCAACATAGTGGATCTCCTGAAGTAATTCTGAACTCAATCCGTGCTTCAACCACAGGTTGCCAAGCGGGCGGGGCCGCGGGTCAGTAGTAGTGAGCGCGGCTCCCTACTTGGTGACCTGTGCTTCCCAGCAGCCAGAGAGCGAGCCCGATCACGGCGAGGATCACGCCCACAATCCACAGGATCGGGACCGCCAGCACGAAGCCGACGATCAGCAGAATGACACCTAGTACTAGCATTCCGATGCCTCCGAGAGATCAACCCGTTCGACGCACGCCCATGCGCTGGCGTCCCGGTCGACTCCTCAGACGTCGAACGCACTGTGCGCTATGGGTTTGCCCGGCGTCGGTACGCTGGCGGCCCTACGGCTCCGTGAGACGTCTTCGATCAAGCGGCCGCTGAGCCGACAGTGGGGGTACCATTCGGCCGTGGCCGGGGCCAAGTCGCCGCCGGATCTGGAATGTGCGTCCTGCGGAACTGTGGGTTGGGCGTACATCCTTCAGAGCGGCCGTCGAAAGCGGCCCTTGGCCCACTCTGGAACGGCCGGCACGGTGCCCTATCCTCCAGTGGGATTCTGCAGCAAGTGCGGGCCACCGATGACTTGGGGGGTCATCCGATCAGGATGGACCGCAGGGTGGTGCGAGCCGTGCGCTTGCTGGAGTAGAGCGCCAGGGCCGTGTCGAAGGTGCGATGGGCCTACTCCCGCACTCTAACTGGGCCGCCCGCTCCCACAGCTCCGTCCGGGTATTTGGTGGTGCTGGACATCTCTCCATCCTCTCAACGAATGGAGTCGCAGGATGGCCGCTGGCAATTCTCCCAACAGTCCATGGCCCGGCTGGACCCCGCCAGCTAAAACCGGCTCACCAACCCCCTGACTGCGGGCTTAGCGGCCTGATGAATCTATCCCTGAGTTCCGCCGGAATCTACTCCAACAATGGGACTTGACTTTGTGGTTGCGGCGAGTGGGGAGTCGGAGGCCCGTGACCGGACCCCCTTGAACTGATCCAGGTGATATAGACCCGGTATTCTGGACCAGCTCGAGGTTCGCCTGGCCGCGGGTTCCCGCTGGCGTGAGGCGATCCCCGGCCTGGTCTTCACCACAGCCACCGGCCAGCCGCGCAGCGGGACTGTCATCACTCATCAGTTCGCGGATGCCCTGGCAGTTGCGGGGCTGGCGCCGATGCACTTCCACCGCTTGCGCCATGCCTTCGCCGGCCTCATGCTCGCCAGCGGAGTTGACCTTGGCACCGTGTCAGCCCTTCTGGGCCACTCCAGTGTGAGCCTCACGCTCTCTACCTATGCCGGCGTCGCGCCCTCGCCCAAGCGCCAAGCCACTGACCAACTGGCTCGGCTACCGGCCCAGCCGTGAGAGATCGACGTCACCCGATCCCGGTAACCTCGTGAACGTCTCCGCAGGGAACGCCCAGAGCCGCGTGGTGATCGCGCACCGCTTGGGGATTGGGTGCGTCCAAGAGGCAATAGACCTGACCCCCTGGGTTGTGGTACAGCTCAAGCTGCCGTACACCGAACTGATCGGCTTCCAGCGCATGAGCACCTCGAGCGATGTCGTCGATCGCCTCTTGGGGCAACTTCAGGTCCGAGTGAAAGTCCATGAACTGCGGCATGCCTCGCCCTCCAAATCGTGCCGATTGAAAGTGCATGCTACTCGCTTCTGAGCGAGTGCGGCCCTAACCAATCCCGCTCCCGGTTGCAGTACGCTGATCTGAGCCGACGGGGAGATTCGAACTCCCGGCCAGCGGTTTACGAAACCGCTGCTCTACCACTGAGCTACGTCGGCGGCGACGGCGAGTTTACCAAT
>Ga0307374_10011171_pt1 | contig 12841 bp, 10 predicted proteins | sample OX3MG_FD_202532 | JGI IMG/M metagenome (GOLD analysis project Ga0307374, IMG submission 202532) | Soil microbial communities from Risofladan, Vaasa, Finland - OX-3 | ecosystem: Environmental > Terrestrial > Soil > Coastal area > Acid sulfate soil | place: Finland: Risofladan, Vaasa | collected...
GTCTTTCTTCCACTGGCGCGCTGCGAACATCGCCGAAAGCTCCATAGCCATGGCATCGACGTTGCGGTCCGCATCGACGATGCGCAGGATGCGGTCGAGCGTTTCCATCTTGCCCTGGATCGTGCCGGCCATATCCAGCGGATTCTGGTAGCTGCCGCCGACGACGTTGAAGAATTCGCCCAATTCGGCATAGGTGGCGTCGCTGAACCGCGGGACAGAGAGGCCGGACTTGGCGAACGCATCGGTGATCGAGACCGATTGCCCGCCCGTCTGGGCGAGCAACGCCATGCGCGGGCCGGATGGCCGCTTCGCGTTCAGGAGCAGCTTCATCACGTCGATAGTCTCGTCGAGATTATTGGTCGTGATCGCACCGCACTGCCGCATCATGCCGTCCCAGACCGCCTGGGGAGCTGCCAGGGAGCCGGTGTGGGACATTGTCGCGCGGGCACCTGCAACCGTTTGGCCGCCCTTCCAGACGACCACCGGCTTGCGCTCGCACGCTGCTTTCAACGTTTCGAAGAAACGGCGGCCGTCTTTCACACCTTCGACGTACATGCCGATGACTTCGGTGTCGTCGTCCTGCATCAGATAGTCGAGGTAGTCACTCACATCGAGGACGACGGCGTTCCCGAAACTGGCACAGCGGCTGATATAGAGCCCGTTCGCCGCCGACACCAGGCTGAACATGATCCCGTGCGTGCCCGACTGGCTGAGGAAGCCGATCCGGCCATCGCTCACGACCGGCGCGTCCGCGTTGAAGCGCACGCCCGACCGAGGGAGGTAGAGGCCCATGCAGTTCGGGCCCACGAGGTTGAATCCCGACTCGCGTGCCATGCTGGTGAGCTGATCCTGCAGCTTGATGCCGAGCTCCTCGCCAGTTTCGGCGAAGCCACTGGTGAAGAATCCTGCGCCGTGCGCGCCGTTCGCGATCAGGTCCCTTAAAACGTAGGGTGAAACCTGCCGGGGCACCGCCACCACCGCGTAGTCAATCGGCTCGGGGACATCGGCCATCGATGTGAAGTTCTGCACGCCGAGTGCCTCGATGCCCGCGATCTCCTTGCTATCGAGCTGCACGGAATAGAGCCGGCCGCCCTTCTCCTTGAATGGCATGTTGTTGTGCAGCCACATATATCCGGGGCCTTTGTCGCCGACGACAGCGACAACTTCCGGGTTGAACATACGATCGAGGCGATGGCCCGGCACGCTCATCGTCAGGCCTCGCTAACGACGATACGTGCATCCACGGCCAGCGCCCCGTCGGGGTAGGCGAAGACCGGGTTGAGGTCCAGTTCGCGGATCTCCGGGTGGCGTTCGACGAGTTCGGAGACCTTGAGAATGGTCGACCGAAGCGCCGCTAGGTCGGCCGGTGGCTGGCCCCGGACGCCATCGAGGACCGGCTTGCCGTTTATCTCGGCGATCATCTGGCCGGCGTCCTTCTCGGAGAGCGGGACGAGCCGGAAGGAGACATCCTTCAGCACCTCCACCATGATCCCGCCCAGCCCAAACATCATGACGGGCCCGAACTGAGGGTCGGTGGTCATCCCCACAATCACCTCCGTGCCCTGCGGTGCCATCTGCTGGACCGAAACACCCTTGATCCGTGCGTTTGGCTCCGCTTTCGTGGCGTTCGCCAGGATCGCGTCGAAGGCCGCGCCCACCGTCTCGCGATCCTTGAGGTTGAGCTGCACGCCGCCGACGTCGCTCTTGTGGGCGATGTCGGGCGACACGACCTTAAGGACGACCGGGTAGCCCATCGCTTCGGCCTGGTCCTGGGCTTCGGCGCGCGTCGTTGCGAGAGTTGCCGCCGTGGCGGGAATCCCGGCGTCGCGCAGGATCGCCTTGGACTCGACTTCGTTGAGGAGCGTGCGGCCCTCGGCGCGGGCTTCGCCCAGTACGGATTCGAACGTCATAGAATGCCTCAATCGGTCGCGATGACCGGAAGATGATTGGTCCGGCGCGCGAGAACGCTACGCACCGGGTTGGAATGATACGAGAGGCTGGGGAGCATGTCAGTTTTGGACGCGGAGAGCGAGTACGACGTGGTGATTATCGGCGCTGGGGCGGCGGGGGCGGTCGTTGCCGCGCGGACAACGGAAGACCCGCGCCGTTCGGTCTGCCTGGTGGAAGCGGGCCCGGACTACCCGCTCCTCGCGGGAACCCCATTCGACCTCGTTAACAGCCACAACAACTCCTACACGGCGCACGATTGGGGGTTCAGTTACCAGCCAACCGCTGCCGGGCGCTCGCAGCCATTCCCGCGGGGCCGCGTAACCGGCGGTTCGAGTGCAGTGAACACGACTATCGCACTCCGGGGCATGCCCGAAGACTACGACGGCTGGGCCGGCGCCGGCTGCCCGGAATGGGCCTGGAATAAGGTCCTCCCTGCCTTCCGGCGGCTGGAACGCGACCTGGACTACGGCGACCGCGCCTATCACGGTGACGCCGGCCCCATCAGCATCCGCCGTTACGGCTGGGACGAGCTCACGCTCGTCCACCAGGCGTGGCTGGAAGCAAGTGATGAGCTCGGGTTCCCGCGCTGCGACGACGCCAACGACCCCGAGGGCTGGGGCGCTGGTCCACACCCGATGAACAAGCTCGGCCGGCTCCGCATCTCTACGGCGATTGGCTACCTCGCGCCGGCCCGCGCGCGCCCGAACCTCACAATCCGTGCCAACACGCTCACGCGCCGCCTTGTCGTCGAGCATGGCAGAGTCATCGCCGCGGAAGTCGAACGCGATGGCGAAGTTTCGCTCATTCGCGCGAAGCTGTTCGTATTAAGTGCTGGCTCCCTGCAGTCGCCGGCTATCCTGATGCGTTCCGGCATCGGTCAGCGCGCTGAATTGGAACGGCACGGGATAGCGGTCATCCGCGACGTGCCCGGAGTGGGAGCCAACCTCTGCGATCACCCGGCGCTCGCCGTCGCCTGTGCAGTCAAAGACCCGTCCATCCTCGATGCGGATCAGCCCATCGTGCAGACGATCCTCCGCTATACGGCGCCGGGAAGCAGTGAGCGAAACGACCTCCAGATCGAGGCGTTCTCGTTTTCGCCGCGCGGAGGTTCGCTCAGCGCCTTTGCCATCGCTGCTGTACTGGAACAGGCCCACAGCACCGGCACCCTGCGCCTCGCGTCTGCCGACCCGCACGCCGGACCAGTCACGGAACAACACTTTTGCGAGGACCCGCGGGACACGTCCCGGCTCGCCGCCGCATTCCGGGACTGCCTGCGGTTTACTGAGACCGAGTCCATGCGCACGATCATCGACCGCGTCATCTTCCCCGCACCGGAGCGTGAGCTCACGGACGATGCCATCACCGACCTGCTGCACCGCTTTGCGGCGAGTGGATTCCACCCGTGCGGGACGCTCAAGATGGGGGCGAGTAGCGACCCGGCGGCCGTCGTCGACCAATTCGGACGCGCGTTCGCGGTCGATGGCCTGGTAGTCGCGGATGCTTCGATCATGCCTTCGGTCCCGCGCGCGAACACGAACCTGACGAGCATCATGATCGGTGAAATGGCTGGTGAGTGGCTGCGCACGCGTCCCGCGCGGTACGGCCTCTGATGCCGGTGCCCGGACGTATCGGGACCACGAGCGCAGCCATTCGGAGACGGGCACTGATCAACGGCGAGGGCAGGATTGGTCAGGTCGTGAGGCGCTCACCGGTTGCTGATCGTTCCACGCTGTCGAGAATCGATGCCGCCCAGGCAGTGCGTTCCTGGTCTCCTGACTTTTGAAAGAGTTCGAGGGCTTCACTGGCATAGTCACGGGCCGAATCACGGTCTCCGCAGCGGATGCTGACCTCGGCGAGGCTCGCCAGGGAGATGGCCTCCGCCCACCGGTGGCCGGCCGCGCGCCGGATGGTCAGTCCTTCCTGGAAGAACTCTCGCGCTGCGTCGAAGGCTCGCCGGCTCATGGCTACACCGCCAAGCCCCGTGACGGCGTTGGCCACGCCCCACGGGCTGTCGACTTCGCGGAACATCGTGAGGCACTCGCAGTAAAGGGCCTCTGCGGCCGACGGATCAGTCTGCACCGTGGCATCAGCCAGGAGGAAGAGTGTAGAAGCCTGCTCCCACGTGTCTCCCACTTGGCGCGCCAGCAGAAGCGCCTCCTGCAATCGATGGGTTGCCTCGTTCGGGTCATGGCGTCCGAGCGCTACCAATCCCTGCGAGCGGCGCACCCACAACAGCCCAAATCGATCACCGTCCGCCGCCAGAAGGACCTCGGCCTGCGCTAGCCTTCGTTCGGCGTCACTGAACTGGCCAAGCTGCCATGCGCCCGCGCCCGCTGCCCAGCAGGCCATCGCCCGCGCCGTGTCATCCGGCGCGGACTGGAGGACCGATTCGGCCCACGCGCGACCCTCTCGTTGCAAGCCAACACGGTCGAAAAACCAGTGCAGGTCGAGCGCCATGCTTGCGGCGCTGTCATAGGCGGAGTTGTTCAATGCCCACTGCATGGCGGCGCGGAAGTTATCGAGTTCCGGAGGATAGCGGTCGCGCCACGGCTCCACGGGGCCGAACTTGCACTCGTGGTGAGCCTGTGCGGCGAGCTCTGTGAACAGTGCCAGGTGCAGCTGCCGCGCGTTGCCCTCCTCGCCGCTCAGTCGCAGTTCCTCCAGGAGGTATTCACGGACGATCGCCAGCATCGCGAACCGCGGCTGGCCGGGGGTGTCGGTGATGTAGATGAGGCTGGAGTCGACGAGCGCGGCGAGGATATCAAGGATTCGCGCCGGTGGGGTGCAGTCGCGGAGCAATCGTTCCGCGGTTGAAGCGGTCCAGCCACCTTCGAAAATCGCAAGGTATCGAAGCGCGCGGCGCTCGCTGGCATCGAGGGAGGAATAGCTCCACGCGATCGTGTTCCGCATGGTCTGCTGGCGCACCGGAGCATCACGTGCACCGGCGGTGAGCAGCGCCAGCGATCTATCCAGGCGCGAGTCGAGTCCGCTAAGGCCGAGGATCGGTTCGCGCGCCGCCGCGAGCTCAATGGCGAGCGGTAGCCCATCGAGGCGCGCACAGATGCGGGCCACGGCGGCGGTGTCCTCGTCCCGCAGCGCGAAGCGGTGGTTCAACCAACAGGGCGACGGCAGGGTATTCAAGAAGGGTGGCTGCATCCAGGTCGCCGTAGATCTCCGGGTGGGCAAGAGGCGCGACGACGAAGACATTCTCCCCCTTGAGATGAAGAGGGACGCGGCTCGTCACGAGGAGACGTAGCCGGTCACTTGAGGCCAGGAGCCGCGACAAGGCCGGCGCGGCCGCGATCAGGTGTTCAAAATTGTCCAGGACCAGGAGGGTGTCACGGTCCTGCAGCCACGTAACGAGGACCTCCAAGGGCGAGGCTGTGCCGACAGGTCCGATGGCCGCTGCCTGAGCGATGGCGGCAACGAGGCCATCCGGTTTAGCCACGGGTGCGAGGTCCACGAAATAGACAGCCCGCTCACCCGACCCCGCCACATCGCGAGCTACTTCGACCGCCAACCGCGTCTTGCCGACGCCTCCGATCCCGGTGAGGGTCACAAAGCGAGCGTCATTCTGGGTCAGCAGCCCCAGCAGACGGGCGGATTCACGGGAGCGCCCCAGCAGCGGCGTCGACGGCACCGGTATGAAGCCGCCCCTGGCCGCCCCTCGTGGTGCGGTTCTGCGTGCAGCCCCGGAGAACCGGCTACGGTCCCCGGCCGAAAGCCCGAGCGCGTCCGCCAGCGCGTTGACGGTGTGTGGGTAAGGCCGGGTGCGCTGTGCGCGCTCAAGGTCGCTAAGCCCGCGGGAACTCATGCCGGAGCGCGCGGCGAGCTCCTCCTGGGTGAATCCCGCCTGGCGCCGAAAGCGGCGCAAGAGATCCGCAAAACTTTCAGAGCTTTCAGCCATGACTCCTCGCGAGCGGCCGAATCGATGGCGCAATTATAGCCAGCCGCGGTTGGTGCGTGGTTGGTGCGTCGGTTCTGCGTGTGGCATCAGCGTCGTGGACCGGCAAGACTCCTGGCAACAACCTCACGAGGCCAGAAGGAGAGGCGCAACAAACCGCGACCGGCCGGACGCTCCCGCTGAACAGCGGCCGGGGAGTGTGCCGAATGAGGCCGCAACCTTCGGGCATTGCTGGCTGCAGGGCGTAGGCATGCCCACCTGACGGCACTACGATCGGCGCAGGCTCCGCGCCTGTTGCGCACGAGCCAACACGTCCATGGGCGTCCCAGGTCTATATCGGAAGACGGGGACTCCAACACTACCAGGAGGAGAACGTCATGACTCAGCTGAATGTGGAAGCCTACCTCGCGCGCATTGGTTATGCCGGGTCGCGTGAGCCGACTCTCGAAACACTCAAAGGCATCCACGAGGCTCATGCCTTCCACGTCCCTTTCGAGAACCTCGATATTGCCCGCCGGCGGCCGATCCATGTCGAGCCGCGCTTAAACTTCGACAAGCTTGTAGACGGGCACCGCGGCGGCTGGTGCCTGGAGCAGAATGGGACGTTGGCACTCGTCCTGCGGGAGCTCGGCTTTCGCGTTGATATCCTCGGGGCGCGTGTCTGGTCCGAAGGGGCGCTCAGTTACCCCTACGGACACATGACGCTGGCCGTCCACCTCGATGAGCCCTGGATTGCGGACGTTGGCTTTGGCGGGCGTATCGTCGGCCCGCTCCGCATGGCCGAGCGCGGTGTGCAGAGATACGGCATACGCGGCTATGTCGTGGCCAACGACGGAGACCACTGGTTTGTTACCGCGAGTGAACCGGGCAGCGGTTCGATGTCGTATGTGTTCACCCTCGATGCCTGCGAAATTCAGTCATTTGAGGATGCCAACCGTTGGCTGCAAACATCGCCCGACTCTCGCTTCACGCAGGGGGATATCGCTTCGTTGGCGACGCCAAACGGCAGGATCTCCTTTGGCGGGGGCCGCCTGATCGTCGCCGAAGGCGAAAGCCGGGAGGAGCGAGACGTCCGCGACGATGAGCGCGACGAGTTGCTCCGCAGACATTTCGGCATCAGGCTCTAAGGCGTCCCATCCAGGACCTCCCGTGCCTTCGCCCCGCCGCCCGGAACTTTCGAGCCCTCGCTGGCGTCTTGAGAGTGTGGACGTTGACTGGGTGCGCTACGGCGGCCACTGAAGCAGGAGCCTGCTACCCCGGGCGGGGTACCCCGAATGAGGGATTGTTGGGCGGCGAGTTCCGCCCTAGGCTCAGTGGACTACTGTTGGAGACGAATGATGGACCTTGGCGCTAGGCTCTTCAAGACTCCCCTCGGTATCGACGCTGATCCTGCTGGTGCTGTTCGTCGTCCAGGCGTTCATATTGGTCCCAACTGCTGCGGCGGACTACACGCCGCCCCCCAACACACCTGGTTACGTGACCGTCGGTTCTGGTGGGGCGCTCGTCCAGAGCCAGAGCACCGCGCTTGACCCATATGACGCAGTAGGAGCATGGAACACCTGGACGTCGAAGTCCAAATTGTCGATTGGTTCGGCTGGGTGCGGGACGACGACCTCCTGCATCGTTGGAGCTAACATTGTGCCCAGCTTTCGTTCGAAAGGATCCGCCACGGTACGCACACCTTTCATCCTCGTTGCCCTTGCTCTCGCCGTCGCGGCGATGCTCAGCGTCCCAGGCGTGGCTGTCGCACAAAGTGGGTTCGGACAAATGAAGCTGAGCTCTGACCAACTCGAAATTGGCAGCGGCAAGGTTCTCCGCGTTTCCGGCGAAGGCTATCAGAACTGCGCGAGCCAGACGGTGACCCTTAGCCTGCTGTTCCGCTCGACCACCGCGACCGGCTACGCGCCATTCACCGATGCGAAGCGGCTGTCGCAACAGGTGGTCAAGCTGGATGCGGCGGGGGGCTTCAGGGCGTCGCTCGCCGTGCCGGCCATGTTTCCCGGTTGGCTGGGGTACGTGGCCATGGAGGGCCCGTGCGTGACGCTGGCACCGCGGATGTTCCTGGCTCCCGTGGAGGCAATCGTCCCACTTGGGTCGCCGCTGGCGAAGGCGCTCGGGATCACCGAGACGGGGGCGGTCGTGGTCGTGCCGGCGGCCCAGGTCCGCGCGTTCCCGATCATGGTCGACGACCCGGTGAAGGACCCCTACGTGCATCTGTCGCCGATGGTGCTCCTGGGCAGCGGTAACGTCCGTTGCATAACCGGCGACGCAAGGGCCGCCGCCATACCTTCGGGTGATGTGGTGATCAATGCGACGGGGTGCGAAAATGCCGAGACAGTCAGCGTGGCTGTGGGCGCTCCGGCAACAGTGCTGATGCACCCTACGCACGTCCGCCCGGGATACGCGGTGCCGGTCGAGCTGGTCTTTCCCCCGCCTGAGACCGGCACCGCTGTGACACCGCAGGCGCCGGAGACCGGCAACGGCGCCGCGGCCCCGATGCCTGCCGCGCGGACTGCCGGGGACTCGCTCGCGGATGTCCGGGTCGTGCTCCTGGCCGGGGGTGCCGCCGTCCTGCTCTCCTTGCCGATGGTGGCCCGAGCAGCGCGGCGGCGGCACACATAGCTTGCGCGAAGCTCGGCGTCACGAACCGGGCGGAAGCGGTTGCCGCCTGGGTGCGCTTCGGCGGGTGAAGCAAGAGCGTGCCACCCCCGAACGGGGTACCCCGAATGAGGGATTGTTGCGCGGCGATGGGGTGCATTACGGTGGCGGCTGAAGGAGGTTTTCGATGACACTCGATCGACTTGTACCGTTTCCGCGAGCGGCGCTGCTCGTCCTCGCTGTGGTGACCACCACGGTTGTGGCTTTCGGTGCAACCTACTGGCTGCGTGGCCCGGAGCCGGTCGGCATCGCACAGCAACCGCCAGTGTCTCCAGGCCTCGACACCACGCCGATCCCGGGGGTGATGGCAGACACCAGTCAGCCGTTTTGGCACATCCCGTACATCAACCAGGACCGCGAGAAGCCGACCTTCACCGGGACCCTGAACGGCTACGAGATAAACCCGGGAGGGGTGGGCCGCAAGGAGCGCACGGCGTTTGACATGTGTCCTGGCGTTGGCCTGAGCGACCCTGCGCCCGGTCGGCTCTTGCCCACAGTGACTGGGCCCGGGCCGTTGCGGATCGACCCCCGGACTCTCCCTGAGGGAGTTGTGCCGACTGACGGCCCATACGCGTTTCTCTGCCGCGACAACCCTGCCATAACGTACTGGCTCTTTCACGTCGATGCCGGAACACCTCACGCCAATCCTGGTGGCAGCGATCTCAGCATCCATCGCAACGTCGGACGGGATCCGGTCACACACGCCGCCCCAAGAGATCGATGGTCCGCCGTGACCATCGCCGGCCTACCAGCGGTGGTCGCGAGTCCGATCGTGAGCATCGGCGACAAGCAGTTTGGTGATTGCTTCGTTGCCCTCTACGACCCGCGCTCCGACGTCTTCACGACGGTCTCGGCGGGGGCCGCGAACGCCGAGTTCTGCACCTCAGTGATGGAGGTACTGGTCCGATGACGGCGCACGCAGTACGACGGGCGGTCTGGCCTGCCGCGGCACTTCTCGGGGTAGCCCTCGGACTCTTGATGCCGAAGCCGGCGGCAGCCATCTGGCACGACTTCTACATAGAGCTTTGGCCGGGCGGAGCCTCAACGCTGACCTGCGGATGGCACAGCGGGCCCTGCTACGACGACGACAGTTTGGTGAGCTCCGGCGCAGCGCTGGATTGGGGAGGAAGCAGCGGCATCGCGTTTTTGGTGAAGTCATCGACAGGCAGCAACTTGTTCGCGCTTGCTGGAACCGGTTGGGTATCCAAGGACGCTCAATCAACCTGTGATCACCGTGCCCACGTTTCGGTTTACGACAACAACGGTGGTTGGCGCGCCACGGCCACGTATCTTCACACGAGCAGTTCGTTTACGAACCACAGTATCAACATCAGTACGTCTAGGTATGGCCTCGTGTCTACAACGGAACCTCTCGGGACGACGGCGAACGAATCCGGTTGCGGGAGCAGTTGGTCCGGCCATCACGTGCATCAGATCGCCGACGGTGGCTGGACGCTTCGAAGCTACCCGGATCACAGGACCTGCAATCGGCCCACTATCACCACGGATTGCTGGGTCGGGTCTGGCTACAAGCAGGGCGATATTGCCTGGAGCCAATGGGTGCCATAGTCGCAGATCGTTCGGCCGGGAGTGTCGCAGTCCTGCTCTCCTTGCCGATGGTGGCCCGGGCAGCGCGGCGACACCCATGAACCATCGCCAACCGTCACCCATCATCGCGCGCATTGCCGCGGCGCTTGCGGCGAACGCCGGGCCGACCCAGAATCGAGCGCGGAGAGGTGCCCGAGTGGCTTAAGGGATCCGTCTTGAAAACGGACGAGGCGAAAGTCTCCGGGAGTTCGAATCTCCCCCTCTCCGCCACGACGATCGCCTGCCCATCCGCCTACCGGCTATCCCGGCCCCGCTGTAGAGTGCAGGAAATGGGCGCACAGCGCCTACCCTTGCCTCCGGAGCAGCAGATGAAATTGCACGAATACCAGGCCCGCGACCTCCTTGCGGCGAACGGTGTGGCCACGACAAAGGGCCGCGTGGCCTCGACGCCCGCTGAGGCGCGGAAGGTCGCGGACGAGCTCGGTGGGAAGGTCGTCGTGAAGGCCCAGATCCATGCCGGCGGAAGGGGCAAGGGGCGCGTCGTCGCGGCCGGCCAGACCGGGGAGATGTTCCAGCGGCTGACTTCCGACCCTGCGAGCAACTCCGGCCAGGTGAAGGGTGAGCGCGTCGGCGGCGTCCGGCTGGCTGATTCAGCCGAGGAAGCGGAACAGGCGGCGGCCGCCATCCTTGGCAAGCATCTCGTCTCCATCCAGACCGGCCCAGAGGGCAAGCTGGTGAAGAATGTCCTTGTCGCTGAGCAGACCGATATCGCGAAGGAGTACTACCTCGCCGTCATCATTGACGGGGCACAGGGTTGCCCCCTGATCATGGCATCGGCCGAAGGTGGCCAGGAGATTGAAGTCGTCGCGCACACGAAGCCGGAGGCCATCATCCGTGTCCCGGTGAACCCCGTGACCGGCTACGAGCCCTATGTGGGCCGCCTCCTGGCCGAAAATCTGGGGCTCAGCGGCGATCAGGCCGACCAGTTTGGCAAGGTCGCCGAGGGGCTCTACAACACCCTGGTCGCGACGGACGCCAGCCTCGTCGAGATCAACCCGCTGGCAGTGACGACCGAAGGCCGCGTCCTGGCAGTCGATGCGAAGCTCACCATCGACGACAACGCCCTCTTCCGGCACAAGGACCTCGCCGCCCTGCGCGACAAAGACGAGGAGGATCCCCTCGAAGTGCTCGCGCAGGACCTGGGCGTGGCGAACTTCATCAAGCTCGAAGGCAGCATCGGCTGCGTGGTCAACGGCGCTGGACTGGCAATGGCCACGATGGACACCATCAAGCTGGCGGGTGGCGAACCGGCGAACTTTCTCGATATCGGCACCGTGAACGACCCGCAGCGCGTGGTTAACGCGCTCAAGGTGATCCTCGAAGACCATTCTGTGAAGGCGATCCTGGTCAACATCTTCGGCGGCATGGCGCGCGTCGATATCATCGCCCAGGGCGTGATAGACGCCCACCGGCAGATGAAGATCGATGTCCCCGTGGTGATGCGTCTGGTCGGCACGAACCTGGCCGAAGGGGAGAAGCTCGTGAACGAGTCCGGGCTGCCCCTGATTCGCGCGACCGGCCTCGCAGAAGCCGCACGAAAGGCGGTCGAGGCGGCGAACGCGGCGTAGAGGCGGGGCGCGCCAGGATGATCGAGCGTCAATGCTCGCAATAGCCGATTGGCCGCAATCGTGACTCGTTGACATCTGATGCTGGCCCCGCAATCATCAGATGTATGGCTCGCACCACCATCGATATCGACCCATCCGTACTCGCTGAAGCGAAGGAACTCGCTCGCAAACGCGGGACAACTCTCGGTGAGACGCTCTCCGTCCTGGTTGCCGAAGCACTGGCAGTTACTGAGAAGGGGAGCACGCGCCCGTATTTCACGTGGACTTCCAGGCCCATGGGCATCAGGATAGACCTTGGGGACAAGGATGCAGTAGAGGTCGCACTGGCAGCGGAGGAATGACGCTCGCGCTCGACATCAATCCGCTGCTTTACGCCACGGACGTCCGGTCGCGGTATCATTCAGACGCTCACAATTTCTTGACGCAGCTTGTCCAGGGCCACGAGCCTGTCTACCTGTTCTGGCCAGTAGCTGTGGGCTACGTACGACTGTCCACCGCTCCGGGCGTTTCCGATTCACCGCTCCTGCTTCACGAGGCCACCGGCAACATCGAGGGACTGCTTGCACTTCCGCACTTCAGGCCGGGCGGGGAGCGCGCGACATTTTGGGCAGAGTTCGCTCACGCCGCAACCGAGTCGCAGGCTCGCGGAAAGCTAATCTCCGATGTCCATATCGTCGCCCTCATGCGGCAGAATGAGGTTCGGCGAATCCTGTCGCACGACCGCGATTTCCGGAAGTTCGATGGGATTGAAATTGTCGATCCCTTTGGATGACCGGGAAGCTGTCCGGAGCCGGAGGAGCGTGAGCGAAAGCGGCGGCCATCCCGGCGGCGATGAACCTGAGGGCGAGCCGCTGGGGCCTTTGCGTCCGGCGACGGGCGGCGCGGGGCAGGAGCACGAAAAGACTGCAGTACGAGAGCGTCGCCACAAGCGTAATGGTCGCGACTTGCGCGGTGCGAGCAGGGCGGCTCACGCCTCCGGCTTTTGCCTCTCCAGCGCCTTGAAGAGCGCTCGCCCCTGGCCGGGCGTAGGGTCCTTGATTTCCCCGTAGATCTCCCGTCCCTCGTGGCCTTCCGGCAGATACTCGGTGATGGGCAGGCCCTCTTCGGTGACGAACAGCAGGCAGTGGCAGTACTTGAACATCTGCATCTCATC
>Ga0307374_10011173_pt1 | contig 12839 bp, 9 predicted proteins | sample OX3MG_FD_202532 | JGI IMG/M metagenome (GOLD analysis project Ga0307374, IMG submission 202532) | Soil microbial communities from Risofladan, Vaasa, Finland - OX-3 | ecosystem: Environmental > Terrestrial > Soil > Coastal area > Acid sulfate soil | place: Finland: Risofladan, Vaasa | collected...
CCCGTGCGCCGGGCCGCTCGCTGCGCACGCAAAAGCGCCAAGCTCTGCTGCTCGGCTTGAGTTTCAATCTCTATCGCTTGAAGCATCGCTACCTTCTCTCGAGGATGTCAACAGAGCCAGATAGGTTTTAGTAAAGAACGCGGAACTTAATCGTGTGCGGAATTGCTTTCAAGTCTTCCCTGATTTTCGGATTGTAGGCCGTGCTGATGTCCGTGATGGCGTATCCGATCGTCTGCGAAGTTTTCAAATATTGCCCCAGAATATTGGCTTTGTGCCGCGCGAACACCTTATTGATTTGCGCCAGCATTCCGGGAATGTTCTCGTGGATGTGAATCAAACGGTGCGCATTCGTGATTTTCGGCAGCTGCACGTTGGGGAAATTCACGCTGTACATGGTGCTGCCCGTCTGAAAATATTCGATGATTCGTTCGGAGACAAAAGCGCCGATGTCTTTTTGCGCTTCTTCCGTGCTGCCCGCCACGTGCGGCGTCAGAATCACTTGCTCCATGCCCTGCAGCGGCGAAGTGAACGGCTCGGCGTTGCCGCGAGGCTCTCGCGGAAACACGTCAATCGCTGCGGCGCGCAATTTGCCTGCTCGCAAAGCCTCCGCCAACGCTTGATCGTCCACCACGAATCCCCGGCTCGCGTTCAGGAAAATCGCTCCGCGCTTCATGTGCGCAAATTCTTTTCTGCCGATTAAATTGCGGTTTTCCGAACGCCCGTCCACATGCAGCGTAATGATGTCGGCGGTCTTGAGCAGTTGCTCAAGCGACGCCGCCTTTTTCGCATTCCCTAAGATCAGTTTTTCCTCGACGTCATGAAAGTAAACTTCCATGCCCAGCGTTTCGGCCAGCACGGAAAGTTGCGATCCGATTTTCCCGTAGCCCACAATCCCCAGCTTCTTGCCGCGAATCTCGTTGCTTCCGGCCGCGGACTTATCCCAAACGCCGCGATGAAGTTTTTGGCTTTTCCCGAATACGCCGCGCGCCAGCAAAATAATTTCGCCCAGGATAAGTTCCACCACGCTGCGCGTGCTGCTGTACGGCGCGTTGAAAACGGCGATTCCTTTGTCCGTGCACGCGTCCAGATCGATTTGATCCGTGCCTATGCAGAACGCTCCAATCGCGTCCAACCGGCTGGCGCGCGCGATAACACCAGCGGTCACTTTGGTTTTCGAACGAATGCCAGCGATCGAAATCCCCGCCAGCTTGCTGGATAGGACGTCTTCTTCTTCAACGCCCTGGGCGAGCTCTGCGACCGTGTACCCTGCTTCGCGGAATTTCGCCGCCGCGCCGGGATGAACGTTTTCGAGCAACAAGACTTTCTGTGTGGGCTCTTTCATGTTTGTGTGAGGAGATCCGCGTCAATCGGACAGGCCGCTGTCTTCTGCTCGCTTTCTCAAATTCCTTTCTATGGTATCGCATTCGCTCCGTCGCGGCCATCTCCTCGAGCCGTCTGCAGCCACTCAGTTTCCGGTACCGCGTTGATCGGGACTTTGCGGGCAACGAACTCGTCTCTGCCTCATGGGGTTGATTAGTCCGGGTATTCTAATTCTGAGGTCGTCTCGCGCTACGAAGGCCGCTTAAGCAGGGAATCAAGTTTCTTGATCCATTCTTTGTCCCTGAGATCGAAACTTAGCGTTCGAAAACAATCACAATCTCTAACCTGACAACGCATTTCTCCGCCCTTGGCAAGGTCGTTGCGGTCGTAGGCTATTACCATATGCGGGTCAAATGGATGACCGCAGATTTTGCAGTCTCCGTTTTCATCGTCACAGGCATCGGGATTGTGCTTCTTCATGGGTTTGATTTATCACATTGAGCGACTGTTTGACTATCGGGAGCCTTTGACGCAGCCCCGAACAAGCCAGCGCCGGTAAGTTCGGATAATCGGAAACTAACCTACTACGGCAATCTGAGTCACGACCGAACCGTCTTCTCGCAACCATTGTGTTGTCCCGCAGAATTTATGCCGCTGGCGGTCTTTTCGCAGGTTGTCTCGGCCCCGCAAATATTTCCCGACGCCCGCTTGCCGCCTTCGTCCCTCTGTGGCACGCTAGCCCTCCGGCCATGGCTCCTAAAAAACATTCCACGAATCCGCTCGACGAACTCGCGCATCGTCGCGCCGAAGCCGAAGCGGGCGGCGGCGCGGAGCGCCGTGAACGCCAGCACAAAGAAGGAAAGCTGAACGCGCGCGAGCGCATCGAGCTGCTCCTCGACGAAAACTCCTTCGAGGAGCTCGACGAATTCGTCAAGCACCATTGCACGGATTTCGGCATGACCGAGCAGCGCCCTTCCGGCGACGGCTTCGTTTGCGGCTTCGGACGCATCGACGGCCGCCTGGTTTACGTTTTCGCGCAGGACTTCACCGTTTTCGGCGGCTCGCTTTCCGAATCGAATGCCGGGAAAATCACCAAAGTCATGAAGCTCGCGATGAGTACGGGCGCGCCGGTGATTGGCTTGAACGATTCCGGCGGCGCGCGTATTCAGGAAGGCGTGATGTCCCTCGCCGGTTACGCCGATATTTTTCTGCTCAACACGCTCGCCAGCGGCGTTGTCCCTCAAATCAGCGCCATCATGGGCCCGTGCGCCGGCGGAGCCGTCTATTCCCCGGCCATCACCGATTTTATTTTCATGACCGAGAAAACTTCCTACATGTTTGTCACCGGTCCTGACGTCATCAAGACCGTCACGCATGAAGAAGTCACCAAGCACGAACTCGGCGGTGCCATGACGCACAACGCCAAAAGCGGCGTCGCTCATTTTATCGCGCGCGACGACAAAGAATGCCTCGCCATGATCCGCGAACTCATCAGTTTCCTGCCATCCAATAATCTTGACGATCCGCCGCGCCGCGCAACGGACGATCCCGTTGACCGCTCCGACGCTTCGCTCAATTCCGTCATCCCCGAAGATCCGATGGTCCCCTACGACATGAAGGACGTCATTCATTCCATCGTTGACGACAGATATTTCTTCGAAGTCCACGAACACTACGCAAAAAATCTCGTCGTCGGTTTCGCGCGCCTCGACGGCCGCCCTGTCGGCATCGTCGCAAATCAGCCCGCGTTTCTCGCTGGCGTTCTCGACATCAACGCGTCCGTAAAAGGCGCGCGATTCGTCCGTTTCTGCGACGCATTTAATATTCCGCTGATTACCTTCGAGGATGTTCCCGGATTTTTGCCCGGCACGCAGCAGGAATTCGGCGGCATCATCAAGCACGGCGCGAAATTGCTTTTTGCGTACGCCGAAGCCACCGTGCCAAAAATCACCGTCATCACGCGCAAAGCTTACGGCGGCGCGTATTGCGTCATGTCGTCAAAACACATTCGCACCGACATTAATTTTGCATGGCCCACGGCGGAAATTGCCGTGATGGGGCCCGAAGGCGCCGTGAATATCGTCTACAGGCGCGAAATCGAGCGCGCCCCCGAATCCGAGCGCGAGAATTTGCGTCGCGAAAAAATCGCGGAATTTCGCGAGCGCTTTGCCAATCCTTACGTCGCCGCCGAGCGCGGCTACGTCGACGCCATCATCACGCCCTCCGAAACGCGCGCCAAACTCATCACCGCTCTCCGCTCCCTCGAAAACAAGCGCGACACCAACCCCCGCAAAAAACACGGCAACATCCCCCTGTAGCCGTCGGGCGAAAAGCACTTCGTTGTCACTGTGAATCAAATCAGAAAAGCGGGGCCGTGCTAGAATTCCTCGCGGCGTTTGTTTTTCCAAAAGTCAAATGTTGAAAAAGATTTTGATCGCGAATCGTGGGGAAATCGCGGTGCGCATTCTACGCGCGTGCCGCGAAATGAGTATTCCCGCCGTGGTTGTTTTCAGCGAAGCTGACCGCGCCTCCCTTCACGTGCGCATGGCCGATGAAGCGTATCCGATCGGCCCTGCTCCATCGCGCGAAAGCTATCTTGTCATCGATAAAATTCTCGCCGTGGCGCGCGCTTCTGGCTGCGACGCATTGCATCCCGGTTACGGCTTTCTTGCGGAGAATCCGAATCTCGCGCGCGCCTGTGCTTCGGCGGGAGTCACTTTTATCGGACCCTCGCCCGAAGCTATGGAGCACTTGGGCTCAAAAACGGCCGCGCGTCAACTCGCGCGCGACGCCGGCGTGCCAACCGTTCCCGGCACGCTCGATCCCATTGAGCGAATCAACGACGCAGCAGAAATTGCCCGGCAAATTGGGTTTCCTGTCGTGCTCAAAGCTGTCGCCGGCGGAGGCGGCAAGGGCATGCGTTTGGTCGAGCGCGAAAGCGAACTTGCCGCCGCGTGGCGCGACGCTTCGTCTGAAGCGACGAACGCTTTCGGCGACGGCCGCATGTACCTCGAGAAATTTCTTATGCATCCACGGCACATCGAAATTCAAATCCTCGGCGACCATCACGGCCACATGATTTATTTGGGCGAGCGCGAATGTTCCGTGCAGCGTCGCTACCAGAAAGTGATCGAAGAAGCGCCGTCGCCGTTCATGACGCCCGAACTTCGGCGAGCCATGGGCGAAGCAGCGGTGAAACTCGCGCGCGCGGGCAGCTACACGAATGCGGGCACGCTCGAATTTCTCGTAGACGCGCAGCGCACTTTTTATTTCCTCGAAATGAACACGCGCCTTCAGGTCGAGCATCCCGTCACGGAAATGGTGACGTCGTGCGATTTGGTGAAGCTGCAAATCCGCGTCGCGGCCGGCGAACCGCTTCCCATCTCGCAAGAAAATACCGAACTGCGCGGCCACGCCATCGAGTGCCGCATCTACGCCGAGGACCCGGACAATAATTTCTTTCCTTCACCCGGCACAATTCTCGCGCGCAATGTGCCTTCGGGCCCTGGAATTCGCCTGGATGATGGAGTTTACGCGGGATGGACAGTGCCAACGGATTACGATCCGTTGCTCGGGAAATTGATTGCGTGGGGCGGCGATCGCAACGAAGCAATGGCGCGAATGCGGCGCGCGCTCGACGAATATTATGTGGGAGGCATAAAGACCAACGTTGGCCTGTTTCGCAGAATTCTCGCCGAACCCGAATTTGTGCGCGGCGAAATTCATACGAAATGGCTCGACGACTTTTTGCTTCGCCCCGCCGCGCCCGTCTCGGCGGCATCGCCGTCGAAATCTAAACCCGGCTCCGCAGACAAGCGCGACGCGCTTGCGGAAGACGCCGCGGTTTTGGCCGCCGCGATGTGGCACATGAATCGCGCCGCCGCCGCAAATTCCGCGGCGCGGCCTGCGTCAAATGATTCGGCGTCGCGTTGGAAGATTGCAGGACGCCGCCAGCAACTTGCCAATGAGCCGCGCCACAAATGAAACTCGAGCTGACAATCGGAGATCGCGCGCGACATCTCGAAATCGAACAGCGCGGCGGGCAATTTCAATTTCGCATCGACGGCCGCGCCGTGACCGCTGACGTAATGCAAGTTCAGCCGGAAGTGTATTCCGTGTTAATCGATGGCGAAGCGTTTGAAGCACGCATCGAATGCGGCGCGAGCGGGCTGCGCGTTCAGATTGACGGACGGGAATTTCCCATCGCCGTTGCCGATCCGCGGCAGTGGCGGCGTGACCGCAACCAAATTGCCGCGGCGGAAGGACATCAGCAAATCGTTTCGTCAATGCCCGGGAAAGTGGTGCGCGTGATGGTGCGCGCCGGCGACGCGGTGGAAGCGGGACAAGGACTGCTGGTGGTGGAGGCGATGAAAATGCAGAACGAAATCAAATCGCCGAAAGCCGGAAAGATCGAGCGAATCGCCGTGCAAGAGGGACAAACCGTCAACGCAGGGGAAATTCTCGCCGTGATCGTCTGAGTAAAATCAGTTCTAAAAAATCAGCTCGCAACAATCGCGAACCAGGGAATTATTATTTCTCCGTGGCGTCGTCAGCAGGAAGCTTGCCCGCGGATTCCACTACTTCCTTCGCAAGATAATTCGTGACGTGGGCCTGATCGCGAGCGGTGGTCAAATAAGCGGCGCGCAGCAATTGTTCGCGGCGATTTTGCAGCGTGGAGCGAATGGACTGCTGCACTTGAGGATCGGAAAGTTGCCGCTGCCCCGCAGGCTCGCGCGTAATCAGCTTCAGGATATGAATGCCGTCCTTCAGTTCGACGGGCTTGCTCACCTGTCCGGGCTGAAGGCCGAGCACGGCATTTTTCAGCGCCGGATCAGTCTGATTCAGGGAAGACTGCGGAATAAATCCAAGGTCGCCGCCGTTGGCGCCGTTGGAGTCTTCGGAATAATCCATGGCCAGTTGGGCGAAATCGGCGCCGGAAGCGAGCTTCGATTCAAGCATGGCGACTTTTGCCTTGGCGTCGGCGGGAGTTTTCGCATCGTCGCTCTTGCGATTGTGAATGGCGGGATCGGCGTGCGGGGTCACCACAATTTGCGCCACGTGATACTGCGGCTCCGCGACGCTGAACTGCGCTCTGTTCTGGTTGTAAAATCCGGTGACATCGGCGTCGGTGATGGTGATTTTCGAAACCACTTCCCGATTGAGCAATTTCTGAATCGAGAGTTCGCGGCGAATTTCCTTTTTCAGATCGTCGACGGTCAATCCGTTTTCCTGAAGCTTCTTTTGGAATTCATCCTCGGTGAAAGTGGCCTTCGATTCGTTGAATTTATTTTCGACTTCGCCGTCGGTGGCGACCAGGTTCGCGGCTTTTGCGCGCTGAAAGAGAATTTCATTGTTGACGAGCTGGTCGAGAATGCTCAGCTTGAGCGAAAGCGCTTCATCGTGGGAGGACGGCGCGCCCTGCGACTGCTCGCGGCTGTGGAAATATTTCTCCACTTCGCTGCGGTCGATCGGCGTTCCATTAACCTCGGCCCAGACATTCGCGCTGGGCGCCTGCTGATTTCGACACGAGCTTGCCAGAACGCAGGCCACCAGGGCCGCGAGAAGCGTCATCTTTTTCAGCAACGTGGAGCTCCTTCGAGAGACGTGATGGGCGAGCAGTTCAGGCGGCCTTCCGGACGCGGCCGGCGCGGATGCAAGCGGTGCAAACGCGTACGTGCTTTCGCGCGCCGTCCACAACGGCCTTGACGCGCCGCAAATTCGGATTCCATCGCCGCCGCCGCAGGTTATTGGCGTGGCTGATTGTGTTGCCAAAGCTTGGTTTCTTGCCGCAGATTTCGCAAACGAGTGCCATTGTTTCTCCGATTCATTCCGTAAAATGATGGAGACTATCCTATCAGAGATTGGCCGCGCCCGAAAGCAAGTGAATTTCATCGTGTCCGTGTGGTCTTAATTTTTCTTCCTTTCTGACCGTATCCCGCGATTTCTCTGTTGCGCATTGGCGAAAATTCCGCGGGAATGAGACATGTTATTTGTACCGATTAGAATGAGCCGCGGGCGTTTGTTTTGTGTGAGTTGGCGGGATTTTTAATCCCGAGGTGTACCGATTAGAATTCGCGGATCGCGCGGCAGTTTTCGGTGGCGTTTGTTGCGGCGCGCAGGGAGTGGTGGCTGTGGTTGGGTGCGCCGGCGCCGGAGAGCTGTGAGTTGTGGTTTGTGGCGCGCGCGCGGCGGCGGGCGGTGGCGGACTGTGCACATTGACACCGGGCTGTTCGCAAGTGGATATTTCTGCGATACTCTGCTCTGGGGTCGTCGTGGCGTGCCATCCAGCTCGCGCCGCACTAGCTGCAATTCTCGCTCTCCATTCTTTGGAGGAGGACGCTATGAACAAAATCGCATTCATTCTGATGTTTGCTCTATTTACGCCGTTGGCGGCACAGGCTCAGACGAGGAAATTCGAGGCGTTCGCCGGGTACTCGTTCCAGCGCGTGGAAGGCTTTCCGTCAAACGCGAACATGAGCGGATGGGAAGGCGCGCTGACGTACAAATTCACTCCGTACTTGGGCGTGACGGGCGACGTGAGCGGGCAATATGGAACGCTTACCGGTTCGCGCATCAATTACCACAATATTCTTGTGGGTCCTGAAGTATCGCTTCCGCGGAAGATTTCTCCGTTCGTGCACGTGCTTTTAGGTGATGGAAGGTCGAGCGTCTTCGGTGTGACCAGCAAAACGTTCGCGATCGCAATCGGCGGCGGCGTGGATTATCGCGTGAACGACCTGATTTCGATCCGCATGGCTCAGTTCGATGTGATCACCGGCGCGACAAAGCAGACATCCAGCGACGGACGGTTCTCCGCCGGGATTGTGTTTCACTTTTGACGCGCCCGGCACGATAAAATTCCCGACAAACACGAGTGAAATTTTGCGCCGCGCGGCAGACTTGGGCGCGAGCTGCGAGGAAACGCGAGGCCGAGGCGTCACGTCTTGTAGCCGAGTGTAGTTCCGTGGGTATATACTCGCGCGTTCCGCATTCGTGTTTCCCAAGGAGAATTTCAAACGTGAGCCATCTTCGGCGTTTCTCTTACTCTGTCGTTGGAACCTTCATTGCCCTCGTGATTTGTGGCGCGATTGCGCCGCGGCGCGCGAGCGCGCAGCAAATTAACGCAAACCTCTACAGCGGCATGCACTGGCGGCTGATTGGGCCATTCCGCGGAGGCCGCGCGGTGGCGGTGACGGGCGTGCCGGGCCACCCGGACGTTTTTTATTTTGGCGCGGTCGGCGGCGGCGTGTGGAAAACGACGAATGCGGGGCTGACGTGGAAGCCGGTATTTGATTCGGAGCATATCGCGTCAATTGGGGCGATAGCCGTGGCGCCTTCGGAGCCGAATGTGATTTACGCGGGCTCGGGCGAGCCGGATATGCGCTCGGACATTTCCTATGGCAACGGGATGTACAAATCGACGGACGCCGGCGCGACGTGGAAGCACATCGGGCTGGAAGATACGCGGCAGATTGGCTCGATACTCGTGGATCCGCGCGACGCGAATCTGGTTTACGTTGCGGCGATGGGCCATTCGTACGGGCCGAACGCCGAGCGCGGCGTGTTCCGCTCGACGGATGGCGGCGCGACGTGGAAGAAAATTTTGTTCAAAGACGAAAACACGGGCGCGATTGATTTGGCGTTCGATGCGCAAAATACGAAAACGATTTTCGCGGCGCTCTGGCAGACGCGCCGCCCGCCGTGGAACGTCTATCCGCCGTCGAATGGCCCGGGAAGCGGGCTTTACAAATCGACGGACGGCGGCGACAACTGGACGCAGATTACGAATGGCCTGCCCACCGAAGGCCTCGGCCGCATTGGCGTCGCCGTTGCGCCCAGCAATTCCAACCGCGTGTACGCGATTGTCGACGCAAAAGATGGCGGCCTCTACCGCTCCGATGACGCGGGCGAGACGTGGAAGCTCGCGGACAACGAAGCGCGCATCTGGGGACGCGGATGGTATTTCGGCGGCGTGACTGTAGACACGAAAAATTCCGATATCGTCTACGTGATGAACACTTCGACCTACCGCTCGACGGACGGCGGCCAGAGTTTCACGGCGATTAAAGGCGCGCCGGGCGGCGATGACTATCACACGTTGTGGATTGAGCCGAATGATCCGAATCGAATGATTCTGGGCAGCGATCAGGGCGTGGTGGTCAGCGTGGACGGCGCGCAATCGTGGAGTTCCTGGTACAACCAGCCGACGGCGCAGTTCTATCACGTCGCGGTGGACAATCGGTTTCCTTATTGGGTTTACGGCGCGCAGCAGGACAGCGGCGCGGCGGGCACCACAAGCCACAGCCGGCATCGCGGGATCAGTTCGCGCGACTGGCTGCCATTGGGAGTGGGCGGCGAGAACGGCTACATTGCGCCGGATCCGCTTCACACCGGAATCCTTTTCGGCGGCACTGTGTCGCGCGAAAATGTTTTCACGGGAGCTACCGCGCAAGTGACGCCGTCGCTCGCGCATCCCGGCGATTACCGGCACACGTGGACGCAGCCGCTCGTTTTCTCGCCCGCCGATCCGCACGCGCTTTATTTCGGTGCGCAAGTTCTCTTCAAGACGAACGACGGCGGGGGGAGCTGGCAGATTGTAAGTCCTGATTTGACGCGAGCCGCGCCGGGAGTGCCTGCGAATCTCGATCCCACGACCGCGAAGGACCAGGATGGCAACGGCGAGCACGGCCTCATCTACACCATTTCGCCTTCGCCGATGGCTGCGGACGAAATTTGGATTGGCACGGACGACGGAAACATCCAAATGACGCGCGACGGCGGAAAGAACTGGCAGAACGTTACGCCGCCCAATCTCACGCCGTGGAGCAAAGTGACCTTTGTGGAGGCTTCGCACTTCGACCAGAACGAAGCGTACGCGGCGGTGGATCGTCACCGTCTCGACGACATCAAGCCGTACATTTACAAAACGCAAGACGCTGGAAAAACGTGGCAGCCGATCACCACGGGAATTCCCGAGGGCAGTTACGTCAACGTGATTCGCGAAGATCCCGCGCGGCGCGGGCTGCTCTATGCGGGAACGGAAAGGGGAGTGTTTGTGTCGTTCAACGACGGCGGCCAGTGGCAGCCGCTGCAATTGAATTTGCCGACGACGCCGATTCGCGACCTGGTGATTCATGGGGCGGATCTGGTCGCCGCCACGCATGGACGTTCGTTCTGGATTCTCGACGATGTGACGCCGCTGCGCGAGGCGTCGGAGCAAGTCGAGAATTCGCCGGCGTATCTTTTTAAGCCGGAGACGGCGTACCGCGTTCGGCCCGGCTCTGACGAAGGCACGCCGCTTCCGGCGGAGATTCCGGCGGGCGAAAATCCTCCGGATGGCGCGTCGATTGACTACTATCTGAAAACTGCCGCCGCGGGTCCCGTAACGCTCGAAATTTTCGACAGCAGCGGCAAACTCGTTCGCCGCTATTCGAGCGCCGAGCGTGTGCCGCCGATCAATCCGAAGCAACTCGATATTCCCGCGGCGTGGGTGCATCCGCCCGAGCCGTTATCGGCCGCGGCGGGCATGTACCGCTTCGTTTGGGATTTGCATTATCCCGGCGCAGGCGGCGGACGGCGCGGCGCGATGGCCGCCATGTTCGGTTTCGGCGGCGGCCCGTGGGCGGTTCCCGGGGATTACACCGTGAAATTGACCGCGGGCGGGCAAAGCTATTCGCAGCCGCTGACGGTGAAAATGGATCCGCGTGTGAAAGTGTCGCAGGCGGATTTGGAGAAGCAGTTTGAGCTGGCCCAGCAGGTGCTGGCGCGGACGGCGGAAGTGAACGCAGCGGCTCAGCAAGCGGCAGCGTTGCAAAAGCGGTTGCAGGAAATCGCGCCGCGGGTTGCGTCGCCCAAGGCGAAGAAGCTTGCCGATACGGTGGACGAACTCAATAAGCGAGTGAGCGCCCTTCTGGGCAAGCCTCCCGCCGGAGAATTGGGCGGCACTCCTGAGCCGACGGACCGCACAACTCTGCGATACGTTTCCGGCGCGTTGGGACAAGTGGAACGCGTGGTCGAAAGCGACGATGCTGCTCTGTCGCCGGATGCGTCCGCTGCCTTTGCCCAGGACGACCAAATCGCGCAAGCGGCCCTGCAAAAATGGGAAGCGATTGTCTCCACCGATTTGCCGGCGCTCAATAAGGAACTCCATCGCGCGAAAATCGACCCCATCGAGCTAGGCATGCACCGCCCCGGCACCGGCGAAAACTAAAACGATCGGGGACCAGGCTCGTTGCAATGCTCCGTGATATTGTTGTGTCTTCTTGTTGGGGAATGATGAGACCGGCGCGGCTCTGAAGAGAACACGCGAGTCGCGGCCCTACCCGTGGGCGGCGCATTGACATATGAAAGCATTATTTTTCAACTGTCCCGGCTGTCGCGCAAAATTCGATTCACGCCGCGTGATTCGTAACTCGGACGGAAGGAGTTTTGATTGTCCAAATTGTGGACGACAACTTGACCAGTCAGTCACGGATAAATGGACTCGTTTTATCGCATGGTTTATTATTTCTGTCCTCATCACATATTTTTTGGGCATTCGGGACCCTCTGATTTTTGTGGGCGCGACGGTATTTATTTGCTACGGCGGGGCCATTCCATTTGCTCTAATCATGAGGCGAATCTTTCCTCCTAAGCTCGAATTGTATTATCCCGAGGATCTTTCTCTTAATATTTCAAAACGGCGATAGAAACGGCCTTGGCCGGTGACACACTTAACTGTTTCTAACTGAATTATGAAGCCAGTGCTCTTTAGATGTCCCGCGTGCTGTACGAAATTCGATTCTGCCCGAATAGTAAAGCGAAGAGGGATTAGGCAGTTTCCTTGTCCAAACTGCAGCCAACAGCTGTTAGTTTCGCCGTATTACGTGAAGACCGTAGTCGTTCTTTCGCTCGTATTATCCTTTTCGGTGACCTACTTGATTGGCGTCGACAATCCATTTAATTTCTTGGCCGCCTGTCTGTGTATCTGGTTTGTATTTACGTATTTGTTGTCGATCAGCTTTAGGCGCATTATTCCGCCGAAGATAGAATTTATTATCCAGAAGACCTTTCATTGAACCTTTCAAAAAAGCACTAGATTCATCCCATGAAAAACGGCGGGCCAAACACCCACAGCCACATCATCTAGCCCTGCGCCCCACATCGTGCTAGCCTTTCCAGAGCGAAAATTCGATGATGCGCGCGCCCTATCACAGTCCAAAAGCCACCTCACCCCCCCCCAAAACCTCCCTGAAAACGCCAATCCTTGATCGGTAATGACATGCACAGTCACGCAAGCACAACTACCTTAAAATGTGTCACTTCCATTTTCTTGATCGGTAATGAGTTTCATTTGCAGAGACGCGAGTTTTCGACGCGTTTTCGCATGTCGACTAAAGCGGCGTCGAGCCGTCCCACTCCAAATGGCGAGATGAACAGGCGCTATTTTGCGGCGCGGGCGAGGTGCTTTTCCTGCTTGAGCAGGGCGTTCTTGCGTTCGAGGCCCCAGCGGTAGCCGGCCAGGTTGCCGTCCTGGCGGA
>Ga0307374_10011174_pt1 | contig 12838 bp, 8 predicted proteins | sample OX3MG_FD_202532 | JGI IMG/M metagenome (GOLD analysis project Ga0307374, IMG submission 202532) | Soil microbial communities from Risofladan, Vaasa, Finland - OX-3 | ecosystem: Environmental > Terrestrial > Soil > Coastal area > Acid sulfate soil | place: Finland: Risofladan, Vaasa | collected...
AAAAATACCTAATTTTAAGGAAATTCCTGGGCAAGCACATCATCATTGCCCAGGACAATCTAATAAAAATACCTAATTTTAAGGAAATTCCTGGGCAAGAAAAAGGATCTGCCTTTAAGGAACAGATTCTTAGTGATTCTGCATTATGACCAGTCTAACCTTTTACGGCGGGGTAAACGAGATTGGCGGCAACAAAATTCTTCTGGAGGACAAGGACACCACAGTCTTCTTGGATTTTGGCAAGAGCTTCAGCCGCCGGGCAAAATACTTTGAGGAATACATCAATCCAAGAACTTCAAACGGCATAGTAGATTTTCTCAGCATGGGACTGGTTCCTGAAATTTCAGGTGCATATAGGGATGACTTGATGAAGATGGCTGGAAGAAAATCGGAAAAGCCCGAAGTTGATGCAGTGTTATTGTCACATGCACATTCTGATCATGCAGATTACATTTCATTTCTTCATGAGGACATTCCGATTTACATGGGTGCAGCATGTCATCTTATCTTAAAGGCACTTGCTGAAAGATCAACTAGGACAATAGAGCGGGAAATTTTAGACTACAAACCAAGGCCATACAACATCAAGGACAAGGCTATTCCAAGAAAGATTCATGAATTTAGAACTGGTGACAAGTTCAAGATCGGCTCGCTCGAAGTAGAACCAATTCACGTGGACCACTCGGTTCCAGGGGCATACGGGTACATCATTTACACATCTGAAGGACCAGTAGTATACACGGGAGACATTAGATTGCATGGAACTCATTCCGAAATGACCAGAGATTTTATTCAAAAAGCAAAGGAAGTAAAGCCCATTGCATTGATAACAGAAGGAACAAGGATTGCCGACGAGGCAAAGGAGGAAAGCGAGGAATTAGTTTACAAGAGTTCCGGAAAAAAAGTTTCGGCTACCGACAATTTAGTTTTTGCAGATTTTAATTTCAAGGATGTCGACAGGCTGATGACATTTTTCAACATAGCAAAGGAAAATGACAGGAAATTTGTTGTAAAGCTCAATGATGCATATTTCTTGAAACACCTGTCCAAAGACAAGCACCTGAAAGTACCGGATATAGATGATGAAAACATAATCATCTACCTGCCAAAGCGCGGTTCCGGCTCATATTCCGATTCCGACTACAAGGGAAACGACAAGGAGTTTGCAGATTTGCATAATGCATGGACTGCTGAACAGATTGCAGCTAGGCCAAACAAGGTGCTTTGTGCAATAGGATTTTACAGTTTTACTGCACTGATTGACATGAAGCCAAAACCCGGTGCCCTTTACATACACTCGTCATCAGAGCCATACAATGAGGAACAGGAGATTTCGCAGGAAAGAATCGATGCATGGCTTGGACACTTTGGCATGGACAAGTTTCAGAGCCACTGCTCTGGACATGCGAGGGGTCATGACCTGATTGAGGCAGTATCTGAAATCAATGCCAAAACGCTTTATCCAGTGCACACGGTACATCCAGAGTTGTACAAAAAAATCTCGAAGGACACTGTCTTGATCAAAGAGGGCATGAAGTACAACATCGGTTCAGGTCATGTTTGAAATCTTCAAGATTTTTCTCTTTTTGTTTTAATGAAAACTGAGAATTCATCAAACTTCATCAGATAGTTCGTATCAATTTTAGCGGGATTCTTTTTGAGTACGCCGAGACCACGTTCTGTTATTCTAAATGGTTTTCTCGGTTTTCCATCAATTAGCTGAGCTTTGCCAAGATAAAATTTTGACCAGTGCAGCCGGTTATGGAATAGTGATTCCCCGCCACTTGGTTTTTGCTGCTTGATTTCGTCTGCAGTTAGGCCAAAGAAAGTGGAAAGGTTTTGTTCCACATCCTTCATGGTGTGATTTTTTTGGTCCCCGAGAAATTTTAACATTGGAAGCATGATGCTTTCCAAATCAGGAATTGGCATGATTTGATGGACCTATTTTCCGTATTAAATTGTGCTGTAAAGTTATTGGTGTGAGTTGTGTTATGACCTGCTCACAGATCTGAGAATCTTTCTCATACATGCCTCCGGTCTTTTTTCTATGTCGTGTTCCCACAATCTGAGCACTGACCACCCCTTGGCTCTCAGATTTCTTGAGACTGCAATGTCACGCCTCATGTTGCCCTTGATTTTTTCTGTCCAGAACTTCTTTGCTGGCTTTTTCTTTTTTGCATAGTTGTATCCGTGCCAGAAATCCCCGTCACAAAAAATCAAGGTTTTTTTTTCAACCAGAAAATCAGGACTGCCAAAAATTTTTGGATGTTGTTCGAACTTGAACCTGTACTGTCTCAGCAGTTCTGCCACTTTTCTTTCTATCAGAGTATTTTTCGATCTTATACGGGACATAACATAACTTCTTTTTTCTGGAGTGAATACATCTGTCATGTCAGAACTTTAGGAATTCATCAGTGCTTTTTTGACTTCTTTTCCAACTGCCCTTGCAAGAAGCGGTGGAACTGCATTTCCAACCTGCTTGAATTGTGCAGTACGGGATCCTGCAAAAACAAAATTGTCTGGAAAACTCTGCAGTCTTGCAGCCTCCCTTACTGAAATTGTTCTGTGTTCCTTTGGATGTATGTACATGTATCCATCCTTGTGAAGATGTGAAACAACTGTCCATGAAGGTTTGTCCTTTGAAAGTTTTTTCCACTTGTCTTCAAATACCGCATCGTTGTATCCCACTTTTTTTCTATATTTGGATGGGATGTTGAGCCACCTGTCTCCCTCTCTCATGATTGAAAAAATTTTCACGTCAATAGGCCTGTGCCATCTTGTTATGTGATTGTGTACAATTCCGTTAGAACCATGTCTCATTAATTTTTGATATGGTAAAAGATTGCGACCTGTATATGGCAGTGTCACATCCCTGATTTTTTTTCTTGCCTCTGGCAGCGGAAGACGTGGAAGATCTCCGAGGGCTTCACCGACAGTAATAAAATGCCTAATTTTCTTATTTTTGCTTTCTTTTATTTCAGATTCGTCGAAGTGTGTTGGGGATGGAAGTTTGATTTCTACGTCTCCGTTTCTTGTAGCAATGAAAAAAATTCTTCTCCTGCGCTGGGGCGTTCCATAATTTACCGCGTTTAGAATTTCTGATTTCACATTCTTGTATCCTGCATCCTTCAGGTCTGATTTGATTTGTTTCTCAACCCATCCGTCCTTGTAGCTTCTCATTCCCTGAACATTCTCCATGACCACTGCCTTTGGCTTGTAATACTTCACAAATTTTATGAATGTCTTGTACAAGTTGTTCCTTGGATCATCAATGAATCGTGGATTGGTACTTCTCCCGTTTCTTTGACCATTTTTTACAAGATGTGCAATTTTTACACGGCCCATGTTACTAAATCCCTGACACGGCGGGCCTCCGATAATTACATCAACGTCCCCCGATTTCAGCGAGGTTTTTTCCCGGAATTTTTCAACGATGTCGCTCGAGCTGGCATCAGCCTTCACAACATTCTCTTTTCGAACCTCGGGAAAGTTTGTTGCAAAGGTTTGCAGGCCTTCTTCAAAAATGTCAAGTACTGCCAGCGGTTTGAAGCCTGCCATCTTGAATCCCAAGCTCATGCCACCTGGCACTCCAAAAAGGTCTATGAATGAAAATTTCTGCACAGACTGTTTTCATTCAACGGAGAAATAAGGGCTTTGTTTTATCCAGAGTTTTTGGTTATGAAAAAATCAGATATTTTACGATATCATTTACTAGGTAAATCAAATTGTGAAAAGTCTTATGTTGTCAGGTCATCGACAAGTTTTCCAAGTTTCCATGCGGCATCACCGCTGAGCAATACCCCGATTTCATAATTGCGCGTAAGTCCGCTCCACGAGAAATTTGCAGAACCTACCACTGCCTTTTTCCTGTCCACCACGACAACTTTTGCGTGAAGTTGTTCTCCTCCCTCCTTGAGAAAGTCAACCACCCTCAGGTTGGAAAATTCCTTGCTTAGTGTGGCAATCTTTTTTTTGATTTCAACATCCTGTTTCCCAAGATCGTTAATCACAATGGCAACTTTGATCCCCTTTTGAAGAGATTTTTCCAGTAGCGGAATAATTTTTCCTGATTCGGTAAATAAATACGCCATAATTTGAATTTCATTTTGGGCCTGGCGTATTATCTCCTCAATGACCTGTCCTGTTCCCCTTACTCCTTCTCCGATAAATTCCGAGCCCGTTGCAAGAATCTGTATGTCTGTCATGGCATGTTTTCTGAAAGTACCTCCCTATCAAGCCACATGTTACGGTGCTCACACGAGGTTTCAGAGCTCATTACGCATCCATAGCATGCCGAACCGTTGTAGGATCCATGTTTGAATTTTTTCTCAAGGCATAGAGGATCTCCTGAACATGTCTCCAGCTTGTTGAATGCAACTTCAAGCATTCGGTCAATATATGGTGCAAGCGCAATCAAACCTCCCATGGTTCCCTCGCTTCCGGGCTGGGTGGCATAGAGCAGAATTCCTCCCCGTGTACCAGACGGCCCGCTTTCAAAATAAATTCTCTCCCTTATTGATGCAGAAGAATATCCAGCTTCCTCTCCGATGGCACGAATCAAAAGATGTGCAAGTGTATGCCACCAGACAAACAGCGGATTCAATTCATCCCGGAAATTTGGATCCCTGAAAACAAATTCCGAATATGAATCTGAATTGGAAAAAGAATTTTCCCAGCTGCCAGAATACTTCCCAGTTACTTTTTGCCATCCATCATTTTCATCCAGCATGATGAATAATCCCTCTCCGAGAAATTCAACTCCCGGATACCATTTCACATTCGAATGTATGATGGAAATATCCACAGGTGCAGTGGGAATGTTTCCAGCGGCTTCAAGTATTTCCCTCCTGAAACCAGTTTGTACCGTTACCGTTCGGAGCTTGCTTATGGGTTGGACTCTAAACTTTGATCCGTTGGGGGCATCAAATATTTTTTTCAAATGAGGATCAGCTTCAAAAATTATTTTTGAGTTAGGAGGAGGAGAACGTGATGGAGGTGCTCCCTTTGTGGATGCGGTAATGAGTTCCTTAAACTCGTCAAGTATAAGTTCCCGGTATGATGTTGGAGGAACTTTTCTTATGTCTTTTATTGCCTCTTCTATTTCCTTCCAAGGAGATAGAAGAATTTCATCCATTATGTTTTGTTGTATTGAATGGCCGCTTACCATTCTGGACAAAGTCTCTTTTAATTGCTCAGCTGAAGATGGGAATGGCGGAGGTATTGCATCCAATAAGCCCTTGATTGCAGGGTTTGAGAGAAGAGTATGAAGACTTGTTAAAACCGATTTTACTGAAAGGAGTGTTCTGAGTTCTGGAATTCTAAGGTTTGAAGCCTGTCTTTGTATTATCTTTGCTTCCCGGTGACAGGTTTTCAAATTCCTGATTGGTTTGGATCCCAAGGGTTCTCTGTGTGGATGCCTGCCAGAGCAACGCAATGCTCGGTTATACGCATTTCCAAAGTTAGTTTTTGCCGGACACTTTGGGCATTGTATGTCAATAAGGGATAGTGCGCCTCCTGCCCCATGCCAGTAGAAACATTCAGTTGATGCCAGTGCCTTATCAAAATTCTGTACAGTTTCTGGACAAGGTGCACCCTTGTGAACGAGATAGTCCCAGCTTACTTCATCCAAGTGCCCGTCCGGACATGCCATGATAAATCTGATAGCTTCCTGTCCACTTCGTTCCGGATCTTTGCAAATCGGACACTGGGCTGCCCTGTATAACAGATAAGAGCCGCTGTGATTGGTTCTGTTCATGCAAAGCTTCCACTGTGGAAACGGATTCGTGAGATAAACATCCTGATTATCCAGATATCCGACCTCTGCGTTGGATGGAAGTCTGAATATGTTGGCACCGTTAAGCAATCCCTGCGACATCCTTGGATCATTTATCATGTAAATCTCAGGGCGAAACTGTGTTCCAAAGCGAAACAATCCAATGTCCGCATCCGGAATTATTCTCGGACCGTTAGCTCCTTCAAGTATTGCACCAGGGCCGTAAGTCAAAATAAATTGTGAAAGTCTGATTGACTGTGTCATGTCTGCACTCCAATAGTTTCTTCAATGTCTCTTAGTGATTGCGGTGCATTTTTGTAAACGACTGGAAGTCCCATGTGTTGATGTATTGCATCGCCCAAGACTACAGGGAGTTGTGGAAGTGAACGGAATGAGTATTCAACATATCTAAGATCGTTGTGTTGTGATGCAAAAGATTGCCACCTGTCAAGCTCCGAGTTCATACTGTGTCCTGTTTTTCCCTTCGATGGTCTTCGAATATCTGGTTGGTTTTCTGATCTTTCTTCCATCAGCTGTGAAAGGTTAACAACCTCCGGATCATTTCTTTGAATTCCCATCAAGGGTGGAGAAATATCCAGTTTCCATGGTGTTGTTGGGCGCCTCATGTTTCGCAGTATGGCAATAGCAACTGGGCCCAATGCCCTGTCAATAACACCTGGGGAAAATGGATAAACGGTGGGTGATTCAACAAATCTTTGTAGCTGGCGGTGGTGTCTGCAGAAAAATTCATAGTGGCTGAGGTCTCTTGGTCTGGAAGCTCGGAAAAATGTTACAACCAGTGCGCCGTTCTCTCTTCCAACACGACCTGTAGACTGGATATAAGAAGAGGTGGTTTTTGGCTGTCCGTTTACTATCATCAGTCCTATTCTTGATATGTCAACACCGGTTCCAAAAATTGATGTTGTAAACAAGCTGTCGGGGGATTGTGGATCAGCCGGGTATTTTTTTCCAAGTATGTCAAGAATTTCTGGAAGGTCGGTGGATGGAGTTCTGCTGGAAAGTTCTATTGCACGTTCATCAGATAATGGTCTTGGATCAGCAGCAAAGACATGCCCTATTCTTTCCTGTATGTCTTGTCTGTAAAGGGCTCTTGCACCTGCAAGCTCCCTAACGGCATTAAAGTAGCCAGTCAGGGTCCAGAACCTGTCTATTTGCTTCATCGTTTTGTGTTCCCATGCAATTTGTGCAAGCCTTGACCAGATTCTTACCAGTGGTGTTAATGGTCCCTTTCCAGGTGCACAGATTCCTACATACAACCTCCCAGATTTTTTATCTTCAAGCTGGTGACTTTCATTATCTTGGATAAAGAACCTGTCACTTGCGAAGAGACCAGGAGGTGGAAATGTCTGCAACCCTCTAAGAAAAACAGACTTGACCTGTTCTTCTGATCTGCGAATTGTTGCTGTTGATGCCACATATTTTACAACTCCATTGTTAGGAGTCTTGCAGAGAAAATCAAAAGCAGTTTCATAGATTCCCACTAGACTTCCCAACGGACCGTCAATGAGATGAAGCTCGTCTTGGAGAATGAGGTTTGGAGGAACCAGTTGGTCCACATTCCGATAATTATATACACCATTTTTTCCGGCAGGACTTGGGTGATCTTCCTCAAGTCTGTAATATCCCCATACAGCATGATGGAATTCAACGTTACCAAAAATTGTTCCCGAGTTGGGCTCGAATGGCAGTCTGGCAAATTTGTCAACGGTTGCAACAATCACCGATGGAACCTTACGATAAATTTGTTCATCAACTGTAAGTGCAGTGATTGGAATTCTATCTGAAATGGCAGGATCTTGTAATCTAAATTGTTCCGGTACATCAACAGGATTATTTCCGTCCTCAAACTCGCCTGACTCATGCACGTTAACATTTCCATCCGGATTTCTTCCATGAATCGATCCTGTAGGTGCTCCACCACTCCAAGGCAGTTTAAGAGAGCAGTCTGGATTTGGACAAAAAATCTCAAAGTCATAATTTTTTATTGTCTGTTTAATTGTAATGTAATTCCTTAGAAAATATCCCGGTCTCGATGGCCTTACTGGAATTATCTGTACTGATAGTTTTTCGTTTTTGAAGAATGTTTCAATCTCATTGCTAAATATCTCGTCTATTGTTTTTGAATTCAGCACCGAGGAAACATCCATCTGCATAGAAATTGTATGAAAATCTCTGTTGTTGTGTGGAATGCTTTTGGCAGATGTGACTGTTATATCGCGAAATCTTTTTCCAACTAATTTGCCAACTGTTGCGGAGAGGTTTTGCCCATTTTCCATTTTCACAATCAAGTGTAGCATGTGACTTCCCCTTTGAAGCCCCCCGTCAGGAATTGAGAGAATTGAATCACATGCCGGACACTTTAGAATCTGGGCAGGCTCACCAGAAGATTTTACAAAAGTTCTTGCTGAAAGAACATCAAGAGCACCCGGAATCTCGGTTTTTCCCCAGCCCATTCTGTTCATCCTGTTTGGAGTTACCCCGCCACCAACCCAAAGTCCAACACTAAACGGCGTAGAACCCCACAGGAGATTTTCTTCTGCAGGATATCCGTTCGGTCTCCATCCTACACTTTTTTTGTTTGAAAGATTGAGGACCCGGAGATATTCTGATGCAGTGATGAGTGAAAGAGTTCTTCTAAACTGCTGTATTGTAAGAAGTCTCAGAGTATACCTGCTAATCACCGATACACCCGCTCCAGTCCTGTCCCCTGAAGTTCTCCTCAATGCTTTTCTTCTTCTATATGAAATTGAAAATGCAATTAGTGCGAGGTATGCCTCGGTTTTTCCTGCTCCGGTAGGAACCCACAAGAGATCACAAACATTTCTGTGCGGGGATTTTTCGTTTATGATTGACTCTATACTCATCAGTATGAATGCAAGTTGAAACGGGCGCCATCTGAGATGCTGCTTTCGGGATGTCCACAAGGATTGTGTGTCAATAGCTTTGTTGGCAAAACAAAATGCAAGTCTTGCATCTTCATCTTTCCCATCGCAGAGAATGTCTATTCCAGATTCTATTCTTTCAAGAACTGCGTTGCATTGTGGAATTATTTTTTTGGATATCTCTTTCTGTTTTTCATCCAGTGATGCTGATGAGGACTCCATAGTTTTGATCCAATTTTTGTAACCTGTTGAAATCTTCGATAGTTCAGTTTTCAGTTTCTTTGGATCCCACAGTTCTGCAAATATTTCGGCCCGCATTTCTGGTTCCTCACCAAATTCTTTCTTCCAGTCATAATCTGGAGATGGTACAGAATAGGCCGGTACATATTCAGTCCTCAGATGCGGGGAGGAAAATATTTTCCTATCTGATTCCGGGAGAAGGTCACCATCAATCCACTTGAATGGTACATCATTTAGAATGTCTGGAAAGTCTAGGTCTCCTCCATGAGTAGATTGGGTTTCAGGATCTAACGATTCCCAGATTGCGGCGCAGAGGTGACCCCTTGCAAAAAACTGTCTGTTACGGTAGAGAAACTCCATCTTCTCCTCCTCCGGATCAGTTCTTTTCCATCCAAGATCCTGTATGATCCCCGTCCCGGTTTCGCATTTTACACGTATTTGGGGCTGGAATATGTGATGCATCTCCACCGGTTGGTCATCTTTTGGTACCTTCATCCGGTTTACAAGATAAAGTGTTATGAAATAATTTCCGTTTCCCCTCTTTCTTGGAATTGAATGAAACGAGATTTCTGCATTTTCCTGTTCTGTCTTTTTTCCAAGAGTATCAAAGAATGCAATACTGCCACCATCCAAGTCAACATCAAGAATTGCATTGCGGGGGTTCCTCATCCATGTGAGTTTTCCTTGTCCTGATCTGTAGTATCTTGCCCATGTAAGGCAGACACGGATTTTTGGAATTGATTGGGCCGTTGCAGTTTTTACAAAAAAGGAAATTCCCATTGTAGACGGAATTCTTTTTGGGTCAAGCGCAGGTGAAAGCAGGGCAGATATTTCAACATCCTCGTCTATGTTTCCCTCCTCGTCTGATGTTGAGCTTGTATTGATCGGGAGCGCCCCGGCATCATCTCCCGGCACTGATGGCTTCGGAGCAGTTTCTTCAGGTATTGGCGAGAGTATCCCAGTAATGTATTCACTTAATGGATTTGCTTCCAAGACTTCATGTAATCCACCCCTTGGACCCAATACCTCCTTTACTAGCTGACTAACAAATATTTCACGCATGTTATTTTTTCTCCAACTTTGATCTACACCATCGTCTGCTAGTTGATAAACAGTTCCATAGTTTTCAAAAATATAATGTAATAAATTGTGTTAAAATGATTTTTACTTTATTTTTTTATCCTATACATACCGTCTTCAAGAATGATTTTATTGTCACGCACCATCTCCATGATGGCCTCATCTGTTATCTTGTTTGCATCTTTCCAGATGCTTTTGGAACACAATTCCCTTGCACGGTATCCAACAACGCTTTTGATTCTGCTCATTTCTGCAGCACGGCTGGTTTTAAGAAACTCAAAAATGGAGTTTTTGAGATGTGATTTTAGGAATTGTTTGCATTTTCCCATCGAGTTCTCGGATGTAGTCCAGATTCCAGGCCTTATTTCAGTGATGGTTCCTTGCGCAGCAAGTTCATTAAGAAATGAATTGACCTTGTCAATCTCCACCGATGGTACCGATATTTTCTCGGCAATTCCATGTACTGCAAAAATACCATCAGGTTCTTGTGAGAACAGATCCATTACCCTTGATTCTAAGTCATACACCCAAGAATTGCCTGATGTCTGCAGTTTTTTTTCACGCTCCAGTTTTGAGAGCAGAAGATTGGCAGAAAAATAACTCAGTTCAATGTTGTTTTTTTTCAGCTCGTCTAGAACCTTTGCCGTGGTAAGCGGGTATCGTGTGTTTCGGAAAATCAAAATAACATTTGAGCTCAGATCATTGATTTTTTTTCTTATGTCTTGCATTAATTTCTCCCCGTCCTTCGAATTTTCATCAAGCCAGAAAAGCTCACACCTTTTTCCCTTTTCCAAGTAAGATATTATTCCAAGGCTGTCTCCCTCCTCCCGGAGATATTTCACAAGAAGTGACGGAATGACTCCCTTTTGTTCCATTTCAGGTATTGATATTATTCCAGTAGGTTTTGCACCAGCAATATACTCTGCAAGATTATCCTTCGAAAGTTTGAACATCACTTCAGAACCTTCCTTGGTCAGTGAGATGTTTTCATGATCTTTTGACACCAAGCCGGTAATTTCTAGCCACCAGATATTTTTCCTAAAAGATTCTTCATCAACATGCAGGTGCTGTATCAAGTCCCTCTTGGTAGTGATTATTCCTGACATATCCCTCATTTTTAAAATTGTAAGCAGAATGTTTTGAAGTTGTACATCACTTTTTATTTTTCTCAAAAGTATTTCGGAAGAAACCCTACTCGGATCAAGTATGTCGGCAATTTTTACGACTGGTATTTCCTCTGACTTTACGGCAGACCTCAGATCTCTTATCTTGGAATTGGTTTCTACAAATCTTGCCAATATGGGATCATCTGGCCTTGAACTTCGAAGTTTTAGCATGTTATTTTCCACCAAAAGATTTGAAATCTTTTCCACTTCTGTTCCAGGATATTGTGCCTCAACAGTTTTTTTTGATACTTTACCCCGCAGTCTTACAAATCCCACAACATCATCCGTAACAATTTCCAATTGACTAGCAGCTTCCTCAACATAGAAAACCTCCAATGATTTCGGGTGACCATCAGGTTCCTGCCCTGAATCATACCAGCATACAACCAGCATCCTGACAAACTTTCCGCTGAACATATCGAGACTGCGTGATGACATATTTTCATAGATCTGAGTTGAAATAAGCAGTGTAGCAGTATTGTTTCCTACAGCATTTTGAATTGTAACTCGCGGGGTTCTGACTGACAATATTTTTCCAGAAACAACAAGAGTTGCTCCCAAGTAATGCCTCGAATCAGATTCTGATGAAGCAATTTCCGTAAAATTTTCCATTTCTATTGACTTTGATAAAGATTCTATATCGTCAAAACAGGTTTTAAGAAAATCACATTGCAAAAGATTTAAGCTGTCACCATCAGATTCTTTTATTACTGGATGAAACTGGTGCAGACGGTTGGCAAGTGGCATGGGTTTCACCTCGCTAAAATCAAAAAATCTTCCCAGAAGAATTCTCTTTGATAATTCCTCGGCACACCTTATGCTCACGGCATTTTGAATTGATGGTACGATCATAGAAATTGTAACTCGGCTCACGCCGTAAATGCTGTCTACGTATGGCATTGATTTTGAAAAGACAAAGCCGCTGATTTTTGCCGTATGCAGTCCATGATCCTTCAGGTCCTTGACGAATTCTACTGCCAGTTTTATTGGCTGCATGACTTGATCCTCAAAGATTTTTCCATGGAAAGAAAAATGCTTCATTTTGTCAAGCCATTCGCAGAGTTCCACAAGACTTTTTTTAGCGGAAGGAATTCCATGAGCCATCCCAAAGGCAAACTGTGCCGGATCACAATCCAAGAATGTCTTTGCATTTTCTGGTGCTTCCATCATAGATACATGAAGATTCTTCATCGCATTTCTGATGGTTCGCTCATTTAGAAGTGGAAGTGTTCTAGGTTTTGTACCTGTGTCATCCATGCAATCTAATTGAATATCCTGTTCTTTAACTTAGATGGAAGGTGTTTCTAGTACATGAAGAAAAGTTGTTTCAATTTCTATTTCGTTATTTTATGATTTAATAAAATTCATCAGAGTTTAGTTTTTTTATTTGTTCAATCGATTTGTTACTGAACAAGAAAACATAATTTTCATCGATTAGACCGTCATACTGTCTTTCTCGTGCATAAACAATCTTTTTTCTTGGCTGACCTGATTTTGTTTGAATTACCTTTGGTACCGGACTCAAAATTATAACCATATTTTGACTGGTTTGTAATTGTTTATAGTATGTTGAATGAAATGAAACCAAAAATTTAACAATATGGTCCAGTATCATAACTAACATGAATGATGAAACCATGAAAAATGAGAAAAATTCAGGGGTTTCAGACGCTGCA
>Ga0307374_10011176_pt1 | contig 12835 bp, 10 predicted proteins | sample OX3MG_FD_202532 | JGI IMG/M metagenome (GOLD analysis project Ga0307374, IMG submission 202532) | Soil microbial communities from Risofladan, Vaasa, Finland - OX-3 | ecosystem: Environmental > Terrestrial > Soil > Coastal area > Acid sulfate soil | place: Finland: Risofladan, Vaasa | collected...
GGTTTGCCGAGGCTGTGCCTCGGCAAACCAGCCAAACCACTCTGAAAATTACCCTAAACCCCCGTCCCCTGTAGTAGCAGAAAGGAGGCACACGATGAGTACGAAAGTTGGAAGTGGTCGACCTCGTCGCCCCGGCCAGGGTCAGAGAGGGCGACCTTCGCGGCCACACCGTGGGCGATCTGATTCGGCACGGACCTCGCTTTCTGCTCCGATTCCGAAGAAGCGCGATCCCGTCGTCATCGAGCTCCCGCAGACCGTTACCGTGAAGGAACTCGCCGATGCGCTGAACGTCGGCGGCGGCCAGGTGATCAAAGAGTTGATCAGTCGCGGCTTCATGGTCACGATCAACCAGAGCATCGACTTCGCGACCGCGACGGACGTCGCCAGCGTCTTCAACGTGCAGGTGAGTCCGAAGGCGGTCGACGCCAGCGAGGGCGTGATCGCGGCCGAGATCGAGGAGGAAGAAAACCTCCGACCGCGGCCGCCGGTCGTAACGGTCCTGGGACACGTGGACCACGGCAAGACGAGCCTGCTGGATGCGATTCGGCAGACGAACGTGACGGCGCAGGAGGCGGGTGGGATCACCCAGCACATCGGCGCATATCAGGCCGAGATCAACGGCCAGAAGATCACGTTCCTGGACACGCCGGGCCACGAAGCCTTCACGGCGATGCGCGCCCGCGGCGCCCAGGTCACCGACATCGCGGTCCTGGTCGTCGCCGCCGACGACGGCGTCCAGCCGCAAACGCTGGAAGCGATCAGCCACGCCCGCGCGGCGAACGTGCCGCTGGTCGTCGCGATCAACAAGGTCGACAAGGATGACGCCAACGTCGACCGCGTCAAGCAGCAGCTCGCCGAAGCGGGTGTCGTCGTGAACGACTGGGGTGGCGACGTCGAAGCGGTCCAGGTCTCGGCCCGGCGCAAGACGGGCGTCCAGGACCTGCTCGAGACGATTCTGCTCGTCGCGGAAATGAAGGACCTCAAGGCGAATCCGAACCGTCCCGCCGTCGGCACCGTGATCGAGGCGCAACTGGACAAGACCCGTGGCGCGCTCGCCACCGTGCTGATCGAGAACGGGACGCTGAACGTCGGAGATTTCGTCGCGGTTGGATCGGTCCCCGGCAAGGTGCGGGCAATGTTCAACGACCGCGGCAAGCGGCTGAAGAAGGCCGAACCGGCGATGCCCGTCGAGATTCTGGGTCTGAACGTCGTGCCACGGGCCGGCGACCGTCTCCACGCGGCGCCCAGCGAGCAGGCGGCAAAGTCCTTTGCCCAGCAGCACGCCCAGCTGGTGGCCCAGGAGAACCAGGTCGTCGCTCACCCGATGTCGCTGGAGGAAATGTTCAAGACCGAAAACCAGGTCAAGGACCTGAACATCGTCTTGAAGGCGGACGTTCAAGGATCGTTAGAGCCGATCAAGATTTCGCTCGAGCGGCTGGCCGGAGAAGAGGTCAAGGTCAAGGTCATTCACCAGGCGACTGGGAACATCACCGAGTCGGACGTGTTGCTCGCCCAGGCGTCCCACGGCATCATCGTCGGCTTCAACGTGCGCGTCGAACCTGGCGCGAAACGTGCCGCCGAGACCGCGAGCGTCGACATTCGGCTGTACAACGTCATCTACGATGCGGTCGAGGACGTGCGCAAGGCGCTGATCGGGATGCTGGAGCCGAAGTTCGCCGAGGTGCAGGAAGGCCGCGCCGAGGTCCGACAGTTGTTCGGACACAACAGCGAGGTCGCCGGCTGCATCGTGCTCGACGGCAGGATCACGCGCAACGCGATCGCTCGCGTGCTCCGCGGCGGCAAGGTCGTCGCCGAGGGCCACGTCGAGAGCCTGCGACGGTTCAAGGATGACGTTCGCGAGGTGCTGACGGGCTACGAGTGTGGCATCGTCCTCACCGGCGCGAAGGCCGAGGCCGGCGACGTGATCAACACCTTCCGAAAGGAGCGAGTGGCCGGCGATCTGCCACTCTAATGTCAGATGCCAACGCGGCGTATCGCGCGCCTGAACGAGCAGGTCCGAGCGGACCTGGCCGAGTTGATCACACGCGAAATGAAGGACCCGCGGCTCGCCGGGCTCGTCTCGGTGACGGCCGCGGATCTGACCCCCGACCTCCGGCACGCCCACGTCTTCATCAGCGTCCTCGGGTCAGAGGAGGAACGGAAGAAGACGTTCCAGGCGATCCAGAACGCGGCCGGTTTCTTGCGCACGCAGCTCGCGGCCCGGATGACGACGAAGCGCGCGCCGGAGCTGCACTTCGCCCTGGACGCGTCGATCGAGCGCGGGCAACGGATCATGCAGCTCCTCCACGAGGTCGATCTCCCCGAACCCGAACCCGAACGCCCGCGCGAGCCCTGAAGACAAGCCGGGGTGAGAGGTCGATGGATCATGAAGCATCCCGAACTGGCACGCGCATGACACACCGGCTAGCGACGAACAATCCAGCGGCCCACCTCAGCGGCATTCTCAACGTCGACAAGCCGTTGGGGATGACCTCGCACGACGTCGTCGACGCCGTGCGCCGATTCACCAGCCAGCGGCGCGTCGGCCACGCCGGCACGCTCGATCCGGCGGCCAGCGGCGTCTTGCTCGTCTGCCTCGGTCAAGCGACGCGCATCGCCGAGTTTCTGATGGACAGCACCAAGCTTTACCGAGCGGTCGTTCGCTTCGGCGCGGTGAGCACGACCGACGACCGCGAAGGGACGATCACGCCGTCGGGCGCACCGGCCGCCGAGCTCACCCTCGACCGGATCGTGGCCGCCACCGCTCGCTTCATCGGCGACGTGGAGCAGGTCCCGCCGGCGTACTCCGCGATCAAGGTCCAGGGCAAGCCCCTGTACCGGGCCGCGCGCGCCGGGGCGCCGATCGAGGCGAAACCGCGCATCGTCCACATCGAGCGGATCGACCTCATCTCCTGGCTCGCGCCCGACCTCACCATCGACGTCACCTGCTCGAAAGGCACCTACATCCGCGCGTTGGCGCGCGACCTCGGCCAGGCGCTGGGCAGCGGCGCCTACCTGCAAGCCCTGCGACGACTGGCGAGCGGTCCGTTCACCGTCGACACGAGCTGGTCGCTCGAAGAGATCGAGCGTGCCTGCGCGCGTGGAGAGTTGCAGCGGCTGCTGCAGCCGCTCGATCTGGCGGTGCGCGCCTGGCCCGCCTTCTCCCTCGCGCCGGAGGACGTGCTCGCGATTCGCCAGGGACGGCCCTGGTCCGGCTCTCCCGGCCGCGCTGGCGACGTCGCCCGGGCCTACGCGGCCTCGACCGGCCACCTGGTCGCGCTGCTGAAGCACCGGGGTCCCGACGTCGGCTGGCAGCCCGACAAAGTCTTTGCCGAGGATTGCGATGGCGTTGGTTGAGCGGCCCCAGCGCGGCCCTCCCCGTGGACGGGGAGGGAGCCAGGGCCGAGGAGTACGATGGCGTTCGTTGAGACTCTGATCGACACTCTGATCGCGGCGAGAATCCGGCGCCCGAGCGTCGTCACCGTCGGCACGTTCGACGGCGTTCACGTTGGGCACCAGCACCTCCTGAACGACGTGGTGTGCCGGGCGCACGTCCGCGACGCCCTGGCCGTCGCCATCACGTTTCATCCCCGTCCGACCGAGGTGCTGCGCCCGGACGCCCCGTCACTCTACCTCTGCTCGCTCGACGCCCGGCTGGATCGTTTGCGCGAGGCCGGGGCCGAGGTCGTCATCCCGATCGCGTTCACCCGCGAGCTTTCACAAATCAGCGCGTTCGACTTCGCGCGAGCGCTGGTCGAGCACATGCGCATGTGCGAATTGGTCGGCGGACCCGACCTGGCGCTGGGACACGACCGCGAAGGCACGCCGGCGGTCCTGCGCGACATCGGCGCTCGCCTCGGCTTCGTGGTAAACACCGTGCCCGTCGTGGACGTGCAGGGGGAAACCGCGCGCAGCAGCGTCTTGCACCGCGCCATCGGCGATGGCGCGGTGGGCCGCGCGGCGCTGCTGCTGGGCAGACGGTACGACGTGTCTGGAGACGTCGTCCAGGGGGATGGCCGCGGCCGAACGATCGGCGTGCCCACCGCGAACGTGGCGGTCTCGGAGAAGATCTTGCTGCCCGGCAACGGCGTCTACGCCGTCTTCTTCTACGAAGGCGGACGCCGCTGGCTCGGCGCGGCGAACGTCGGCGTACGCCCCACCTTTGCCGGCACCACGCGCTCGTTGGAAGTCCACCTCCTGGACTTCACCGGCGACCTCCGCGGCGCGCCCTGCACGGTCGAGTTCGTCGAGCGCTTGCGAGCGGAGATCCGGTTCGCCGGCGTGGCGGAACTGGTGCAGCAGATCCACCAGGACGTCGAGCGGGCCAGGGAGATTCTGGGGGCCGGTGGGTAGCGGGTGATCGAAAGGGTCAGGGGGCAAGAGATTTGCGCAGCAAATCTCTTGCCCCCTGACCCTTTCGATCACTCTCCCCTGAGATGCCTGGCTGCCGGTGTCCGCGACGCGGGTTAGTGCTTGGTGCGCTGGCGCCGGGTGCCTTGCCAGTTGCTGGTGGGTGCATTATCCTTGGTTGAGGGGGCAGGCAGAGTGAGAACGAAGGACGACCAGCAACTGATCGCGAAATATCTCGACCTCGATACCCACCGCTACCCGGGTGGGCGCGCCGACGCTCGGCTTCGTGACGCGGGGGTGTCCGTGTGGGCCATCGTTGCCTTCCTGCGGGTGTATCACGGCGACGTGGATCAGGTGGCCGAGCACTTCGGGCTCTCGCGTGAACAGGTCGAGGCAGCGCTCGCGTACTATCAGCAAAACAAGAAGTATGTCGACGCGCGCATCGCCCTGAACGAGGCATAGGCGATACGTTGGCTGGCCTCTATCTCGACCACAACATGTCGTTACACCTCGTCTCGCCGCTCGAGGCCATTGGCCACGACGTGGCGACGGCGCGCGAGCTCAATCTCACCCGGATCCCCGACGATGCCCAGCTCCTGGCCGCCGTCCGAGCGGGCCGCGTGCTCGTCACGCACGATCGGGGCGACTTCACACTGCTGCACGACGCCTGGCTGACCTGGCCGGCGGCTTTCCAAGTCGCATTTCCGCCCCACCCCGGCATCTTCGTACTGGACGCTGCGCCACATCAGATCCTCCTGGAAACTCTGGACCACTTCCTTGCCGCGACCCCGCTCACCTCCCTGGTGAGCAGCTTGTTTTGGTGGCATCGGCACTCTGGCTGGCGCCGGCGCGAGGTCGGACGTGGGTGGGAGCCCTGACCATGAGCCTCGCCGGAAATCTTCGGAATGGTCGGATGACCCGCATTCTACAGCCACAGCAGCAGGATCATCCTCGCCGAAGATCTTGACGATGCAGTTGTTCCGGGTGCAGGCGGCGCTGTGAGCGCCACCGGGCGTCCGCTGCGTGCTGCCCTTCCAACCTTCGCTCTCAATCCCCTTCAATGCGGTAGACTGGGACCACTTCTCGCGTATTCGGAGGGGATGATGTCGCATGTCTCGGGGCTGGCACCGACTGGCAACAATGACCTCGACGACCAGGAGTTTCGGGTCGAGGCGATGCGCGCGGTGCTCTGGATGCTGCCGTTTCTGGTCGTGGCGATTGCCGCGGCCTTCGTCGTGGATTACGAGGGGACGGCGATCGGCCTGGCGGCGTTGATCCCGGCGCTGGTGGTCCTGATGATCGCCGGTCACACGGCGATCGAGCATCACGTCACCGTCGCGGCTATCGTGGTCGTCGTGGGCCTGCTGGCGATGGTCGCCTGCGCCGCCTGGATCGCGCCCCTTAGCCTCTTCACGATGCTGTTCGGACTGATCGTGCTCGTCGCCGTCGCGACGCTCGGACCGGTCGCGGGATTCGTGACCGCGGCGGCGGCCATTGGCGTCGTCGTTGCTCTCAGGCTCGGGCCGGCTCCCTCGCTGACCTGGAGCGAGGGCCTCACCGCGACCGCTTTGACGGCGGGCAGCGCGATCATGGGCTGGGTGATGACGCGCCCCCTTCAGGTCGCTCTGGAATGGTCGTGGCAGTATTACGACCGTGCCCGCGCCATCGCCGACGAGCTGCGCGATCGGCAGGGTGAGCTGAATCGTGTCGTGAAAAGCCTGAACGAGGCGTACCTCCAGCTTCAGGAGCTGAATGACGAGCTGGCGCGCGCGCGCAAGGGCGCCGAGGAGGCGCGGCGGCTGAAGTCGGAGTTCGCCGCGAACATCAGCCACGAATTGCGGACGCCTCTGAACCTGATCATCGGCTTCAGCGACATGATGACGCTGTCTCCGCGGTCCTATGGAGGGGAGAAGCTCTCCGAGGCGTACCGCCGTGATCTCGACGCGATTCAGCGCAACGCGCGGCACCTCTCGGACCTGATCGACGACGTGCTCGACCTGAGTCAGATCGAAGCCAGCCGCATGGGCCTGGTCAAGGAGAAGCTGAGTGTAGCCGCCGTCGCGGACGAAGCGGCGACAGCGGCGGCGCGCTTGATCGACGGCAAGGGCCTGGCGTTGACTGTCCAGGTCCCGACCGACCTGCCGGAGGTCTACGCGGACCGTACGCGGATCCGCCAGGTCCTGATCAATTTGCTGAGCAACGCGGCGCGCTTCACTGACGAGGGCGGCGTGACGATCTCGGCGGCGGTGGACGGCGGCGACGTGCGGGTCAGCGTCGCGGACACGGGCATCGGCATCGCGCCCGAAGACCTTCCCAAAGTCTTCGAGGAGTTCCGCCAAGTCGACGGATCGATTCGGCGACGCGCCGGCGGGAGCGGGCTTGGCCTGGCGGTGAGCAAGCAGTTCGTCGAGCTGCACGGCGGCTCGATCTGGGTCGAGAGCCGGGTCGGCCTGGGAACGGCGTTCCACTTCACGCTGCCCTACCGCGACAACGTCGTCGCGGCGGCGTCGCCGGGCGACTGGCTCATTTGGGACCAGCGGATGGCGGCGCGGCAGGCCCCCTCTCCCGAGGTCAGAATCGCCTCACGCGATCCCGCCGCGGCACGCATCTTCCAACGCTACCTCGATGGCTATCGCATCAGCAGCTACCCCACCCTGCGGGACGTTCCCGCGGCGACGGGACTCGACGCTGCCGCGAACGGCGCCTGCGTGGTCGTCGCGTCGTCGGTCCAGGAGGGCTTGAGGGACGTGTCCGATTGGGAAAACGGCGGTAACGGCATGCCGCTCGTCATCTGCGCGCTCCCGTCGAAGCGCGATCTGGCGCAGGAGCTCGGCGTCGCCGCCTATCTGGTGAAACCGATCTCGCGCGAGCAGATCGCTCAAGCCTTGAAGAACCTGACCGGCCCGCGCCGAACTATCCTGATCGTCGACGACGACCCCGACATGCTCCGCCTCCTCGGGCGCATGGTCCGCTCGATGCGGGCGAGCAGTCGCGTCCGGCTGGCCGGTGGAGGCGAGGACGCGATCGCCATCCTGCGCTCGCGGCGGCCGGACGTGGTGTTGCTCGACTTGCTGATGACCCGGACGGACGGCTACGCCGTGCTCCGGGAGATCCGCGCCGACGAGCGGCTGCGCGACATGTCGGTGATCGTCATCACCGCGCGAGGTGACGAGGCAGAAGCGGTGACCGCGGGCATGATCGGGATCACCCGCCGCGGCGGCCTTCCGGTCAGCGATCTGATGCGGTGCCTGAGGGCGAGCCTCGACGCGCTGCTCCGCGGGCCGGACACTGGCGATCGAGGGCCTGCAGCAGGTCGGACCGCGCCACCGGTTTGACCAGGGTGTCGGACGCGCCCAGCGACAGCGCCAGTTCGCGTTCCTTCAGCACCGAGCAGATCACCACCGGAATGGTTTGCGTATCCGGATGGCTCTTCAGGATCTGGAGAATCTCCCAGCCGTCACGCGACGGCATCATCACGTCGAGCAAGATGACCGCGGGCTGATCGGCCTCGACGCGTGCCAGGGCCTGCGCGCCGTCGTCAGCCGCAATCACGCGGTAGGGGCTGTCCCCGAGATAGCGTCGATAGAGCTCGATTGTATCCGGGTTATCCTCGACGACGAGCACCTTCCAATCCTGGACCGGCTGCAGCCGAAGGCAGATTGACAACCGTCGCGCGACCACCGGGCGCAACTCCACCGAGCCGCCGCGTGCCTCGATCAAATTCTGCGCGATGTGCCAGCGTTCGTCGCCGAGGAGGCGCTCGACCGTCGCGGCTGGACTCGCTCGTAGCTCACACTCAACCAGCACCAGCACGCCAGAATTCGCCCCAGGCGATTCGAGCGTGGTATCGACGGCGGTCGACGCGAGTTCGAGGCTCAAGCTGAGCACGTTCAGAAGCGCTTGCCGCAGGACGGCCCGCTCGATCGCGACGGCTGGCGCGTCGCGTGGGACCGAGAGACGCAAGGCAATGCCCCGCCGCTCCGCGAGTGGCCCGATGGTCGCGACGACGCCCAAGACCAGCGCGTCGATTGGTGTTGCCGTCGTTTGCGCCTGCGCCTGCATGCGCGCCACTTCCTGATCGACGACCGACGCCGGGACGCCGGGCGGGAGAGAGGGGGGAACCGTCGGGACTCCCCTCGCCGCGTCGTGGTACCGATCCCAGAGAATGTCGGCGACGGCGGCCAGCGATTCATGCGCGTAGCGCCGTGACTGACGCAGGCTGATGCCGAGGTCGGCGGCGATCTCCGGCACCGGCAGGCCCTGGACGTAGCGGAGGTAGAGGTAGCGATACTTGCGCCAGGGCACGGAGTCGTAGGGTACGTCAGCGGCCGGCTTCATCGCCTCGATCGCCTCGAGGAGCACCCCTTTTAAGGCCTGGCCACCCACCTCGCCAGGTTTGTGGGAGACGAGCGCGTCGCCGAGCGCGTGCGTCTGCAAATACGGGCGGTCGTAGAGATGGGCAAGCACATCCCGGATGTCGTCCCGAAACTGGCTCATACTCAAGTCGCGGGGACCGAATTCATCAACCGGCGTCGGTATCTGGTCCATGCTCCCCCCATGGTCGATTCAAAGGAGGATGTCGGTATCGACATCCTCCGCGCTCACTGGGAACGAGCCTGTTTCGCCGTCCACCGCTCGACATGGACCCCTTCCCGCGCTTCCGTCTTCGACAAGGGCATCTGCTTTCCCTGTCCGATCCCACCTACCTCGGCGATGCGAGCGAAGCGTGGCTTCATCAGTTCCACCGGGCCATCATCGCGTACGACCAGACGAAGCCGTCCGCCGCGTTCGAGAGCCAGCTCCCGACGGACTTCGGAGGGAAGTGTAAGCTGACCCTCGCTGCTCAGGCTGGCTGCATATTCACGTGCCGTGACGCCTCGTTAGTAAGGTAACGCACCCGCGTAAGGGGATTGTACCATGGCTTACGGGTGTCACCGCGCGTCGCTCCGGGTTCAGGCCTGCGCGGCGTGACCGGTGGGGCTGTCGCCACAGGGGAGAGAGATGACCGCGTTGTTGTTCAGCGGTCAAGGAACGGCCACTGGACGGCCACTCGATGGCCACATGGACATTGACCTGGATCAAGATGCAGCATAGTATGCCCACAGCGCAGAAGAGGAGATGTGACAGATGTTCAGCAACTCGGCGACGCAACGGCGACAGTTCCTGAAGCTGGGTCTGATCGGGACGGTCGGCCCGGTGCTCCTGGTGGCGTGCGGCGGTGGGCAGTCGGCGGCGCCGACCGCGGCCCCGGCGAAGGCAGGGGCCGCGCCCACGACGGCCGCGGTGGCGCCCGCCGCGGCGCCGACGGCGGCGAAGCCAGCGCAGAGCAGCAGCGCGTCGGCAGTGCCCACCAACACGCCGGCCGCGGCCGGGGCTCAGCTCCTGCCAACCACGACGGCCGAGGCAGCCATCGACGTCAGCAACGTGCCGAAACCGGTCGCCCCGATGTCTGGCGAGCTCGTTCTCTGGCACGACTGGGGCAACACCTCGGGCGGTGGTCTGGCGATGATCGACCTGGTCAACGCCTTCATGAAGCTCTACCCGAACGTCAAGATGACCAACGTCTACGATACCAGCCAGCAAAAGTACCTGGCGGCAATCGCCAGCGGCAACGTCCCCGACCTGCTCAAGCTCAACGCCTTCGATATCCCCACCCTGGGTCAGCGTGGCGCGTTGATGGCGCTGGATTCGTACATCTCGCGCGACAACTGGGACATGAAACAGTACTTCGACTTCGCGGTCCAACAGTGTAGCTGGGCTGGCAAAGTCGTGGCGGTGACACACCACCCAGACATTCGCTGTGTTTTCGTCGACCAGGGCATCTTCTCGGATGTCGGCCTCGATCCCACCAAGGCGCCGGCGAGCTGGGACGACATCGTCAACTGGGGCACCAAGATCTCGACGCAGAAGGGTGGCCGCTACACTCGCTTCGGCTACGTGCCCGCCTGGACCGCCAACCCCTGGCCGACACAGGTCATGCAGGCGAACGGCGCAACGCTGATGTCGGACGATGGGCACAAGGCGACCTTCAATTCGGACGCCTCCGTAGCGGCTCTCCAATGGGCGTTGGATGCGACCGACCAGATCGATGGTGGATACAACAATACCGTCGAATTCAGCGCGGCGAACAAGACGGCGCAAGGCTCGGGCGACTACTGGATGTTCCCCCACGACCTGATCGGGATGTGTCTGGAGGGCAACTGGTTCTGGGCGCCTGTGACCATCGTCAACCCAGGGATGAAGGTCATCAACGGCATGTTCCCGGGCGGTCCCGCGGCAGAGGGTCAGCAGTTCGTCTTCGGTGGCGGCACTATGGTGTCGATCCTAAAGGGCGCGAAGCACGCCGACCTGGCGTGGGAGTGGCTCAAGTTCCTGGGATCGCCCGTCGGCGGCTACCTGGTGCAGGCCCGCACCAGCGACGTGTCGGGAAATATCGCGGCTGCGAACGATCCACGTATTCTCGACAAGAACCTTGGCCGGCAGCAGATTCTGCCGCTCTTCATGAAGGCGAACCGGTTCCACTACTTGGCATCGCCGATCTCGAACCAGTTCGACGACGAGATGACGCGGATGGGGCAAAAGATCCTATTGAAGCAGTCGTCCGTCAAGCAGGCCCTGACCGACTCGACCAAGAACGTGCAGAAAGCCTTCGATGATTTCTGGGCCTCGCAAACGTGACGGCCAGTGGGCGAGCAGCGCTGACGGAGGGATGCAATGAGTGATACGGCGATACTCGCCGGTACCCGGCGCGGCGTCCCCGAACGCAAGAGGCGCGTGAGCGCGCGCACGGAAGAGCGCCTTGCCGGATTCCTATTCGCTTCGCCCTTTCTGGTTGGGCTGCTGCTCTTCACGGTAATTCCGGTCCTGGCCAGCATCTATTACAGTTTCTGCAACTACCCGATCATTGCGTCGCCGAAGTGGATCGGCCTCCACAACTTCGTCGAAATGTTCACGAATGACCCGCAGTTCATCACCTCCATCTACAACACGATGTACATGGTGGTGATCGGCGTGCCCATCGGCACGGTCTCCGGGCTGATCATCGCCCTGATGCTGAATCAGAAGGTCAAAGGACTGGCGGTCATTCGGACGGTCTATTACATGCCGTCGCAGTTCGCGGGCGTCGCGCTGGCGCTGCTCTGGGGCTGGCTGCTCAATCCGCAGTTCGGCGTCGTGTCCAACGCCCTCTTTCTTGTCGGCATCAAGGCGCCGCTCTGGCTCGGCGATCCGGCGTGGGTGAAGCCATCGTTCATCCTGATGGGATTATGGGGTGTCGGGGGCGCGATGATCATCTGGCTGGCGGGCCTGCAGAGCATTCCCGAGTCGCTCTACGAAGCCGCCCACGTCGATGGGGCGACCTCGTGGCTCTGCTTCTGGAAGATCACGTTGCCCTTGCTCAGCCCAACCACCTTCTTTGTCGTGACGACCAGCGTCATCGCGACGTTCCAGATTTTTACCCAGGCCTACGTTCTCACCGGTGGCGGGCCCGCGGACGCGAGCCTGTTTTACGCGCTCTACCTGTTCAACGAAGCGTTCCAGTACTTCCGCATGGGCTACGCGTCGGCGATGGCGTGGGTACTCTTCGTGATAATCATGCTTCTCACGCTGCTCCAGCTCAAGCTCGCGCAGAGCTGGGTCTACTACGAAGCGGTGAAGGAGTAGCCGGTGACGACGCAAGCCGCGAGCCTCCCTGGCCTGACTCGTACCCAGCACATCGCCAACCCGTGGCGGGTCGCCGGCCGGACGCTGATCTACGCGATCCTCGGCGTCGGCACGGTGATTATGCTCTTTCCTTTGATCTGGATGGTCCTGGTGTCGCTGGACGACAATGCGTCGCTTTTCAACATCCCGCCGCAGTACATCCCCGCGGTGCCGCACTGGTCGAACTATCCTCAGGCAGTGACCGTCTTTCCCTTCGCGCGCTATTTCCTGAACACAATGATCATCACCGGGACGGCAATGGTCGGCCTGCTGTTTAGCTGCACGCTGGTGGGTTATTCGTTCGCGCGCCTGCGCTGGCCGGGCCGCGACGTCTTCTTCATCATCATGTTGGCGACACTGATGGTACCGCCCCAGGTGACGATGATCCCGCTCTACATTATCTGGCGGCAGGTTGGAGCGCTCGACACCTACGCGCCGTTAATCGTCCCCGCGTTCTTCGGGAACGCCTATCTGATCTTCTTCACCCGCCAGTTCTTCACGACGATCCCGTTCGAGCTGGAGGACGCTGCCCGCGTCGACGGGTGCGGCTACTTCACGGTCTACTTCCGCATCATGCTCCCGCTCTCACTGCCCCTGATGGTGACCCTCGGCCTGTTCGCGTTCACCTGGAACTGGAACGACTTCTTTGGACCGCTGATCTACCTGACCAGCCCGAGCAAGTACACCCTGCAACTGGGCCTGCTGTCCTTCAACGGCCAGTATCAGACCGACATTCCGCTGCTGATCGCCGCCGCGACGCTCATGATCATCCCGATCGTCTTCA
>Ga0307374_10011178_pt1 | contig 12833 bp, 13 predicted proteins | sample OX3MG_FD_202532 | JGI IMG/M metagenome (GOLD analysis project Ga0307374, IMG submission 202532) | Soil microbial communities from Risofladan, Vaasa, Finland - OX-3 | ecosystem: Environmental > Terrestrial > Soil > Coastal area > Acid sulfate soil | place: Finland: Risofladan, Vaasa | collected...
ATCCCATACTGGCCGGGGTGGATCTGACACTCATACGGGAAATCTCCGCGGGTGGGGAAGCCGCGTCGCAACGTATACCCACTATCCTGGGGCTGATCCTGGAAGGGATGCAGATTATGTCCGCCGGATTTCCAGACAAAGAGCACGGTGGTTCCCGCGCTGATCGTAATGTTGCTCGGTGAGAAGCCGCCGCCCAACTTGGGGTCGGTCACCACGTCCACCTCCACCAGCTTCACCCCCGTACACCTACTGGTCACGGCGGCGGGGTACGGCCCTCCCTGGCCGTCGGTGTTGGCGGGCAAGCAGCCGGGGATACGCGGTATCGCGGTGGGAGTGGGAGCGGCGGGGGCGGAAGCTCCGCCTCCGCAACCAGCCAGCAGAGGCATGAGCCCGAGCGCCAGGGCCGCGAACACACGGCGGCGATTCACAAAGCAATCCATGAGTGTAGGGTACCGCACCAGGGACTGGAAAAGCGATACGCGCCGCGTGAGCCGTTTTCCCCTCCCTTGAGCCCCGTTCGCGGGAGGGAAGCGCGGCGCGCGGCGCGTATCGTGTCCACCTGCGGCCCACCTCGGCAGGAAACCGAAGCGACCCGGTGTGTCACAGGATCCCGATACGCCCCGCGTATCCGTGGTTCCCGTGCATGTGTCCAGCATGCCAGAACTCTGTAAAGGGCCATTGAAGCGGATATGAAGTTTCTGTGAAGCCCTACGCCTTATGGGTGACCAGAGCGGGCGCCGGGGCCGCGCTTGGCGACGCGGGTGGAGTATAGGCGGGGAGCGCCACCGTGAAGGTGCTGCCCAGGCCGGGAGTGCTGGCCACCGCGATGTCGCCGCCATGCGCGCCGGCGAGGTGGCGGGCGATGGTGAGGCCGATCCCGGTGCCGCCGCCCAGGCGCGACCGCGACTTGTCGATCCGATAGAAGCGGCCAAAAATCTGCTCGATGTACTCCGGCGCGATTCCGATCCCATTATCCTCAACCGAAATACAGACCTGATCCCGCTCATTGAAGGCCGTCACCCGCACCCGCCCACCGGCGGGCGTGTACTGCACGGCATTGGCCAGTAAGTTCAGAAGCACCTGGAACAGCCGATCGGCATCGCCCAACACCATCCCAACCTCGGGAGCCACCACGCTGGTCAATCCGATCCCCTTCGCCTCGAACTGGGGTCGGGCCCGACCGATCACTCCATGCACCAACTCCCGCACCACGACCGGATGCAGCTCCAGGGGCGTCTGGCGGGCCTCCAGCCGCGAAAGCTCCTGCAAATCCTTGACCAGACGGTACAGGCGGTCCGCCTCGTGATAGATAAGCGTATAGGTTTCCTGGTCCGCCGGCATGACTCCATCAAGAAGAGCCTCCATGTAGCCCTTGATGCTGGTGAGCGGAGTTCGCAGCTCATGGGCCACATCGGCGATCAGGGCCTGCCGGCGGCTCTCGGTCTGAGCCAGGGCGTCCGCCATCTTATTGAAGCTGGCGGCGAGTTGGGTGATCTCGAAATCGTCATTCACCGGAACCCGTTCCTCATAGTGACCGGAGGCGATGCGCCGGCTGGCGTCCATAATCTGGTGCAACGGTCCCACGATTCGGTGCGAGACAAAGAGGCTGACCGCCACGGAGGTGAAGATAGCTACCGCCATGGCCGCCACCAAACCCTGGAACAGGCTGCGCTGGAAGCCGGGGAGATCCGAACCGGTGATCTTGGCTGAGAAATAACTGGAGGAGAAGACGGCGGCGGAGAGCGCCAGGACGCCGATCCCCACCAGCCCGACCACCAGGTAGGAGGCGAAGAGACGCCAGGTGATCTGGCGCCAGAGACGACGGGCAACCCGACGCGGGCCGGTCATCGCTCGCCGCCGGGGTCGTCGAACTTGTAGCCCACCCCCCGAACCGTCTTCACGAACACGGGATCGGCGGCGTCCTGCTCGATCTTTTTCCGCAATAGGCCGATATGCACGTCGACCACCCGCTCGTCGCCCATGAAATCGTAGCCCCACACCCGTTCGAGCAACTGAGCGCGGGTAAAGACCATGCCGGGCTTGGCGGCCAAGGTGCGGAGGATCTCAAAGTCGAGCGCGGTAAGCGCCACTTCCTGTCCGCGGACCGTCACTTCATGCCGACCGGTATCAATGGTGATATTCGGGAAGCGCAGCGCCTGGGGCCCGCGCTCCAGTTCGGTGACCCCGCGGCGGGCCCGGCGCAGGACCGCCTTGATGCGAGCCACCATCTCACGGCCGCTGAAGGGCTTGGTCACGTAGTCATCGGCCCCAACAGACAGGCCGATTACCTTATCGGTTTCCTCCGACCGAGCGGTGAGCATGATGATCGAGACATCGGACTCCTGGCGGAGCAGCCGGCACACCTCCAGGCCATCGATCTCGGGAAGCAGTAGGTCCAGAACCACCAGATGCGGGTGGATGGCGCGCGCCAACTGCAGGGCGCCGCGGCCATCGGAGGCGGTGCTCACCTCGTAGCCCTCGCGTTCCAGATAGGCATGTAAGAGGCGAACGATGCTCGCTTCGTCGTCGACGATCAGAATGCGGGTGGCCTGGGTCGGTAGGGTCTCGATGGCGTTCAAGGTGGCGCGCTCCCCGTGCTGGTTGTCTCCCGTTCATGGTACCAGGAGCGCGGGGATGGGCACGAGACACCCACAAGCCATACAATGATTCCGTGCCCGATTGAAGGTGGGCTCGGGAGGAACCACAATGGTCACGCCTCGCACTCTACACGAATCCGACTGGTTGTCGCGAATACCCAACGATTCAGAGGAGGCGCCCTGGATGGTCATGCCCGATTATCAAATGCGGGTGATAAACCTACTCTTGTCCATCCTCAGCCGCTACAGAACCGAATTGGGCCTGCATTGGTATATCGGCTCTGAACTCATGGTGATAGCGCCACGTCCCGGGATGACAAACATGGAGGTAGCACCTGACCTGTTCATTGCCGCCGGCGATGACAGCGAGCGTGACTCGTGGAATGTGGACGTGGAAGGGGAGGGGCCGCGGTTCGTGCTGGAGGTGGTGACCAGGGAAAGTTGGCAACGAGACACCGTGGAGAAAGTCAGCCTCTACGATCGGCTGGGGGTGGAGGAGTATGCCATCTTCGCGCCGCAACGGCTGGGCCGAAGTCCGCAGTTGTCCGGCTACCGCCGAGGCGCCGGTGACCGCTGGGAGCGCTGGCCGCTTGAGGGAGGCGCCCTGAAGAGCAGGGTACTGGGTGGCTTGACCATCGAGGTTGAGGACGGCAAGCTCCTCCGCTTGCGTGATGCTTCCGGCCGCCTATTGCTATCACACCCGGAGGCCGTAAGGCTGGCGAGCCAGCGGGCGGATGCTGAAGCCGAGCGGGCGGATGCTGAAGCCGAGCGGGCAGAGGCGGCGTCCCGGCGGGCGGAGGCTGAAGCCGAGCGAGCAGCCGCTGCCGAGCGGAGAGCGGAGGAGGAGGCATGGGCACGGCGGCAGGCCGAAGAGCGGCTGGGCATTGTTGAAGCCGAACTGGCCCGATTACAGGCACGGGGTTCGGGACAATAACCAATACACGGGGTTCTCGGGTTCAGTCGAAACTCTCTGGCCATCGGCGCGAGGCGCGCAAAATCGCCGCTATCTCCAGATACTGCCCGCGCACGCGATAGGGCAGGATGTAACCGATGTCGGATAGTACCAGTTCCCTCGTTCCATCGACACGGCCGGGACATCCCATCTCTGGATGGCGCGCGAGGTGTTCAATGGCCTCTTGCAGGCGATTATGAACGCGGACGGCTGCCTCGGCATTGTTCTCGTCCTCCGCGATAGAAGTGATAATCGCGTAAAAGTCGTCGCGGGCGCGGTCAGACCAGCGGATACGCACGTTTAAGCGTCGTGGGTCGAGCGAGTGCGGGCCTCGGCGATGATGTGCCGCCCCTTGGCCATAACGTCCTCATGAGATGTTGCGCGACCCGCGTCAAGATCGGCCAATCCCTGCTGGATGTGGGCTATCTGCCAGATCTCCTCCTGTAGATAGCGCTCCAGCGCTACGGTGACATGATAGGTCCGCGGGCGATTCGTCGCCGCTGCCAGCTGCTCCAGTTTCTCGCGTATCTGGTCGGGCAGTCGCAAATGCATCGTCTCAGCCGCCATATGCCTCTCCTTTATGGGCATGGTCTCTGACATCCACACAATGGATGCCTACGTCCACAGGTAACCATACTGTTCCGGCAGTGTCAAGGGGAAATGGACGGTTGCGGCGTTCCGAATCTTGCACCCGAGATACATTGAGATGGAAGGCGGGCCGCTCGTGCTCGCTCCATCTTACGGATGAAGACAAAGTCGCCTGGAAGGTATCATGAGTGCGTAATGGATAACGACTGCATCTTCCTCGAACAGATGGTCTTCTTCGGGCGCCATGGCGCCTATGCGGCGGAACGAGAATTGGGCCAGCGCTTCGTCGTCGACCTCGCGTTGGGGGTCGACCTGCAGCCAGCGGGCGAGAGCGATCGCCTGGAAGACACGGTGAATTACGTGCGCGTCCATGAGGCGGTTCGCCAGGTGGTGGAGGGGCCGCCCTGCAACCTCCTGGAGGCGGTCGCGCGGCGCATTGCCGACGCCGTGCTGGCGGATGAACGGATACTCTGGTGCCGCGTGCGCCTGGCCAAGCCGGGCGTGGCGATCCAGGGCGCGCTGGCCGGCGTCGCGGTCCAGATCACGCGCGGGCGCGAGGCATGAGCCGGCATGCGGATCAAGACCTGATGGGCGCGGCGCCCGCCCGTCACCTCCCTGAGACAGCCTGGGGCCGCCGGCGTATCGAGTGGGGCGCGCGCACCTATATCATGGGCATTATCAACATGACGGATGACTCCTTCTCCGGTGATGGGTTGGGCATGGCCGCGGAGGACGCGGTGGCCCAGGCGCGTCGTTTCGTCGATGAAGGGGCCGACATCCTGGATATAGGCGGCGAATCCACCCGGCCTGGGTACGCGGCGGTGGACGCCGCGGAGGAGACGCGGCGCGTTGTACCCGCTATCGCGGCGATCGCCGCCGCCGTATCGGCGCCCCTCTCCGTGGACACACGGAAACTGGAGGTGGCGCGGGCCGCGCTGGACGCGGGCGCGTGCATCATCAATAATGTCGATGCCATCCTGGACGGCGGCGAGATGTTCCAGTTGGCGGCCGAGCGGCGCGTGCCCGTGGTGATCATGCACAATAAGGGCGCGGCCGTCTATGACGATCTGATCGCCGAGGTGCTCGCGGCCCTGAGCGATGCCTGTCGGGCGGCGACATTCGCCGGAGTACCGGCAGCGCATCAGATCGTCGATCCCGGCATCGGCTTTGGCAAGACGGGCGCGCACAATCTGCTGCTGCTGCGACGCCTGGGCGAATTGCGCGCGCTCGATCGGCCGGTGTTGGTAGGCCCATCACGCAAGCGCTTCCTCGGAGCACTCTTGGGCACGGAGGCGAATGACCGGCTTGAAGGGACCGCCGCCGCCGTCGCGCTGGCCATCGCCGGAGGCGCGGACCTGGTGCGGGTGCATGATGTACACGCGATGGCGCGCGTCGCGCGCGTAGCGGACGCGATCTGTAGAGGCCGCACATGAGCACCGTATACCTCGGCCTGGGCGCGAATCTTGGCGATCGGGAATCGGCGCTGCGGGCGGCCCTGGATCTGCTCCAGGCTTCCGGTCAGATCACGGTGCGCGCCGTCTCCTCGCTCTACGAGACGGCGCCTATGTACGTGACCGATCAGCCGTCCTTCCTGAATGCCGTAGCGCGGGTAGAGACGCCGCTGGCTCCGGAAGCGCTGCTCGATCTGCTCAAACAGGTTGAAGTACGGCGCGGCCGGGTCGCGCGGTACCGGTATGGACCGCGCGAAGTGGACCTGGATATCCTCCTGTACGACGACCTCGTCCTCGACACGGCGCGCCTCAGCATCCCGCACAAGGGATTGGCGGAGCGCGCCTTTGTCCTGACGCCGCTTGCCGAACTGGCGCCAGGTCTGCTGATCCCGGGGACGGAGAGCGTGGTCGAGGCGCCTATCCCGCGCGTGCCGCAAGCGGACGCGGTGCGTCGCGTCCGCGAGAGCGGCTGGTATCCCGTCGACTCCACGGCAAGGTAGGAAACAGGCCCCCCAATCCGGTAGGCATCTATGTTGTGCGTCTCACCGTGCCTCGGCGTGCAAGGATCCTGTTCACGGATTCGCGCCGCCGCCAAGGCGCGTACCCACCAGACTCACTGGTTGCATGAACGACATGGCGACATCGGGACTGGCCGCTTTCGGGTCGGGTGGGGGCAGGAAATCGAGGGCCAGGCTAGCCAGGGCGCCGGAGCCGGCTGGTTGCACTCGCAGATAGCCGGTGATTCCGGTGAAGTTGGAGACCCGCGATACCGTCTCGCCAGTTTTACAGCCTACGGGGACGCACATGGGAGCGTCAGGCGCCTTTTGGGCCCCGCACAACGGCGGGCAACCCAGGACGTACCGTCCATAGGTGGCCGAGCCGCTTACGCTGAGATACACGGGGTCGTTGGGGTGGGCGCGATCCTGCTTAAAGGTTCCGGTCGCGGTTAAAACGGTGGAGCTTGCCATTACCAGCGTGAGGGTAGAAGTGATCGTCGTCTGGCCGGTCACCGGGGCGCCGGAGGTCGAGGCCATGGGTAGCGGGATCCGGTTCTGGCTGAGCGCGACGCTAAAGCTGCCGGCCGTGGGCGATCCGCAAGCGGTGTAGGAGGACAAAGTGATTGTCCCGGTCAACACTCCCCCACCCAGAAATGGGTACGCAATCGCCGTGGTGGTTGGAGCGCCGCCCTTGATCGAGCCTTGGGGCAGGGGAATGATCGGAGGCGGAATCGTCCTGCCAACATGATAGACGCCCAAGGCCGCGCAGCTTGCGCCTCCTTGATGGGCCTGAGCCGGTTCTCCGGCCGCCCTCGGACCAACAAGTCCCCAGGTGAGCGCCACGAGCGCCATCGTACCCAGTGCGTGCCGAGTGGTCAGGGTAGCCATGCTTCTTCTCCTCCCAGTTACAGTATGAGATAATCGTGGGCCGGTGACCCGCCGCGGCCGGAGGCCCTGTTACATGCGGGCGCTCCGCCGCCAGCGGAGATGACCCCTCAAGCGTACTCCCTCCTCGGTGACCCCATCGTGAACCAGCATCGCGATCGCGCGGAGCCGGGGCTGAGGGTTATCCCTATACTGCACAACGGTGCTGGGCGCGCGAAGGTAACGAGCAGTTTCATCCAGCTTGTTCACTTTCTGGTACCATCTTATGGTTAAGGATAGTAGCAGCGGGCCCGTGCGTCATTGTGTGCGCTGAGCGGCTCGCTTGCGGAAGGACCGTTGTCCCGCATGACCGAAGCCGCCATCGCCACCCCTGTTTTGCCGTCCACGTTTGCCGAGATTGGCCTGCGCCCAGAGCTCATGCGCGCGGTCATTGAGGTTGGCTACGAAGAGCCCACTCCCGTTCAAGCCCGCGCCATCCCGGCCATGATCAGTGGCCGCGACCTGGTCGCCCAGGCCCAAACCGGCACCGGGAAGACCGCCGCGTTCGCCCTGCCCATTCTCGAGCGTATCGATACCTCGAAAAACTACGTCCAGGCCCTGGTGCTCGTGCCGACCCGTGAACTGGCAATCCAGGTTGCGCACGCCACCCACTTGCTGGGCAAGTACCGAAGCGTGAATGTGCTGCCCGTCTATGGCGGGCAGCCAATTTCCCGCCAATTGCGCAGTCTCCAGCAGGGCGTCCACGTCGTGGTGGGAACGCCTGGGCGGATGATGGATCACATCCGCCGAGAAACCCTCCGCCTCGATCAGGTTGGCATCCTGGTCCTGGACGAAGCGGACGAGATGCTCGATATGGGCTTTCTTGAGGATATCGAATTTATCCTCGAACAATTACCCAAGGATCGGCAGACCACGCTTTTCTCGGCTACGATGCCGGTGCGCATTCGTGATCTTTCCCGTCGGTACATGCGCGACACGCTGATCATCTCCACGGGCCGCGAACAACTGACAGTCCCCCAGATCAACCAGACGTACTTTGAAGTGCCCCAGCGCGCCAAGCTCGACGCGCTCTGCCGAATTCTCGATGTGGAAACCCCCACCTCCACGATTATCTTTTGCGCCCGCAAGAGCGACGTGGATGAACTGGTGGAGAGCCTGCAAGGACGGGGCTATAAGGCGGAGGCTATTCACGGCGATCTCAATCAGGTGCAGCGCGACCGCGTGATGCGCGGTTTCCGCGATGGGAAGACCGAGATCTTGGTCGCCACGGACGTGGCGGCCCGCGGGCTGGATATTCCTCAAGTGAGCCATGTGGTGAATTACCACATCCCCTGGGATCCGGAGTCGTACGTGCATCGCATCGGGCGGACCGGCCGGGCTGGACGCGAGGGCAGCGCGATCACCCTCATCTCCCCGCGCGAGTACCGCCAGTTGAAGCTGATCGAGCGCCTGATCCAGAAGCGAATCAAGGCCGGGCGGCTCCCCAGCATGGCGGACGTGGAAGCGAGACGCCGAGCACTGTTGGTCGAGCAGCTTCGAGCGGCCATGGAGAGCGGTGGCCTCGAACCGTATCGCCTGGCGGCCGAGGAACTGAGCGAGGACGCGGATCCGATCGATGTAGCGGCCGCCGCGCTCAAACTGCTGGCCACGATCGACAAGAAGAGCGAGCCTGGCAAGCGGGCAGCCGATCCGGGCAGTGACGGAGCGGAGCCGGGAATGGCTCGCCTCTTCATTAGCGTGGGCCGGAATGAAGGCGTTCGTCCCGCCGACATCGTGGGGGCCATCGCGGGGGAGGCCGGGATCCCCGGCCGGGCCATTGGCGTTATCGACCTCTACGAGCAGTATGCCTTCGTGGAGGTGCCGGCGGAGAACGCGCGCAAGGTAGTTGAGGCGCTCAACCGCACCACCCTTCGCGGGCACGCCGTGCGGGCCGAGGTGGCCAAGCCGCGGGCCTAACCGCGCCACGGCGCCCTGGTGACGAAAGTCGGGAGCGATGCCGCGATGCCTGAGCATTGTCCCGATCACCGTAGGATTGCTATAGTAAAAGCGGACCAATAGTGTTATTGCGAAGGTCCGCCGCTAGGGGTGCGCGCGCTGCGCTGAGAGGTGGCTTTGAGCCGCCAACCCTCCGAACCTGATCCGGTTAGTACCGGCGAAGGGAAGCCGCCACGGCGCTCTTGAGATTTGGGCCGCCGGCTCCTCGATTCGGGGTCCGGCGGCCCTTCGCGTTTGGCGGCCCGCCGCCAGGGATCGCGCTCATGAGTACACCGATCATTACCGTACGCCAGGTCACCCGCATGTTCGCTCGCCCACGCGCCTCGCCGATGATCGCGCTCGATGGCGTCTCGTTCACCGTTGCGGCGGGAGAATTCGTCAGCCTGGTCGGTCCCAGCGGCTGCGGCAAGACGACCCTGCTCCGCATGCTGGCTGGGCTGGACACGCCTACCACCGGCGATCTGCGCGTGGCCGATGCCGGACCCGGCTCGCTGCTGGGGGTCTGCGGCTATATGCCCCAGCGCGATCTGCTGATGCCCTGGCGTACGGTCCTGGATAATGCCACCGTAGCCCTGGAGATTGCGCGGGTTCCCCGTCCGGAGGCTCGGCGCCGTGCCCGAGAACTCTTTGAGATCTTCGGCCTGACTGGGTTCGAGCAGGCATCGCCCGCCATGCTTTCGGGCGGGATGCGCCAGCGCGTGTCGCTGCTCCGCACGGTGCTGGCGGGGAAACGGCTGCTCCTGCTCGATGAACCGTTCGGGGCCCTGGACGCCATCACCCGCGCCGACCTCCACGAGTGGCTGTCCACCCTCCTCGATCGGTTGGACGCCACGATCCTCCTGGTCACGCACGACCTTGACGAGGCCGCCTATCTCTCCGACCGGGTGTATGTAATGTCGCCCCGTCCGGGCCGGATCGCCGCCGTGACGCCGATCCCCCTCGCCCGGCCTCGCCCCTACGAGATCACCACTACGGCGGAGTTTGCCGCCCTCAAGCGTTCACTGCTGGACGCGCTCCGCGCCGCCCGCCACCAGGAGACTCCGGCATACGCGGGAGGATCGGCATGACCACCATGCCAGGCATCGACCGGCCGCCAAGCCCGCGTGCCTACGCGGAAGCCGGCCCGAAGGAGCGCGCTTCCACGGAGGCCGGCGCCGGCTTGATCTCAGCCGGCCACCCTCCAAAGGCCGCCCTCGCCCGATCAGGGGTCCGCACGGCCATTGCCGCCCGGCGCCGGCGCGGCGGCTGGTTCCGCTCCGGCTGGCTGCTCTCGATCCTGATCGTGGCGTTCCTTTTGGGCTGCTGGCAAGGAGCGGTCGCCCTCTGGCATCTGGAGTCCTATATCCTCCCTTCGCCCCTGGAGGTGGCCCAGGCGTTCGGGAAGCACGATACGCAATCTCTCATCCTGACCAATATCACGGTCACCATCGAGGAGGCGCTGGCCGGGTTCGCCGCCTGTTTGGTGGTGGGGGTGGGGCTGGCAATTTGCATGTTCAGTTCGCGCGTTTTGCGGGACGCGCTCTATCCCTTGCTGATCGCCTCGCAAGCGATCCCGACCATCGCCATCGGGGCCATTCTGGTGATCGCCCTGGGCTACGGGCCGGCGCCGAAGATCGTGGTAGTGATCCTGTATTCGTTCTTCGCGGTCACGGTCAGCGTATACGACAGCCTGCTTACTCTGGATCCCGAATTGCCCGCCGTGCTCCGCACCCTGGGCGCCTCGCCCTGGCAGGTGCTGCGGATCGCCCGTCTCCCCGCCGCCCTCCCCGGTTTCTTCACCGGCGCCAAGCTGGCCGTGGCCTACAGCGTCTCCGGAGCCATCTACGGTGAGTGGGTGGGATCAACGGGTGGCCTCGGCTATGCCCTGCAAATGGCGTCAGCCGCCATGGAAGCGCCAACGGTGCTGGCCGTGGTAGTGGTGATGGCCGCGCTCAGCCTGGCAGCCTTTGCCGCCGTCGCCGTTTTGGAACGGCTGTGTACCCCGTGGGCGCGCCGGCGCCCACCTGAAGAAAAGGAATAGCTTGTATGATCACGCACCTGCTCGCGCGCGTCGCCCGTCCTCTGCTGGCCGGCGCCATCGTCCTGGGAACCTTGGCCATCCCAATCGCGCCGCCGAGCCACGCCGCGTCCTTGCACAAAGTGACCCTCTGGCTGGACTGGCTTCCTAATTCCGATCACGCAGGTATCTACGTCGCCATGGCCAAGGGCTATTACGCGGCGGCGGGCTTGCAGGTGAATCCCCAGGTACCCTCGGGCGCCGCCGATGCCTTGCGGCTGGTCACGCATGGGAACGGCGACATCGCGATCTCCTACGAGTCGTCCGTGTTGCTGGCCCGTGATCAGGGCATCCCCGCTACCGCCACGGCGGCGATCGTGCAACGGCCGCTCAACGCGGTACTCGCCCTGGCCGGCACGGGCATTACCCGACCCCGCCAGCTTGAGGGGCACACGGTGGGCGTGGCGGGCGATCCCAGTGACTACACGGACCTCAAGGCGCTGCTGAGCCACGACGGCGGCGACTACGCCAAGGTTCACATCGTGAACGTGGGCTATAATCTCCTCCCCGCCCTCCTGGCCCACCGGGTGGACGCGATCATTGGCGCCTACTGGACCTGGGAGGCCCTGCAGGCAGCCCAAAAGGGGGTGAAGGTGAATGCTCTTCGTCTGGACCAATGGGGCGTCCCCACTTACAACGAATTGGTCTTCGTCACCGGCCCAGGGCAGCTCAAAAGCGAATCCGGCATCCTGGCGGCCTTCCAGCGCGCCACCTTCCGCGGCTACGCCTACGCGGCGGCCCATCCCGCCGAGGCCACGGCCATTCTCCTCAAGGCGCCGGGCGTATTGTCCAACAGCGCGAGCCTGATCCAGCACAGCATCGAACTGCTGGGGCCGCTGTTCCACGACAGTCATGGCCGCTACGGGGTGATGAGCACGAGCGCCTGGCAAGCCTACGCCAACTGGATGACCGCGAACCGCCTGCTGCCGGATCACCTGGACGCCGGGAAGGCCCTTACCCTGCGCCTGCTTCCCTGAACCAGGGCATTTTTTGGCTGGTTTTGTGTGATGTGATCGGATCCGCGACTGCGGTAGCCCAGTATCCTCCGGCCGTAGACGAAGGGAGGAAGCGGCCTAAAGGCCACGGCTAGGCCAGCAATGAGGCTCCCCGGCCTGAAGGCCGGGGCTTCAAGATGGTGCAACCAGGTAGCGGCGGTCTGCTCACTCCTATAGCCGGGGGGCAGGGACTGCCGCCGGATGATGCGTTAGAGCGAATCCTCCTGGCCGGTCAGGAGCACCACTTGCTCGAAGGTTGTGCGGTCGAGAGCCAGCACGCGCAGGGGCGTACGGGCGCGGACGGTCGCGGTACGGGGAGTATTGAGGAGCAGCGCCGCCTCGCCAAAGGATTCGCCGGGACCAAGGGTGGTGAGCACCTCCTCGCTTCCGTCCTGTCCCTCCGATACCACATCCACCTCGCCGTCCACCACGATAAAGAACTGGTCGCCCTCGCTCCCCTGCTTGATCACCTCGCTCCCTGCCTGGTAGGTCTGGTAACGGAGGCGGCGGGCCATCACCCCGGCGACCGTGCGGGGAAGATCGCTAAAGATATGCTGTACGACCAGGCGGCGCTCCGCCGGATCATCCAGGGTCTCGGGAGGAGCCACGGGCACGGCGGCGAGGCGGAAGAGGAGACGTCCAGAGAAGGGGCCGCGGGCGAGGCGGGTTAACTCCGGATCGTCAATCTGATCCGGATGCACCGGGACGACCGTGCCGGTGACCGCGTCTATCTCCCAATCGTCAAAAAGCAGGCAGGCGCGTCCATCCGCCTGAAGGGCGACGGCCGCCGCGCTGTGGGGGACGACCGCCAGATGCA
>Ga0307374_10011179_pt1 | contig 12833 bp, 15 predicted proteins | sample OX3MG_FD_202532 | JGI IMG/M metagenome (GOLD analysis project Ga0307374, IMG submission 202532) | Soil microbial communities from Risofladan, Vaasa, Finland - OX-3 | ecosystem: Environmental > Terrestrial > Soil > Coastal area > Acid sulfate soil | place: Finland: Risofladan, Vaasa | collected...
CGGAAACTCGCGTTTCACGGCTTTTCAAGAGCCGCGCATTCGTCCACTCTGCCATCCCTCCGAACGCCCGTCAGGGTAGCCGCGGAGTCAATCAGCAGCGGCGCTGACCTTCAGCCCCGGGTTGCGTCCGGAAGCTTCACCTGTGCCCGCAATTCGTCGATCCAGGCGTCGGCCTGGCGCCAGGCGGCGTCAACCTCCCGACGAATTGCCGGTCCGGCCTCCCCCGCGGCCGGGTACGACCCGAGGTACTTCACATCGGCCAGCTCGGCATGGAGGTCGCGCAGGCAGTCGGCGATCACCTCGTCGGCGATGTGTCCCTCGAGGTCGACGATGAAGCAGTACTCCCCCAGCGCCTTCTTGGTCGGGCGTGACTCGAGCTTGGTCAGGTTGATGTTGCGGGCGGCGAATTGGCCGAGGATGCCGTACAGGCTCCCGGGGTGGTCGGCACTCTGGAAGCAGGCGATGCTGGTCCGGTCATGGCCGGTGGGGGCCGGGATCCCCTGGCGAGCCACCGACACGAATCGGGTCTGGTTCTCGGGATGGTCCTCGACGTCCTCGATCAGGATTTCCAATCCGTAGAGAGAAGCCGCCAACCGGGGGGCGATGGCCGCCGTGGGGATCCCGGTAAGCAACGGATCCCCCTCCCCGAGCAACCGGGCCGCATCCGCGGTCGAGTTGGTGGCCACCGTTTCCGCCGACGGCAGCTTCCCGACCAGGAACCTCCGGCACTGAGCGGTGGCCACCGGAATCGAGGCCACCCGCTGGACGTCGCTCAACTTCACCCCGGGCCGGGCCATCAGATGGAGGTGGATGTCGAGAACCACCTCCCGCTGGATCAGCAGGTCATTGTCGAAGACCAGGCTGTCGAGGGTGTCCCGCACGGTTCCCTCGATGGCATTCTCGATGGGGACGAAGCCCAGGTCGATCCCTCCCTCTTGCACCGATTCGAGCACGTCGGCCAGGGAATTGAGGGTCACCAGCTCCGCCTCTGCATAGTCCGGCTGGGTGAACAGGGCCTCCTCGGTGAAAGTACCTTGGGGGCCGAGGAACCCGATCCGCAGCCGACCGGCCGGCTCTGCGTCCTGAGGTGCGTCCGAGGCCATACCCAGGCAGGATAGTGAACCTGATGGACGAACTCGCTCTCCAACGTCTGCTCGACGATGTGCGCACCGGCGCCTGTACTCCCGACGATGCCGTGTTCCGGCTGCGGCGGCTGCCCTTCGCCGAGCTCGGATTCGCCAAGGTCGACCATCACCGCTCCCTCCGCCAGGGCTTCCCCGAAGCCGTCTACGGGCAGGGCAAGACGGCCGAACAGTGCTCGGCCATCGTCGGCGAGCTCCTGGGCGGGATGGCCGAATCCGATTCCAGCCCGGTCATCCTGACCCGGGCGGACCGAACCCAGGCCGAACGGGTGATGGCCGACCATCCCGGCGGCATTCGCACGGTGACCGGCCTGGCCACCGGTGGCGATCAGGTCAGGGGGGAGCTGGCCACCGTCGTGTGGCGACCGGCCCCACCTCGGATGGCCCGCACCCTCATCATCACCGCCGGAACCTCAGACCTGCCGGTGGCCCGCGAGTGCGAAGCCACGATGGTGGCCCTCGGGCTGCGCCCGACCCTGCTGATCGACTGCGGAGTGGCCGGGGTGCACCGGCTGTTGGCGTCGGCCGACGAGCTGGCGGATATCGATGCCGTCGTGGTGGTGGCGGGCATGGAAGGCGCCCTGGCCAGTCTGATCGGCGGCATCACCCCGGCCCCGGTCATCGCGGTGCCGACCAGCACCGGCTACGGAGCCGCCCTCGAGGGCGTCACCGCGCTGTTGGCCATGCATGCCTCGTGCGCGGCCGGGATCACCGTGGTCGGTATCGACAACGGGTTCGGGGCGGCGTGCGCCGTGGCCCGGACCCTGCCGTGAGCATCGCCACCGGCCCCCGCACGGTGGCCTGGTTTCACTGCTTCGCCGGCATCGCCGGGGACATGGCGCTGGGCAGCCTGCTCGATGCCGGGGCGGATTTCGACCAGGTGCTGGCCCTGCTCGAACGGCTCCCGTTCGGCGGATGGGCCCTCGAGCGCCAGTCGGTGCTCCGGGGCGGGATCGCCGCCACCCAGGCGGTGGTGACCGTGAACGACTCGGTGGTGGTCCGCACCTACGCCCACATTGTCGGACTGGTGGAGGAAGCTCGGCTCCCCGAACGGGTCACCCGCCGGGCCCTGGCCACGTTCGCCGGGTTGGCCGAGGTGGAAGCCCGCCTGCACCGCCGACCCGTCGACCAGGTCCATTTCCACGAGGTGGGCGGCCACGACACCATCGTGGATGTGGTCGGGACCATCGCCGCCCTCGAAGTCCTCGGAGTCGACGAGATCGAGTCGAGCCCGGTGGCAACCGGCATGGGAATGGTGCGCACCGCCCACGGCATGCTCCCCAATCCGGCGCCGGCCGTGGTGGCCCTGCTCGAGGGGATGCCCACCTGGGGACGGGACATCCCGGTGGAGCTGACCACTCCCACCGGGGCGTCCCTGCTGGCGGCATTGGCCACCGGGTTCGGGCCGATGCCGGCGATGCGGGTGGTCGCCAGCGGTTTCGGGGCCGGCACCCGGGAACTCGAGGAGCTGCCCAACCTGACCCAGGTGGTGATCGGCACCCGCATCGATCACGCCACCGGAGCCGACGGGCCGGATGGGGACGGAGACGTCGGTGGCGCCGAGAGCCATGGCGGCTCGGGAGGGAGCGCTCTCCCCGAGGCCGACGCCGGCCAGCCGGTCCTGCACCTCGAGGCCAACGTCGACGACGCCACCGGCGAGCAGTTGGCCCACGCGGTGGCCGAGCTGCTCGAAGCCGGCGCCCACGATGCCTGGCTGTCGCCGGTGGTCATGAAGAAGGGCAGACCCGGCTCGGTGGTCCACGTCCTGTCCGATCCGTCGGCCGCGCCGCGGATCCGGGCCGTGCTCCGGGCCGAGACGGGCACCCTGGGAGTCCGGGCCACGATCGGCGAGCGGTGGCCGATGGCCCGCAGCTTCGACACCGTAGAGGTCGAAGGGAACCTGATCCGGATGAAGGTCAGCCCGGGAAGGGTCAAGGCCGAGCACGACGACGTTGCCCGGGCGGCACGGCGCATCGGGCAAACATTGCGGGAAGTGGCCTTCCGGGCCGAGACGGCATGGCGCCAGCGGCAGGAGCGTTCGGACGCGGATCCCGGCTGAGCGCCGGCCCTTGGGATGCGCGTGCTTGCGATGACCAGGACTCGCGAGCACACCCCGGGGATGCGGCCCGTTTAGCCGGACGGGCCGGCCGCCACCCGGTCGTGATCGGCGGCCGGCGGCGGTTGCCACTCCCACTGGTCCCCCACCCGGGCGAGCCGGTACCGCTGGTGGGTCTTGAGGTAGTGGTGCCAATGGCACAACCGGGCCAGATTGGCCAGGGAGGTCGGTCCGTCGTTTCCGAACGGCAGCACGTGGTCGATCTCCAGTGCTTCCCGGACGTCGCAGCCCGGGACCACACAGATCGGATCCCGTTCGATCAGCGCGGTGCGGACCGCGGCCGGGATGGTACGGCCGGCGTGGGCCACCGAGGTCACGTCCACCCCGTCGGTGACCAGCACGCTGAGGATCGAGTCGGCGGCCAGGCGACGGGCCACGTCGACGGGGATGGGCCCGATGCCCGGGATCTCACAGATCTCTCCCGGTTCGAGATGCCCGCGCATCAACGCCTCGTGGTCGACCCGGACGTGCACCATGGTGGCGGGACCCGACGAGGAGCCATCCGGCCTTTCGGGGGTGGCGTTGCGGCACGCCAGCCCGACCAGGGCATCGGCGGCCAGCGCCCGGGCCGGTTCTTCACATCCGGCCCGCCGGGCCTCGGCGGCCAGGCGACGGGTTTCGGCCTTCACCGCCGCCTCCAGCCGGGCCCCCTCGTCGGGGGTCAGCTTGGCGTCGAACCGGACCGCGCCGTCGTCGTCGGTCCAGTGGTGGAGATAGCGCCCCCGGCGGATCTTCTCGTAGGCCTGGCGCTGATCGGTGCCGGAAGCCCGTACCCGTCGGCACCGCAGCTTGAGCACATTCAGCGGCTGCTTTCCGGCTGCGTCCACCAGCTCCTGTTCGGCGTCGGGCTGGACCATGGCCGCCCCGGCGATCTCTTTGACCTGGGTCTCCGACAGCCGCCCGTTGCGCATCGCATCGTCGGTGGCCGGGAGCGATCCCAGACACCGGGCCGCCTTGAGAGCGTTGATGGCCGGGCCCAATCCGGATCCGGTCGCCTCGGCCACGTGGGCGGCGGCGGAGCGGTGACCCTGGCGGCGCCAGACGTTGGACGACTCCACCCGGCGGGCCGAGAGCAGCTTGCCCCCGGCGGCCAGCTTCTCGATCTCGGCGAAGCCGGCCAGCATCCGGGCGGCGTCGGCCCCGGTCATCCGCTCGGGCTCGAAGTCGGCCAGCCCGGTCCTCAGCTGGTCGGCCACCCGTTCCAACAGATTGAGGTTCATACCCAGATGGTGACAGGAGGGTGTGACTACTCGGCCGCTTCCGACAGCGCCTCGGACAGGGTCGGGTGGACCGGCATGGATTCGACGATGTCGGACACGCGGAGACCCGCCGTCGCGGCCACCGCCAGCACCGAGATGAGCTCCGAGGCGTTCTGCCCCACGATCGACCCGCCCAGCACCACCCCGGTGGCCGGGTCGGAGATGATCTTGACGAAGCCGCGGGGGTCGTTGTCGATCAATGCCCGGGAGTTGGCGGCGAAGGGGACCTTGGTCACCCGGATCTTTCGGCCCTCGGCGAAGGCGTCGGCCTCGGCCAGCCCCACATCGGCGATCTCCGGCTCGGTGAAGATGGCCGACGGGGCGTGGTCGTAGTTGAGGTGGCGGTGGGCCACCGTGTGGCCACCCACCACGTGCTCGGCGATCTTGCGCCCCTGCATGGAGGCGACCGAGGACAGCGGCAGCTTGCCGGACAGATCACCGGCGGCGTAGATATGGGGCACGTTGGTCTGGCAGTGCTGGTTGATCGTGACGTAGCCGCCGGGATCCACCTCCACTCCGGCCGACTCGAGGCCCAGCCCCTCGGAGTTGGGGACCGACCCGATGGCCAGCAGCGCGTGGGAGCCGGCCGCCACCCGGCCGTCGTCGCAGCGCACCACCACTCCAGCCTCGGTCCGGTCCACGGCGATGGCCCGGGCCCCTTTCAGCAGCCGCACCCCCCGCCGGGTGAAATCGGCCTCGAGGACGGCCGCCACCTCGGGGTCCTTCTGGGGGAGCACCTGCTGCCGGCTGACGATGAGCGTCACTTCGCAGCCGAGCGACGAGAACATGTGGACGAACTCGACGCCGGTCACCCCGGAGCCGATGACCACCAGGTGCTCCGGCAGCACGTTGGGCGGGTAGGCGTCGCGGGTGGTCAGCAGCCGGTCGGCGTCGTGGTTGAACCAGTCGGGGATCCGGGGGCGGCTCCCGGTGCTGACCATCAGGGCGTCGGCCTCGAAGGTCCGGGGCCCGTCGGCGGTGTCGGCGACCACGGTGTGGGGCCCGGTGAGGGAGGCGGTACCCCGGACCAGGTCGACCTGCTGACTGGTGAGGATCTTGGTGTAGCTCTGCTCGAGGTTGTCGCAGATGGCGGTGATCCGCTCCCGGAGCCGCTCCAGGTCGAGGGTGCCGCCGGCCCGCTCCACCCCCATGCCGGCGATGCGATGGAGGTAGGACAGGGCTCCGCCGGTGGCGATCATCGCCTTCGAGGGGATGCAGTCCCACAGGTTGGCCGCCCCGCCCACCACCTCCCGCTCGATGAGGGTGACCTCGACCCCCAGCCGGGCGGCATGGGTGGCGGCCTGGTTGCCGGCCGGACCCCCGCCGATGATCACGAAACGCATGGTTCGTAGGTTACGGGCTGGACACGGCTCCGGGCCCTGTTCACCGCGGGCCCCCGGCGGCGGCTACCGTTCTGCGAGCTGATTCTGATCCCCGACTCCATCGCCGGGAAGCCGGCCGGCCCGGAGCCGGGACCCCCGGAGCCGGGACCCTCGGACCCTCGGACCGGAACCTCAAGCCCGACCATCACCGCTCGAAAGGACCTCGAACATGTCTCGTCTGCACCTGCGTACCGCCACCCTCGTCGCCCTGGGGGTCGGGGCCCTCGGCTTGGCCGCGTGCGCCAGCTCGTCAACTTCGCCCTCGGCGACGACCGCGACGACCACCCCGGCTGGGTCCGGTACCACCGCCACCACCGCGGCCCCGGCGGTGGCGCCGGCCTCCGGACAGATCGCCCAGGTGCAGAACCCGTCACCGGTTGGCACCTTTGGGACCAAACCGGTGGTCAGCCCGCCCACCGGCACTCCCCCCAGCCAGCTGGAGAGCACCGACCTGATCACCGGGACCGGCACGCCGGTCACCGCCAGCGACACGGTGACGGTGCAGTACGTGGGCGTGGCGTGGTCGAACGGGAAGCAGTTCGACGCCTCCTGGAACGACGGCAGCGGACAACCGGTGTCGTTCGCGCTCAACCAGGTGATCCCGGGATGGACGCAGGGGATGGTGGGCATGAAGGTAGGCGGGCGGCGCGAATTGGTGATTCCCCCCGGCCTGGGTTACGGGGCGAGCCCTCCGGCGGGTTCGGGGATCGGGGTCAACGACACCCTCATCTTCATCATCGATCTGGTGAAGATCGGGTAAGTCCGGGTCGGATCAGGTCGACGAGGTGGTCGAGGCGGTCCCGCACTGGGCGGTGACGTAGCCGGAGATGGTGGTGCCGGCATCGGTGATCGCCTTGGTGTTCGACAGGTTGGTGATGTCGGTCTGCAGGGTGGTCAGGTTGGTGGCGCTGGCCACTTTGGCCTTGATCTGGGTATAGAAGTCGGTCACCGTCTTGAAGGCGGCCTTCACCGCGGACGGGGCGGTGGGTGCCGCGGCGCTGGCTTTCTGGATTTCCGACTGGCTCTCGGTGATGAACGGCCCGAATGCCGTCTTGACCTTGGCCAGATTCTTGGTGTTCATGGCCGTGGTCAGATCGCTCGAGAGTTTGGATTCGGTCGAACTGGCCGCCGACAGATCCTTGCAGAAGGCGCTGGTCGGGTCGGCTCCCCCGGTGGTGGTGATCGACGTGGAGGTGGTCGATCCCGACGACGCGGTGGTGGTCGTCGTCGAGGAGGCCGAATTGGCCCCCGAGCTGCACGCGGCCAAGGCGAGACCCGACGCCAGTACTGCGATTCCCATCAGCGTCCGCGGCCGAACCATGTGATCTCACTCCTTCGGTGCCCGAATGGGCTTCGGGTGAGCGTAGCCCGCCGGCGATCCCCGGCCGGTCTGGGAGCCAGCGAAGAGGCTCCTGACGAGGGAGAATGCGGATCGTCTGGTCCCGGAGGTGGCGGTTCGGGCGGTGACGAGGCGGAACAGCCGCGGGTGCTTCCCGGCAGCCGGTGCCGGCAGCGAACGACCAAGCGGTATCCCAGCGCGGCGGCCCAGCTCACCGGGGGTATGGCGATGGCCCCCCCGATCACCCGCCTCCAGCCGTGGGCGGCGACGAGAGCTCTGGCCACCGCCAGGTGCCCGCGGAATTGGCGGCCGTCACCGTCCACCCACCAGGCCGCCCGCTGGGCGGATTCCGGGGTGAGCCCGAGCTCGGCCAGGCCGCCCTCGCCAAGTGATTGCCAGGCCATTGCCGTGGCCGGAACCCTCCACCGACGGGAGATGTCGGCCGCCACCGACGTGCAGAATCCGCAGTCGCCGTCGTAGATCAGGACCGGCACCCGGGTGGCGGGCATGCTTGGGAGGTTAACCGTCATGCCCGCCGTCGGTCCGGCGTCCGGGCCGCCGAGTCGCTTTTCGTCGTTGCCTACTCGCGGCCTTTGACCCTGTTTCGCTCCGGAGCCAGCGGCCTCGGCAAGGAGCAGTCCAGCTACTCGTCGCCGTGGAGGTAGGGGCTGCAGCGGTACGCTGACGCCATGCCGATGCCAAAGCGGGCAAGCGTCGATGACTACTTCGCGCAACTGAGCGACGTCCAACGGCCGCACCTCGAGGCGCTCAGGGAGCTGAGCCGCCATGCCGACCCGGAGGCGCGGGAGGAACTGAAGTGGAACCTGCCGGTGTACGTCCGCGGCGAGAAGGCGAACCTATGGATGCTTCAGAACTTCAAGAACCACTGCTCGCTGCGGTTCTCGCCGCCGTTCTTCGCGACCCAGAAGACCGCGGTCGAGGCCGCCGGTTACGAGGCCGGTGAGGGCTTCATCAAGCTCCCCTACGACCGCGAGCTGCCGACCGAACTCCTGACGGCGCTGATGCAGGCACGGGTCGAGGAGTACGAAGCGACCGGCGCTGGCGAGAACGACCGCTGAACCCGGCTACTCCCCGTGGGGGCCTCGGGCCTCAGATCGGAGTGTGGCGCGCCGCGTTATAGCGGTAGACGTTGGTCTCGCGGGTCTCGAAACCGAGCCGGACGTAGAGCCGGTTGGCCCCCTCCCGGCTGGGCCTGGAGGTCAGGTCCACCGACTTCGCCCCTTCGGACTCGGCCCGGTCCAGGGCCGCCATCACCAGCGCCTCCCCGGTTCCCGCCCCCCGGGCCGACTCGTCGACCACCACGTCCTCGATCCAGGCCCTCACCCCGGTGGGGACCCGGAACAGGGCCAGGGTCAGCGAGCCGACGGTGGCTCCCGACGGGTCGGTGGCGATCAGGAGCACCGATGCCGGAGAGGCCACGATGGCTTCGAGGTCGGCGGCACTCGGGGCCGGTGACGACGACAGCTGGGGAACCAGCCGGGCAAACGCCTCCACCATCTCCGGGGTCACCGAGAAGGCCTCTGACACCACCACCGAGCTGGCATTGGCCCGTGGCCCCGGCGGCGGCCCCGAACCGTTCATGTCGGCCATCAGGCCGATCAGACCTTGTCCGGATCGCCCCGCCAGGCGGGGACACGCACCGAGTCGTAGAGCACCTCGATCGGCTCGCCCCGGAGGGCGGCGAAGACGTGGCTACCCCAGCGCTCGGCCCCGGCCAACGGTTGGGGCAGGTCCTCCAGCGAGAACCAACCGACGTCAGCGCACTCCAGCGGGTGGGCCATGAGCTCGCCGCCCACCGGCCGGCACTGGAAGACCAGCGAGTAGAGAGGTATGCGGCTGATCCCGATCCGGAGCCCGTCGAGCACCGCGATGAGCCGGACCACCTCCACCTCGATCCCGGTCTCCTCCTCGACCTCCTTCACCACCACCTCGGCCGCGGAGTAGCCGACGTCGGCCCATCCCGTCGGGTACAGCCACACCCCGGAGTCGGCCCGCTTGACCAGCAGGATCTCACCCTTGTCGTTCCCGACCGCGGCACCGACGGCCACCTTCGGGGTCACGTAGCCGGGCACCCCCTTCCCCACGGTGGACATCCACTCCTCGACCAGGCCGTCGGCGTCGTCGGCCCCAACGGAGCCTTCATCGACCGCCACCCGGATGTCGGCGGCGACCCGCAGGATCTCCTCGAACCGCTCTTGCTCGTAGAGGGACTCGGTGAAGCCGAGACCGGTCCGGGCGATACCGGCCAAGGCTTCGCTCCAGCGCAACAGCTGTTTGGTGGATGGGACAGGTTCCACCCGACCGACGCTACCTCACCACCGCCCGCCATCCACCGCCCGCCATCCAGCGCCCTCCAACCACCGCAGACACCCGCAGACACCCGCCTCGGGCGACCTCGTTCGGCCCCGCCCCGACACTCCCGGGGGTCCCCCCTCGACCCGGCAACGTCGCGGTGTGGCGCCCTGCATACCGATCGACCATCGAATTCGGTCAGAATAGGGCGTGTCCGTCAACGAGAACTGCCGTCACTACATCATGCAGACCACCCGCCACGAGGAAAAGCTCGAGCGGTGCCGCATGGATGCCAATGAGCAGATCCCCTTCGCCTGCCCCGAGGGGTGCTTGTTCTACGAGCCGCGCAAGGTGTCGGGCGCCGGCTGGACGATCCGCACCACCGACGAGGGCTGACCCCCGGCGGCTCAACCCGTCTGGGTGGCCAGCACCGTGTAGGTGAGGGGCACCCGAGGGCGTCCCTCCGGGGCCGACCACCGACCCGGGTCGGTCTCCACCAGCCACGGGAAGACCTGGTGGACCGTCCAGTCGTGCTCCTCCAACACGTCGATCCGTAGCCCGCGGTGGATGAGCGCGGTCACCACTTCTCCGATGCTGTGGTTCCACTCGTAACTTCGGGTGCGCCGGAGCGGTCGGTCGGTGTCGGTATAGGTGAGGTTGGAATCGTCGACGAACGGGTCGGTCTCTTCGAAATAGGAGTACTCGATCTCAGGCGATTCGTTGGCCAGCGCCCAGGCCAGGGGATGCACCTCGTGGAGGTAGAGCCGACCGCCGGGACGCACCGACGACGCCGCCTGATCGGCCCACCGCTCTACACTGGGTAGCCAACACAACGCCCCCAGACTCACGTAGACGATGTCGAACGTGACATGCCCGAGCGCCTCGGTGGCGGTGTAGACGTCGGAACACACGAAATGGGCACGGTCCTGGAGCCCGGCCAGGCGGGCCAGTTCCTCGGCCTTCCGGATCGCCTCGGGGGAGAAGTCGAGGCCGGTGACCCGGGCCCCGGCATCCGCCCAGGCCAGGGTGTCGAGCCCGAAATGGCACTGCAGGTGCAGCAGGTCGAGACCCCGCACGTCCCCGAGGACTTCGACCTCCCGGGTGCGCGGGCCGGGCCGGCGCCGAAGCCAACCGTCGACGTCGTAGAAGCGGGAGGCGGCATGGACACCTACCCGCTCATCCCATTTGCGGCGATTGGCGAACAGCCATTCTTCAGTCGTGTCGTCCATGAGTCCCCCCGGCGTCCGGTCGCCCTCGTCGATCAGCTCTCGACGATGTCCCCCAGCAGATCCACCTGTACCCCTTCTCCCCGCAACCATTCGAGCGCTCCGTCGACGTTGGTCCCGTTGCCGTCGAGCTCGCAGATGATCCAGCCGCCGTGCTCACTCACGTCCGCCCGCCGGATGTTCGGCACGATGTCGAGCTCTTTGATGAGGCGAGCGATGATCGGCTCGCGCACCAGCTCGTCGGGGAACGTCAGCTTGACCCGGACCCCGATCACCGGCTTCCCCCCGGTGCGGCGGCCAGCGTCGTCCCCGGCGCCGCGGCATACCCGTCCAGGGCCTGGTTGAGGTTGCCCGAACGGAACCCGTCGAGATCCAGGGTCACGTAGCGGTAGCCGGCGGCGTGCACCGCGGCGGTGACCTCGTCCCGGAGGGCGATCACCGCGTCGAGATCCTCGGCCACCACCTCGATGCGGGCGGTGTCACCGTAGTGACGGACCCGGAGCTGACCGATGCCGAGGGCCCGCAGCGCCGATTCGGCCTCGGCCACCGAACGCAGGGTTCCGAGGGTGACCGGTGTGCCGTAGGGCACCCGCGAGGCCAGGCAGGCCGCGGCCGGCTTGTCCCAGGTCCGCAGGCCCAGGGCTCTCGACCAGGCCCGCACGTCGGCCTTGGTGAACCCGGCTTCGACCAGGGGGAATACCGCCCCGCGTTCGGCGGCCGCGGCCTGCCCGGGCCGGTGGTCGCCCAGGTCGTCGAGGTTGACCCCGAGGACCACCGTGGATCCTTGGCCGTCGAGCCCGCCGGCCACGATGGGAGCCAGCGCCTCGAGCAGCGACGCCTTGCAGTGGTAGCAACGGGAGCCGTCATTGGCCGAGTAGGCCGGATCGGCCAGCTCGTCGGTCGCCACCTCCACCAACCGCAGGCCCCAGTCGGTGGCCAGGCTCCGGCAGTCGGCCAGCTCCTCGGGGGCCAGCGACGGCGAGACGGCGGTGGCACACAGCACGTGGTCGGGACCCAGGGTGTCGTTGGCCACCCAGGCCGCGAAGGCCGAGTCGGCACCGCCGCTGAAGGCCACGATCACCTTGCCCATGGAACGGAAGGCCGAGCGCAACGCCTCCAGGTCGCCGCCGGTTCCCGTCGAGGAGGCGGCGGTCGACTCACCCATTGCGCACCGCCGTGGCCATCACCGTTTCGATCGGCGCCACCATCCCGGTCACAAAGGTCCCGAACTCCGCGAACCGGGCCGAGCCCTCGTCGAACCGCATCGAGTACACGCAGTCCTTCAGGTCGTCGGGACGCACCCCGAACAGGGTGACCCCCCACTCCCAGTCGTCGATGCCGGTTGATCCGGTGATCAGCTGGAGGATCCGGCCGGCGAAGGTGCGACCCACCGCACCGTGGGCCAACATCAGGGCCTTGCGCTCATCGAACGGCAGCGAGAACCAGTTGGAGCCCACCGCGTCGCCGCGGCGCTTCGACATCGGGTAGAAGCAGAACGCCGGCATCCCCTCGGGCGGCAACCGCGGGTACAGCCGCTTCTGCTTCATCTCGTCGGGGAGCCCGGCGGCGTACTCGGACACCTCGGTCAGCGACACGAACGAGTCGACCACCACCAGGCCGGCCGCCTGGAGGTCGGTCTGCAGCCCGCGCAGCCTCCAGAGGTCGGCACCCAAGGCCATGAACCCGACGTCGGCCTTGTGGCCGAGGAGCGACACCGAGACGACCTGGACGTCGTCGGCCTCGGCCTGCTTCACCGCCCGGGTGACCGCCTCGACGTCGACGCCGGGAGTCGGTCCGGTCGGTCCGGCCCCCGGCGGTGGCCCGGGAGCCTTGCAGAACAGGTGGAGTACACCCCAGCCGGTGGACGGGGAGAGGGGCTCGGTCACAACGGTGAGTCTAGATACCGGCACAGCGTGAGCCGACGAACACGAAGGGCGCCCCTGAGGGGCGCCCTTCGTTCACTTCATTCGGTCGACCCCCGCGAGGGCCCCGACGGTTGTCCGACTTAGAAGTCGTCCATCCCGCCGGGCATGCCGCCGGCACCGTCATCACTGGG
>Ga0307374_10011180_pt1 | contig 12832 bp, 12 predicted proteins | sample OX3MG_FD_202532 | JGI IMG/M metagenome (GOLD analysis project Ga0307374, IMG submission 202532) | Soil microbial communities from Risofladan, Vaasa, Finland - OX-3 | ecosystem: Environmental > Terrestrial > Soil > Coastal area > Acid sulfate soil | place: Finland: Risofladan, Vaasa | collected...
TTACGAACTATTGGGAAGAGTGGTGGCACTTCGATTATGGCAACCAGTTTTGGGCTTCGGTGAAGGGGCGCCACGCAATCTATGGGCCAGCGAATCCCGATCACCATACAGCGATCGCCGCGCCAACTCAGCCAAGTTCGAGATAAGTATCCGGCAGATCGTTGGCAAAGAGAACAATATCCCCTTCACGAGCAATCTGGCCAATCACCGCCGTCACCTCCGCCAGGGTGTTCACACAGTGGAGATGATCAGTGGGGAAGTGGGCCGCGCGTAAGCCGTTCTGTATCGCCTGTGTCTGGCGTTCGCCCACCAGGATGATGTCGGTACAGACCGCTGCGGCATGTTCGCCGAACCGATAATTTTCGTCGTCTTCACGACTGCCCAACTCCACCATGCCAGGCGTCACCAAAATCTTCTTGTTCCCGCGCATCTGGGCCAGCACGTCGAGTCCGTTATGCACGCCAACCGGGTTGGCGTTGTACGAATCGTCAATAATCGTGACGCCACCTGGTTGGCGCATAAGCTGAAGCCGATGCGGAGCGGCTTCGAGCAGCAGCGTATCGCGCACGGCCTCCGCTACGGGCAGGCCAAGGAGATGAATTATCGCCAACGCGGCGCTCACGTTCAAGATATTGTGTCGCCCCAATAGGGGGATGGCTATTCGGTACTCCAAACCCTCGGCTGCCCAGCGCCAGGTAAACCGGGTCGCCTTCTCCGTGACCTCAACAGCCGACGCGACGACATCCAACGCATCAGATGTTTCCCCGTCAACGCCGTACCGCACCACACGATATCCCTCTTGCGCCGCACGATCGGCAAGCCGCGCGCATTCCGTGTCGCCACAGTAGATGACAGCGGGGCTGCCCGCCGGGAGGGCCTCCACCAGCTCATAGATCGCCGCGCCGATGCGATCCAGTGTCCCAAATCGCTCCAGGTGCTGCGGACCAACCGAGGTAATGATGGCAATGGATGGTTGAACCAACCGGCACATCGCGGCAATCTCACCGGTGTCGTAGGCGTCCATCTCCACGATGAATGCGCGATGCTTCGGCAACAGGTTTTCGTTGACCGTGCGGGTGACGCCCATCAAGGTATTGTAGCTTTTCGGGGTGGCGAGGGTTTCCATAAAAGCGTTGAGCAGGCGCGCCGTAATGTGCTTGGTGCTGGTCTTCCCGTAGCTCCCGGCGATGCCAATGGTCAGCGGCTGGTACGCTATCATTCTCTGCTTAGCCTGCTTCACGAATCCCTGCTGAATGCGTCGTTCGACGGGCGCCATCACCGCATTCCCGCCGATCACCAGCAGCAGCGCGCCACCCGGCGCCAGCACGATCAGCGCCATCACCACCAGGGCGCCCACCACGGCAGGCGTCACCACCACCAGCGCTGCTACGGCGCCTGTCGCCACGATTGCAATCACCGCCGAGGCCCCCAAAATGCGGCGCATGCGCATCGTGTAGACGAGCGGCTTCTTCGCCGGTAGCGGCTTCCAGGCGAGGTGGAGGGCCACCGCAGCACACACCCACCCCAGCCCGACGGAGCCAAAGGGGTTGTGCGGAGCTATCACTTGGACTGCCACGCTCACGACCGCCGCTACCACAACCGCCAGAATTATTGCCGGTGGAAAGAGCCAGGCGCGCTGCCGCCCCCAGGCCAGGAGTCGTCGTCCTTCATACTCCTCAATCTGATACATGCGCGCTGCCATCAACCCGGCGCGTACCAGCCACGACAGCCAGACAAGCGCCGCCAACGCGACAACAAGATATGCGATCACGAGTTATTTCCCACCCTTGAAAAACGTCAGGACGATGTGGCAGAAGCGCCCCACCTGCTCCAGATAGGCGAAATGGCCTGCGCCCTCAAAGATGACCAACCCTGCGTCTGGGATGAGGCGCTCCATGAGTTTGGCGTCAGACACTGGGGTGTCTTCATCGCGCTCGCCCCAGATGAGCAGCGTGGGCGCCTGGATAGCCGGTAACAAGCCTTGCAAATCCTCATTGACGACGCGCACGAGCGTCGCGCGAACAACACCGCTTGCCTGGTGATAATCTGACGACCCCTGGCGCGCAACCCACCCACTCGCCCAGCGCCGACATGGCCCAGGCGTGAGGGCGGACTGCGCGAGCCAGCGCATGCCTTTGAAGAGACGTACTCGCATATGATAGCGCCATGTACGTCGGGGAAGGATGCCCGCGCTATCCGTCAACACCAGCCGCCGGACACGGTCGGGCCAGGTCGCAGCAAGTTTGATCGCGACCCTGCCACCAAACGAATGCCCGATGACATCTGCCTGCCGGACGCCCAGGCTGTCCATCACATCGCGCAGCCACGCGGCGTAATCCCCGACCGACCAGGGTTCCGGCGGCGGCGGGGTGGCGCCGAAACCTGGAAAATCCAGCGCGATCACATCATGCTCAGCGCTGAGCGCCGACATGACCGCGCGAAAGAGCTGACTGCTCGCGCCCCACCCATGCAACAGGAGAACGGGAAAGCCTTGCCCAGCGCGTTCCACATGCGGGAGGGGATGCGGCGAAACGTGTGTTGGCGGTGGTAAACTCGTCATCGCAACCTGTTCTCAACTGCATATCAGGATATGTCAATGGCTTGAAAGCATGCGCCGCAGCACGGCGATCACTTGCGGAGCGCGTTCGCTCAACAGATCATGTCCTGCGCCTGGTAATACGAGCAGCCGCGCGGTAGGGAGCTGCTGCGCCAGCGCCTGGGTAGCTGCCAGCGGATTGAACGGATCGTGGTCGCCCGCGAGCAGCAGGACCGGACACCTGATCTGGTCGGCGGCTTCCCGCGAAAGCAAGACACCTGCCCGCTGCTCATGGATCGCGCGCATTGCGCTTGCCCAGGAACGCATCGATTCCAGCGCGCCCTCGCCATGCAGCGACAGGAGTTCCGCCCGGTAGCGCGGCCAGTCGGGCAAACCACGCTCGGGATCCGCAAACACCGCTACGACATCTGCGGGCGGCACGCGGCCACTCACGCCCCATGCCGTGACAGAGCGCGTCGTCGGTAGCTGAGCCGCCACCTGAAGCGCGATTTCCCCCCCATCACTATAGCCTACGAGATGCGGCCTGTCCACCCCCAGAAACCGCAGGAGTTGGAGAATATCCTGTACATCAGCCGCAAACGGCGTATCATCGTAGCGCCGGGCCGTCCCACGGGAACGCCCCCACCCACGCAGATCGGGCGCGATGACACGAAAGTCTGGCGCGAGTTCTGCCATCAATGGCGCAAAATGCAGGTGGGCGGTTCCCGCCAGGCCGTGCAGCAGGACGACAGGGGCGCCTGCCCCAATCTCGTCATAGGCGAGTATTGGCAGTTGCGATTCTTGCGCATCCATGCCTTGCATCAACCCCCTCCACTCGCCAGTTCGAGCGAGCGCCACTGCTGCGCCGCCTATGGGTCAGGCTTGCACTTGCTTGCTACCACCAAACGGCTTACCACTCAAGAGCGATGAGGCAAAGGTGTACGTGATACGTCGCTTCTCGCGGTAGCGCATCTGCGCGAAACCGATCAGCGCGGTCAGCAGGTCTGGGAAGGCGACGCCAGAGTGTTCCCAGAGATAGAACGCGAGCGAACCCGGCAAGGTGTTAATCTCGTTGACATAATATTCGCCGGTCTGCGGTCGCACAAAAAAATCCACTCGCGCCACGCCTGCGGCTCCCAGAGCAGAAAAAACGCGGATCGCCGCTTGTTGCACTGTCTGCGTCAACGCAGGATCGAGTGGCGCCGGGATCAGGCGTCGGGCGCTTGCCATCCCCTGGCTCTCGCCCCTTTTCGTCGGCTGCCCAGAGGTGTTGCGCATACCCTGCTTGGCGAAAGACGAAGTGGCCCCTCCCTTGGCAGCGCCGCCTTGATCTGCCGACGGCAAATACTTATCCGCGAAGCTCAGCACGCCTTCACTGATAGGTTGCTCACAAGTGGAGGCTTTGCTATCGTCGCCGTAGCCCAGCACCGAGCAGTTCACCTCGATGATGTCCTGCTGCGCCGGTTCGACGAGCAGGCGTAGATCATAGGTGGCCGCGACGTCCATCGCATCGGTAAGCGTCGCCCGGTCCGTCGCCCGACTCACACCAATGCTCGATCCCAGGGTGCAGGGCTTGACGAAAACGGGGTATTCGAACCGCGATTCGATCAGGGTCAGCACAGCCTCCGCGTCGCGTTGCCATTGCGCTCGGCTGACAACGATATCGTCGATGACGGGCAACCCAGCGTCACGCAGGATACTTTTCGTCAGGCGCTTATCCATGCCGATTGCGGAAGCGGCCACGCCCGAGCCAACGTAGGGGAGATCGGCCAACTCAAAGAGGCCCTGCAAGGTACCATCCTCCCCGTGGGAGCCATGCACGAGCGGAAATGCGACATCGATAGGCTCGGTGAGCTGCTCCTGGGCGCGCCCACCAAAGAGTCGCGCACGCTGCGGCGTAGGTTCATAGAGCAGGCCTGGGCGCGCCGTGTCGGAGCTAAATACGACCGGTCGGGCTTGTTCGGTCAGCGCATCGAGGTCCTTGAAATTGTTGAGATCATGCAACACGTCGCCGGTATACCATCGTCCCGACTTGGCGATATAGACCGGAACCGGTGTGAAACGGTCGCGTGGCAACGCCGCCATTGCTTGATGCGCCGTGATGACCGACACCTCATGCTCGACAGAGCGCCCTCCAAATATCATGGCAATACGTGCGGTCGGCATCAAGAACTCCTTTGGTGTTCACGTTGGTTGACGCGAGGTCGCCTCGATGTCGTCGCCGTCGTCTTCGTCGTCGCCGTCATCTCCATCGCCCCCATGATAGCATACCGTGTCATGGGGTCCAGTCGAACAGCAGCGGGACCACGCCATGCGATCGGGGCAAGAACACCACCGCGCCTTGACGCCTGGTTGGGCAATGTGAGCGGCTGTCAGGAAGCGGGAGCGCGCAATGCTTGCAACTCACTCTTGACCTGCGCCACTTTCGCCGTTTGCCCAAGTTGGGTATACTGCCGCTGAGCCTTCTTGAGGATGCGTGTCGCCTCACTCCGATACTGAACGGGGTCTAGCCGCAAGAGCAGGCGCGCGAGCGCTTCAGCAATTTCCGCCAGTGACAGCAGATCGTCTGCGCCTTCGGCAACCGAATAGGCGTCCCTGAGATAGCTTTCGGCGCGGCTCATGTCACCCTGCCGCTCGGCGACCAATCCCAAACCCAGCAAGGCATAGGCTCGGCCAACCTTGTGTTCGTTACGGGTGGAGTTCTCCAGCGACTTCTCGAAATAGGTCTGCGCGATGGCGATGTCTTCTGGCAACGCGACCAACCCCAACAGGTAATACACCGTGGTGACCGCTTGCCCTTCGCCAATCTCTGTTGAGATTTCCAGGCTATCCAGATAAAAGTCCCGCGCCTGCGACAGTTCATCCCGAACACGGTGGATGTCGCCGAGATAGCTCAGGACGATGGCCTCATCCACGCGAAAATGGATATCGCGGAATATGCGCAGGCTCTCGGAAAAGTGGGTCTGCGCAGCCGAATAATCGCCGGTGATGAACGCCAATCTGCCCAGGCCACGTAGCGTAATCCCGACATCCCGCTTCAACTTCAATGCGCGCCGAATGGTCAGGCTTTGATTAAAGTAGCGAGCCGCCGAGGTTGGGCGTGTCTTCATGACGAGAAACCCCAGGCTGGAAAGGCTTTGCGCTTCGCCCGCCCTATCCTTCGCTTGCCTGCGAGTCTTCAGACTGTTCAGCAGATACAACTGCGCGTCTTCCTTGCGTGGACCGTGGTGCATCGTCAGGATGCCAAGTGAATGCCAGGCCAGCCCTTGCCCTACGAGGTCCCCAAGTTCCTCATACGCGCGCAGGCTTTGTTGATAGTAGGCGCGCGCTTCAGCAATTCTGCTGATGTGATAATAGGCGCGGGCCAATGAGTGCGCCATCGTCGCGCGATCACGTAGCCAGTCGTCGCCCAAACGCTCAATCGCCGCCAGCCCCATTGGCAGCCACTGGCGGATGGAGTCAAACTGCGCCCGTTGGCTCCAATAGTCCTCTAAGCCGCGTGTCAATTGGGCGACAAGCTCGGTATGGTGTGTCGCGTCTTTGCACGCCCACGTCAACGCAGCGAGGAAATTCGCGTCGTCGGGCCGGAGGATGGTCTCTGGGTTGCTGCGAATCCACTGCGCGTAGTGCCAGGCAAACGCCTCACAGATGATCGCCTGGTTGTGCGCCGACAGGTCAGCGAAAAGCTCGCGGGCAAAGAGCTGAACGAGGGGATGTAGCTCGATCCTACGCATGTCCGTCGCGTCGCCTGACTCGCCGCCGTCACTGAGGCGTATGAGTTTCGCGCGAATCAACGCATCCAGCGCGTCGAAACACTCCTGCTTCGGTATAGCGACCTTGGCGGCAATCTCTTCGATGGCGACCACCGTGATGCTGGGACCACCTAACACGCCAAACAACAGAAAGAGTCGCTGGGCGCACTCGGGCAACCACTTGAAGCTACTGGCAAATGTGAGGCGCACGCCATTCGGGGCCTCCTGATCGAGCCGATCGTAGAGATCGAGGACCGCGTTGGGAGCCTGCTCCAGATGGGCGCGGTAGCTGTGTACAGTGTAATGGGGCCGCTGGGCAAAGTCGGCGGCGGCAAGCACGAGCGCCTGCGCATGATTACCCACCAGGGCGCCAATTGCGGCAATCTCGTTCATCTGGGCCAGGGTGGGGGTGACGCCATTGCCAAGCGCAAGGGCGGAAAAGAGCAATTGCGCCGCTTGATCGCTCAGGATGCCTATTTCACGCTTCGCGTCCAGGAACTGATTGTCGATCTCTTCCCGGGAGGTGATGACAACACTTGCCCCGACTGCCCGCAAAATATCGAGCGCCAGTTTGATCTTAGGTATCAGGTCATGCTCGACGTTATCAATCGCCACCAGCACGCGCTGACCATGCGCGACCAAATCAGTGAGCGCCATCGTCAGCGCCGTTCGCAGGGACGCTCGTGTAATCAGCTCTTCATCGAGAAATCGTCTGGCGTTGGGGACGAATTTCTCGACCAGTTGCTGCAGGATGACATATACATCGGTGACCTCATTGGCGCGGATGACGGCGACGCCGCCCGCGAAGTGCGGCCACAGACGCGGCAAGGCGTCGGCGACGATGGTGGTCTTGCCAACGCCTCCCATACCGGCAAACGCCCAGATGCCAGCCGTCTTCCCCTCGAGCAGATTCGTATCGAGCCACTGTTGTTCGTCCTCTCGCCCAACTAAACCGCTGGATGACGGGGGGAGTGGCAAGACGGCAATGTCTCTCGGCGCTACCCAGGCGTCCGCAGGCTCCGGCGGAACGCGCGTGTCTGGGGGCGGCGCAGGCGGTTGGGGAGGCGCCTGGAGTAGTGGGGTTGGTACAAATAGCCCTAATTCTTCGGGGGTTTTGACATAGACCGTGCAAACCAACTCCACCCAAAATGATGAACCAATGCGTCCGGTACGTTCCCAAACCCCGATCTGGCTCAATGAAACCACCGTTCGACCCGTGCCAGGCTGCTTCCGAGGCTTCTTCTTCTTTGAAGGCGCCTCGTGATTCGGGTCGGGTTTCACCGTCTCTGAGCGTTCGTTTCGCTTCGGGTCAGGGTTCATATTCGCTGAAGGCGCCTCGTGATTCGGGTCCAACTTCAACAGTTGTGCCAACTCGGCCTGTAACCTGTTACGTGTCCAGCCACGGCGATTGCGTTCTTCGACGAGCTTGTTCGAATAGTTCCTCATGTTGAGCGCACCTGCCAAGAAGAGAGGGATCATCGGCGCTATGATATGCGGCGCCGTCACGCACTCATACTCGCTGCTTTATGGCGTCTTAGCCTCACACCGTATGATACATGACCTCTGTGCGAAATGCAATCATCATGCTAGCGAAACCCGATGTAAACTGCATGCAAATACAAACTTTATTCAGGCCAACCCCATGTAAGCTGTCTTCTAGAACCTGGCCTGCTGACGCATTCATGGCGCCAGCGAGGCAAGAGGTGTGTTCTAGCCGACGCTCTGCGAGAGCCGACAGCGTTTGACATGAGGAGCTTGAACTACGATGCGACACGACACTACCCTCCTGCTGGCTGACGACGACTACGATCGCCGGATCGCCCTTGAGGAGATGCTGACCGCCAAGGGCTACACCGTCGTGAGTTGTGACTCCGTTGACGAGTGCCTTGCACATCTCAGGCGTTCGCCGACAACATTTTCTGCGCTACTGGGCAAGGTGACACTACACGGAGCGCCGTTGTTGCCGAAGCTCGAACAGCACTGGCGACGATCGCTTGTGGAGTCGGCGTTGCTCTATCTGTGGAGTCCGCGTGGTACCCTCGATGTGTATCCGTTTGGCGCCTTCCTTCAGCAGGCGGAGGCGCTGGTCTTTTCACTGCCGCTGGACGTTGATGTCTTGCTGCACGTCGTGGATGCGGATAACGAGTTGGGGCGACATCGAAGCCGCTTGAGCGCGCTCTATCAACCTATCGAGGTCGATACACACGACGACGGCGGTAACTTGAACTAGGCGCGCCGTCACACAGTCTCCCTGGGCGCGCGGAGCCGACTGAACCTGCGTCGGCTCCCCTCAGGTGAACGCGCTCACCCCGTCGCACTCGGCATACTGTGTAGCCGAGCGCGACGGGGTGAGCGCGTGTGCGATACTGCGGGCAGGCGACAGGCTACCCGCGAACACTGATGACGTTGCGCAACCCGCGAATCACCTACCAGGCGAAGGGAGCAACCGATGGCGCAAGCGAACCCCACCGAAGCCGACAACGCGATGAGTGAGCGACGACTGAACGTCAACGGCGAGGTACCACCCAGCCGCGCCTTCGCGCTGTTCACGCTGGCTATCCAGGCGCTAGCATTCGTGGCGCTGCTCTACTGGCAGCTTACGCTCACCAGCTCCGGCAGCGGCTTCTACGGCGTACCCTGGCGCAATCCTGGCATCTACCACGCGCTGGCGTGGTTCATCCAACACCCGGTCGGCGCAACGCTGGCCGCGTGGGCATGGGCGGTTGTGCTCGCGCTCACGTTGGTCGCGGCTGCGCTGGGGGCGTGGTCGATTGACCGCAGCCACGGCCAGTTCTGGGCGGCCAAGGGGCGACGACTCACCTACGCCAACTTCATCGTCAGCGCCGCGCTGCTGTTCCTGATGGGGCTGGCCTTTGTCGTTGATGCGTTCGCCGGGTTCGTCGGCGGGTTGGCGTAACGGGCGCCGGACAGGGGACGATTGGGTCCGATGGCGCCGTCATCACTTTGGCGCCCCATAGCCACATCAATGGGCGTTGAGACCGCGCAACCTACACCTATACACCCATGCGGTTCGACTGCTCGCATCGCATCAGCCAGATCTCTCATCGTATCGTGGCTTTGCTGCGCGGTGTCTACACATGCCGAACAAGCCAAGGCGTCGCCAGGGCAGACTTAACCCCTCTGCCGTTCGCTGCGTAGAATGAGCAGCGAGGTTTCCTCCCCGATGGGAACGGTACGACATACGAAGGGGTAGGGCAGAAGATGTTTCGATTCAGAAACTATTGGACTTACAGCGTTGGCCTTGCGGTCGCCTGGGTGATTGTGCTCACGCTCGCCCTGACGATCCGGGGGCGAGTGGGTATGCAGCCCTACCTGTTCGTCTTTGGCGGCTTCTGCATTGGCTGGGTATCGACGACGATTGCCCGCTTCGTCTATCCACCGCCAAAGTTCTGGACGACGAAATAGCGCCAAGGTTAGCGCCCTCAATCGGCGGTTCTGGGGATGGGGCGTTCGGCGCACAGAGTTGGTTGCTTGCATCCATTTCCATTAGGCGCTATGAAACGTCGTGTGAGGGTAACAACCGAAAACGCACGCCGCGCTCATCAATCACTGTGAAGTGACCTACAAAGCGATCAGCGTCATCTACAAATGTCTGTGCAATGATATTGGCTTTCTGTTGTGGCGGCATCCGGTTTGGGAGCCGATGCAACACGACACTGGCGTCTGGCGCAGGTAGGTTATCACGGAAAATGAGGTCGCCAAAGTCGCGGTCGGCAGTGAGCAATAAAAGTTGCGTCGCCACGGCGTGCGCTAATACGGATGGGTCTTCACCACCCGCGCTTCGCCCTTCAGTGATGGCGATGACGTCATGGCCGTCCGCCCGGAGCCGCGCGATCACCGCCGCTTCGATATCCTCGTCGGCAATGAGTTGCATCGTTTTCGCTCCTGCCGCATCAGTCGTTTGCGTCGGCGACCGCGCTCATCGTATCGGGCTGCTGAGAGTGGACCAGGTGAGCGGCATAGGCAATGGCGTTCAATATCTGTTCGCGGGTGAGGTGTGGATAATCGGCGAGGATGTCATCGATAGTTTGATCCGCCGCCAGCTTGTCGAGGACCAATTCGACCGTAATCCGGGTCCCGGCAAGCGTTGGCCGTCCTCCCTGCCGAAGAGGATTCGTAACGATGCCCGGCGCCAATTGTGTGTCTTCAGCCATATCTGTTCCCCCTTTCGGTCACACGTTGCCTGCGCGTCAGTGTACCACAGGCCGACAGTCTCGCTGCGGCTGTTGTCCGTGGCCTAGAAGCGCGGATCGAGGGGACCCAACTGGTCCTGTGTTGGCTCCGCTCAGCAGAACCACGACTCCGTGAGGTGGGGGAGCGCGCCTTTGGTGCGCGGGGCAAGCGCCATCAGCCGTTCCATCACCGATGGCGCCTCGGCTGGCGTGGCGCCGCTACGGCCCAGCATGTGCCCGGCCAGCGCGCGGATCGCGGCGAACGTGGCGTCGGCGCTGGGCGCGGGCGACTGGCGCGCGGTGGCCTCCACCAGCGCGGCGACTGCGCGTTGCAGGGCGTCCATCCGGGCGTCGGGGTGCAACCAATGGTAGCTGAACGCCGCCTGATCGAGCGGGCCAAGCCAGTCGCTCACGTCGTCGGCGCCCAGCAGCGCCGAGCCGGGCGGAACGAGCAGGCGGATGCTGTATTGCACCGGGTCGATGTTGTCGATCAGGTCGTGTTCGGCGACGAAGGCCAGCAGGTCCAGGTAGTCGTCGGCGGTGGTCCAGGGGGTGAAGGCGACGAAGGTGGGGCGCATGGGGATACCGGTGGCGTCCAACACGGCCAGCGCCTCGGCCACGTCGGCGCGGGTGTGGCCCTTGGCGAGGTGGCGCAACACGTTCGCGCTGAGCGATTCGACGGCGGAGACGACGAAGGCGCAGCCCAGCGCCGCCAGCTCCGGCATGAGCGCGCGTCGCTCCAGGATATGCTCGACCTTGATGGTGGCGTCGAAGGTGACATCCGGGAACTCGTCGCGCATCGCCCGCAGGATCGCCAGCGAGTGCTTCGGGCCGTTCAGGAAGTCGGGGTCGCCGAAGGTGATGTGCCGCGCGCCCATGCCCACCTGTTCGCGGATGTCGGCCAACACGACCTCGCGCGGCGTGATGAAGAAGCGTCCGCCGTAGACTGGCGTGATGGGGCAGTGCAGGCAGGTGTGCAGGCAGCCCCGGCTGGCCTCGACGTAGCCCGCCAGTGTCGTTCGCCCGTCGCCCCAGGCCAGCTGCGCATACTCCGTCGGCGGGGGCAGCGTCTCGCGGGCGGGGACGGCGAAGGGCAGCCGCGCCAACACGGGCGCCTCGGCGTGTTCGCGCGTGCGCACGCCGGGGATGTGGGGCAGACCTAACCCCCCAGCCCCCTTCCCATAGGTATGGGAAGGGGGTAATTCGGCGTGGGGTGCGGTGGCGCCTTGCTTCCGAGTTGGGCGAGGGGACGGCGTTGTGTTAGCTGGTTTGGCGGTCGCTTTCGCGGCGCGACGTTGGGGCGCTCGACTGGTCGGCGCTTCGAGCGATTGCGCCAGCGCCAGCAGCGCCTCTTCGTATTCGCCACCGATGATGGCGTCGGCGTGAGATTGGAGAAGGTAGTCGGCGTTGAGGGTGGCGTAGAGACCGTAGAAGCAGAGGGTGGCGTTGGGGTTGAGCTGGCGAGTGTGCTCGGCGACGCGCACGCCCAGCCGCAGCGCCGTGTGCATGGGAACCGAGATGGCGATCAGCCGCGCGGCGCGAATGTCGTCGTCGTCGAGCGGCGTCACCGAGGTGTCCACGGCGGTGGGCGCGTACCCAGCGCGGCGCAGCGTCGCCAGCGGCGCGGCGAGGCTCAGCGGCTGGTGGCCCAGTTCGTAGCACGCCACCAGCAAGATCGCGCCCGGCGTGGAGAGGGAAGGCATCTGGATCATCCGTGCCTACTTTTTGCGGGCCGGGGCCTCGGGCGCGCCACCTTTGCCCTTGGCGCCGCCACCACCACCACCGTCTTCGGGCGTCCAGCCCTCCGGCTTGTCTTCGCCGCCACTCTCGTCGCCAAACAGAAACTCTTCCATCTGCTGACGCATGATCTGGCGGGCGTCGGGGTCGGCCAGGTTGAGGCCATAGTGGTTGATGACCAGGCGCGACTGCTCCTGCCACATCTCCCACGCCTGCTGCGAGATACGATCGTAGATGCGCTGGCCGAGTTCGCCGGGGAAGGGTGGCTTCTCCAGCCCAGGCAGTTCACGTTTCAACTTTGCGCACATCACCATTCGCGCCATATCACCCTCCCCTGGTCTTTCGTTCGCGCTGCCACCGCGCCAACCCTTCTATAGCATAGCACAAGCGGTTGCGGGCGTGCTGGGCGCTCGCATACGAGTGTCGCGGGCGTCGCGGGCGTCGCGGCGGGTGCGGCGGGTGCGGCGGGTGCGTGAACGCGCGCCGGGACCACGCCCGAAATATGCCACCCTGGCGGCGCCCACCTGACGTATACTGTACGCAGAGAGGCGACACCCGATGAACGCAACGCCCACTACAGACAACCAAACCACCCCGCCGCCAGTGCGCGTCAT
>Ga0307374_10011182_pt1 | contig 12829 bp, 9 predicted proteins | sample OX3MG_FD_202532 | JGI IMG/M metagenome (GOLD analysis project Ga0307374, IMG submission 202532) | Soil microbial communities from Risofladan, Vaasa, Finland - OX-3 | ecosystem: Environmental > Terrestrial > Soil > Coastal area > Acid sulfate soil | place: Finland: Risofladan, Vaasa | collected...
CGAGCTCGAGCGAAGGAATTCTTCCCGCCTTGGCGAAGTACGCGCGTGCGTCGGCCCGAGACGCTGGTCTCGTCCTTCTCGTTGACCTTGGCATGTCAGACAGCCGCGAGATCGGCGAGTGGCAGGCCGATGAGGGCGATCCCCTCTCGGACGATCTCCGACCAAGGTCCCGACCGTCGGCGAAGCAGCGACGGGAGCTCTGATTCGCCGACGACGATCGTGCTGATGGCGTTGCCCCCGATCTGTCGAGCCGAGGACTCCCAGGCGCCAAGCGAGTCGACCCACCCGGCATCATCGGAAGCCACGCCTTTCGGGCAGACGGCCAGGACATCGAGGTCGCTCTCGGCGCGGGCCTCACCGCGCGCGAAGGACCCGAATACGACGAGAGAGGTAGGCGCAGGGGTTATCAGCTTTGCTCGCCCGCGAAGCCGTTGGATGACGCTGTGCCGGACGTCGCCCAGCGTCGCAATCAGTCGAGCGGCCTCGTTTGTCCGGTTGAGAGCGATGAGCGCAGAGGAACCCGCCTCGCGGCGCGAGACGATACCGAGACGAAGAAGGTCACCGACAAGCACAGACGTCTGCTGTGCGCTCGCTCCCGCGAGTCGAGCGACGGTTCGGATTGTCATCTCGCTCTCGCTTCTCGAGAGCACGCCGAGGACGCGCCCTTGTACACCCGGGATCACCGCCTCGATCGGCTGCAGGTAGTCCATGAGGACTAAGGGTACATCTAATAAATCAGACATGTGCCTGATTAACTAGATGTATTGGTGTGGGTGCCGACGGATGGCCGCATGGCACTTCTATTGCGGCCCGTCCATGCGCTTCCCGCACATGGGACAGAAGAAGAGAGCGCCCGCGTGGTCGCATTCTTTCAAGAAGATGTGATCGCGGACCGTGCGCAGGATGAACGAGAGATGAGCGATCAGGCCGGTCCCGAGGTCCGAGTCGACTCCCTCCGCGATGACCTCGCCAGCGGTGACAGGAACGTCCTCGGTGATGAACTCGCCAGATTCGTCGGTTCCGACGATCCGTTCAGCGAAGCTGCCAGTCGGCTGGAGGTCGAGCTCGATGCTCCAATCCCCATGGCGCTCGCGGAAGTAGAAGGTGTGCCCATCGATCGTGCCGCGCCACTGCTCAGGCGCGAAACGCGACACCAGTTCAGCACTCACGCCCTCCTGGCGAGCGATCCAGGCCTCGGCCGCCGCTTCCTCGTCTCTCAGACGCTTCCTCCACTCCTGCTGTTCCGGTGTCTGCAGATCGGCGAAGAGGTGCCCACGGACGGCTTCGCGTCGCGCTTGGTCCCACGTGCAGGGACACTCGAAGCCGTCATCATGCTGCGCTGAAAGGCCGGGGTGGCAACCACAGAAGCACGGTTTGCCGTCGCGCCCGCGCGGCGCGAACAACGTGGCGATCACGAGCGCTGCCATCGTCTCGTCCATCGCCAGGGCGTCGACGAGGTGGCGCGCGTACCGAGCACGCAAGCGCTCCAGCTCCCGCTCGCGCGGCGACGGCCCGTCTCCTTCACCGCCGAAGCGGATGAGGAAAAGATCGCCCACAGAGAGACACGGTAGACAGGGGTTGCCTCACCGCTCGCGGGGCCTCAAGGTCCTGGACAGGGATCCCGGGTGCCCGGCGGTTGATCTGAGCTGTTGTGGGAGGCAGACACTGCCACTAGTGCCTCGGGCTAGTCGTTCTGCCGGTTCAGGATGGAGTGAGCACTACAGGCCCGTGGGTTGCCCAGGGTGCGGGTGCGCCTCCACCGACTCCACCTGCTCGAGGCCGTCGAAGCCCATCGCCTTGATGATCCGTGCGGTCGACGAGACGAAGCGGACGCGGCCGTCGGGGCCAGCGAAGTGCTGGTGGTTGACGTAGGGCGGGATGACGACGAAGTCCTCGGCTGCCCACTCGAAGCGCTGCGGCTCCTCCGCCCAAGTCCACGTGTAGCTGACGTCCACCGTGAACTCCGGGTCCCAGTGGAGGTCATAGCCGCTGCCCTCGAGGATGTAGATGACCTCCTCGGAGAAATGGCGATGCTTCCCGGAGTGCTCCCCCGCCTCGATCACCTGCAGGTACATGTCGAGGGCGAACTCGCGCGTCCCCATCTGGTCGTTGACAAGGTGCTTCAAGAGCCCCTGCGGGCTCTGCTCCCACTGCTGGTCCTCGGCGAGGACGTAGCTCGACAGTCCCTGCATCGTCACCTCGTGCTGGGAAGCCTCGGCAAGCGCCCGCTGGTAGTGCGTCGCGCCCTTTTGTCCGAGCTCGAAGCGTTCCGACTCCTTCATCGCCAAGCTCCTTTCCGCCCGCACCGGCGGCGCGGGCGCCTCACTCGCCACCGCCGGTGACCGGGCCGCCCTGGGCGGCGATCTCGTCCGGCAGGTAGTGCTCAAAGCCCGGCACCGGCTCTTTCGGCGAGGCCTCGACGAAGCCCTGGAAGCCGAGGTTGGCGAAGAGATAGAGCGGCTTCGCCTTCATGACCAGCATCTTTGCGTGGCTCTCGCGATCCAGGTTGAAGTGCTGGTGCACGCAGCCGGGCTCGACGATCGCGATGTCGCCCGCCTTCCACGGGATCTCCACCCCGTCGTGCACGTCGAGGCCCTCACCCTCGAGGATGTAGAAGACGGCGGTGTTCATGTGGCCGTGCTTCTGGCTGCGCGCGCCCGGCGCCATCAGCTCGATGTGGCAGTGGAAGAGCTGCGAGGCGTCGGGAGAGGTCGGGTCGATGACGTTCTTGTTGTAGTGCTGCGGGCCGCCTCCGTACTTCGCGTCCCGTGAGTGGATGACGCGGGGCGCGGCGAAGATCGACTTGTAGATCTCGCTGTAGCGGCCGGCGAGCTCGCGCACGAAGACGCGTCGCGCCTCAGGGTTGGTCGGGCTCGACGCGTCTCGGGCGAGCTCGAGCAGCTCCGGCGCGGCGAGCGCCTCCTCATAGGCACTGGTCATGCGGGCTCCTTTCTGGTGTCGGAGTCCATGGACTCAGCTCGCGGCGAGGCTCGGGAAGACGAGCGACTTGATGATCACGGGGACGACCCCCGAGCCCGGCACGATCTCGCCGATGTCGATGAAGTCGAAGGCGTTCAGCTCGACGCAGTCGATCGACACCACCCGAAGCGGGCTTTCGAGCTCCTCGGAGAGGTGCTTGCCGATCAGGCGCCCGACGTCGTCGTCGCAGACGAGCACGAGGGCGCTCCCCTCCTCGCACTGGCGGCGGGTGGCCGCGGCAACCCCGCGCGCGAGCGCGTTCAGCCGAGCGAAGCTCGCCGTCCCGGTCCACCGCAACGCGAGGGCGATCGGCCCGCGCTCCTCCTCGAGCTCGAAGGTCCGAAGCGCGCTCGCGATCGCGCTGCTCACGGCGTCGGGGTCCACCTCGTCGCCGAGGGGGAGGTCAGGGCGTACCACCGGGACGTTGCGCAACGGCAGGACCGCGGGGTCCGAGAGGAAGATCGTGCTGCCGCTCACCTGCGCCGTGTACTGCGACGCGCCGACGACGGTGGCGCGGATCCCCGCCCCCCCGCCGAGGACCGGCAGCCCGAGGCCCTCGACGATCTCGCGGACCTTCGCGCCGAGCAGCGCGCCGAGGTCGTTGAAGCGGGTCGCCTCGCGGCCGTAGATGTACTCCGAGACGCCGCCGGAGAAGGTCACGCCGGCCACCTCCAGCTGCTGGTCGAGGGCCTCGCCGCGGAAGAGGAAGGCGTCGGTGGAAGAGGCCCGCTGGGGGATCGCGCGCCCGACCTGGGTGGCCATGCAGTCCGCGAGCCGCTCGCCGTCGACCGAAGCGAGCGTGTCGCCGACCTTCAGCACGATCCCGAGGCGCTCGCAGATCTCCCGCCCCGCCGGCTCGATTCGGAGCACGCTGCCGGCGTCGTCGGTGACCACGAGCCGGGCGCCGACGTCGAGCGCGAGCGTCGCCTCGAGGTGGCCGTCCGAGCAGAGGGCGAACTTGGTGGTCCCGCCGCCGATGTCGATGTTGAGGACGCGCTCCCGGCGCGAGCGCGAGAGGTCGACCGCGCCCGAACCGTACGCGGCCATCACCGCCTCGAGGTTGTCGCCGGCGCTCACCGCCACCATCCGCCCCGCCTCGCGCGCGAACAGCTCGGCGATACGCCAGGAGTTCTCGCGCAACAGCGCCACGCCGGTGAGGATCAGCGCCCCGGTATCGATGTCGTCGTGGTCGACGCCGGCCGCCTCGTAGGCGCCCTCGATGAAGGCGCCGAGCGCGGCGGCGTCGATCGCGCTCTGCCCCTCGTAAGGGGTGAGGAGGATGGGCGACTCGTAGAGCGCCTCGCGGGCGATCGTGACGTAGCGGTTCCCCACCTTCTCGAGTTCCAGGCGCGAGAAGATCACGTGCGAGGTCGCCGACCCGATGTCGACGCCGACGCTGTGCAGCTCGATGCGGTCCTCCGCGAGCATCTGCCGCTCGGTCGGGCGGCCCTGCATCGCCTCGGGCCCGGCCGCCGGCGCGCCGCCGGCAGTCGGATGCTCGTGGTCGAGGCCGAATCCCTCGTGCATGCTCGTGTCCTCTCTCGCGGCGCGCTATGCGCCGGGTCGTGTCGGGGCGGCCGGCCAGGCGACCGGGGCAGCCGAGGAGGCGACGTTCTGCGCGTCCGAGCGATCCGGGTCCCACAGGCAGGCCTGGAAGCGGCGCGCCGTGATGCCGTCGGCGTCGCTCGAGGCGAGGAAGACGGCGGGCGGTCCCATGACCTCTGGGTCGATGAGGTTGCGTGCGGAGGTGCCCTCGCGCTCGGGGTGCGTCGCCGCGGCGCCACCGGGGATGAGGACGTTGGCGGTCACCCCGCTGCCCTCGAGGTCGTGCGCCATCACCGCGACGAGCGCCTCGCTCGCTGCCTTGGGCGGGCCGTAGGCGGCGCGTCCGCGGCCGAGCATGGTGACGTGGCTCGTCGTGACGTTGACGATGCGCCCCCAGTCACGGGCGCGCATGTGTGGGAGCGCGGCGCTCGCCATCAGCAGCGGGGCGACGGTGTGGACGCCGAGGAAGCGGCGGAACTCCTCTCCGGTCAGCTCCCAGAACAGCACCGGATTGGTCGCCGCGTCGGCGCGGATCGCCGCCGGGCTGATGCCGGCGTTGTTCACCACCACGTCGAGGCGTCCCGTCTCGCCGATCGCGGTGTCGACGACGCGCCGGACGTCGGCCTCCTCGGCGACGTCTGCGCGCACGCCGATGATCGCGGGCTCTTCGGCGAGCAGCGCCCGCAGGTGCTCGGGCGAGATGTCCGGGACCACGACTGCGGCGCCGGCCCTCGCGAGCGCGAGCGCCATGACCCGGCCGAGGCCGTGGCCGCCCCCGGTCACGACCGCCGTGCGGCCGGCCACGTCACGCCCCGGGCGCGGCGCGCCGGGCGCGGGGCTCGTCACAGTCGGACGACCGGCACGACGCTGATGTGCAGGACGCCGATCATCCCGAAGGCGGCCCCCCACATGACCGCCGCCGTCCCCGCCGCGAAGAGCAGCCGGCCGGTGAGGCGAGCGAAGACGCGGCGCGTCGCGAGGAGCCCGTACAGGGTGCAGAACGCGGGCACTCCGATGTCGAAGCCGAACAGGTAGCAGGCGGCGATCAGGAAGCCGAACCATCCGAGCGCGACGACCTCGCGGGTGTACTGGCCGTGCCGCCCCCAGCGCTTCTCCTCGATCGCGGGCAACCTCGCGGCGGCCCCCACGGAGGGGGCCGAGGGCACGATCGCCTCGTCGGCGGCGTCGACGAGGAGGCGGGCCGCGCCGGGCGCCGCAGCGCCGCCCGCCGCGGCGATGAGCGCCAGGCTGCGCTCGGACTCCCGGACGACGACCGGCTGTGCTGGCCCGCCGTCGGTCGAAGGGGCGCCCCCAGGCGGCGTACCGCCGCGCCGACGGCGCGCGAGCAGGTAGTGCGAGACGTCGAAGGGCAGGCGCACGAGCGCTGCCGCCGCGGCAGCGGCCGCCGCCGCGGCGGGCATCAGCACCGTCGAGAAGTCGTATTCCTCGACGCCGTAGACGATGAAGGCGATACAGAAGGCGACGATCCCCGCGCTCATCAGCAGGCTGAGCAGCGGGTAGGGCGCGACGACCGATGCAGCGGCGGCCTCCTCGCCCGCTTCGGCGGGCGCGGCGAGCGCCCGTCGGACGGCTGTGGCGTCGCGCCGGAGCTGGAGCGTCTTCAGCACCACCACCGCGAGCGCAACCACGAAGAGGACGTCGGCGAGGGGCCGCGCGCTCACGAAGCTCATCCCCGGGAAGAGGGTGTGGGTGAGGTAGATGTTGTCTTCGAGGGTCGGCCCGAGGACGAGGCCGACGGCGAAGGCGGCGACGGAGTAGCGCAGACGCCGGAGGAGCAGGCCGAGGACCGCGAAGATCGCCGTCTCGACGAGCGCGAAGAACTCGACCTGGGAGACGAAGACCCCGATCGCCGTCATCGCCATGATGAAGGGGACGAGGCAGGGGCCGGGGACCCGCGTCACCCGGGCGAGCCCCGGCGCGGCGAGCACGCCCGCGGCGGTACCGATCAGCCCGCCGAGGGCGATCACCCACATCATCTCGTAGGGAAGGGTGGGATAGGCCTTCGTGAAGCCCACCCCGAGGCGAATGCCCTTGATGGTGAGCGCCGCGAGGAACAGCGCCGCCCCCACCCCGCCCGGGATGCCGAGCGCGATGAGCGGCACGAGGCCCCCCGCCTCCTTGGAGAGCGAGGAACCCTCGGGGGCGATGATGCCCTCGGGAATGCCCGTCCCGAACTCGGAACGCCGCCGGCTCATCTGCTGGGCGACGCCATAGGAGAGGAAGTTCGCGGCGAAGCCCCCGACGCCGGGGATGATGCCGGTGACCACGCCGATGAGGGCGGCGCGCACGAGCGCCAGCGAGTGCCGGAAGGTCTCGAGGATCCCCCCGACGATCTGTTTGGCCACGCCGCGCGAGAGCGCGACGGGGACGGCCGCCGCTACCTCGCGGCCGGTCATGTCCTGGCGGGCGATCGTCGAGGCGGTGCCGAAGACGAGCGTCATCTGGGGGATCGCGAACAGGCCGAGCACCAGCGCGACGAGGGAGATTCCCCCCTGGAGCGAGACGGCGTTGAAGATGAAGCGCTGCGCGCCGGTGACGCCGGAGGTGCCGATCGAGGCGACCATGAGGCCGAGGCCCGCAGAGGCGATCGCCTTTGAGATCGCGTCGGTGCCGAGCGTGCCGACGAGCAGCATCGCGATCACGATCAGCGCCACGTACTCGGGCGGGTGGAAGATGAGCGGCAGGTAGTTGACGATCTGGATGAAGCCGACGAGGACGGCGCAACCGATCAGCCCGCCGATGCAGGTGGAGGCGGCGGAGATGCCGAGCGCCCGCCCGGCCTCGCCGCGCTGGGCCATCGGGAAGCCGTCGAAGGTCACGGCGAACGCCTCGGGGTGGGCCGGGGTGTTCAAGAGGATCGACGTCACCGATGCGCTGAAGTAGCTGCCGGCCTGCACCGCGAGGAACAGGCTCAGCGTGCCCTCGATCGAGATGTGGTTGATGAAGGCGAGGACGATGCTGAGGATCACCGAACCGCCGAGGCCCGGCACCACGCCGAGGAAGACGCCGATGAGCGAGCCCGCGACGAGATAGGTCATCCCGTCGAGGTTCGTCAGGCCGGTGAGGCCGTGGACGAGGTTGGACCACATGGCCGCGGCCCCTAACCGCGCCGCCGCGCGGCCGCCTGGCCCCATCCGGCGAGCCGCCGGATGGGGCCGTGCTGCATGTCGCTCGGTGTAGAGGTGCGGCCGAAGGTCGTCAGCCGAGGTACCTCGCCATGATCGAGTCGTGCTTCGCGCCCGTCGCGATGTCGTTCTCGATCACTTGCGGGAAGACGAAGCCGTGCGGCAGGCCGAAGTGGTCCTCCTGGGTCTGGGCCGCCCGCTGGTTGAGCGCCGAGCGCATCGCGTCGGTGAGGGCGAGGCGGATGTTCGCCGGCACGCCGGCGGGGACGAAGACCGGCGTTGGCGACGCGACGAGCGTGATGAGCTCGCGCATCGCCGCCCGCCCGGCCGCGGTCGTCGGCGGGTGCGACGCGAGGAACGAGGCGAAGGTGGGCACCGGCTTCAGCTGCTTGTAGTCCGAGTAGGCCGGCTGGGGCTTGGTGCTCTGCAGGATCGGGCGGGCTTGCCCGCTCTCGATCGTCGCCTCGAGCGCCGTGTTCGACTGCGCCATGAGCGGCCCGTCGCCGCGCAGGAACCCCTGCACCTGCGAGGCGGCGTTCTGGTAGCCGGTGACGATGCGGACGTGCGCCCCGTAGGCACCGAGCAGGACGCGGATCTGGGCGTCGACCGAGCCGCTCGTCACGTCGAGCGCCGTGAAGGGTGTCGTGGTGGTGATCACGTCCTTGAAGTTCGCCAGCGAGGCCTGGCTCGGCGCCGAGATCCACACCGAGTCCGACGACGGGACGCCACCGATGAACCCCACCTTCTTGATCGGGAAGCTGACGCTCGCCACCCCCTTCACGTCGTTCTCGAGGTCGGCGAGGATGTTCATCACCCCAAGGGTGAGGCCGTTCGCCGGGGCGGAGGCCGCCTGGTCCTGCCCCGGCAGGGTGTTGCCGTTCGGCACGTTGACGACATTGACCGTGCAGTGCAGGTACGACGCCATGAGCGGCCCGAGGGTGCGGGGGATCGCGTCGAAGATCCCACCGGGCGCCGCCGGGGCGATGAAGGTGATCGTCTTGCCGGCGAAGTAGCCGAAGTCCGGCTTCAGCGCCGGTCGCGTCGAGGCGTGCGCGGCCGCGGGGACGAGCAGTGCGGCCGCCCCGCCGAAGAGCGCGGCGGCCGCGGCGAGCCGCCCGCCTCCTCGGGCCCGGCGCGTCCCGCCCCGACCAGTTGCAGCATGTCCCCCCATTTGCTTCCTCCTTGCTCCGTGCCGCCCCTTCCTGTTGCAGGGGCGGCGGACCTCAACGGGTGAGCACGAGCTCCCCGTGGCGTGTGACCGTCGCGGACCATCGAGGCGGGATCACCGTCGTCGTGTCCAGCTGCTCGACGACGGCCGGCCCCACCAGCTCGTCGCCGGGCGAGAGCCCCTCGCGGCCGACCACCGTCGCCGTGCCCTCACCCCCCGCGAAGACCAGGCGCCGCTCGCCCGTCGGGGCAGCGGCGCTGTGGCCGCCCGCGATCTCGCTCGAGTGGTACTGCGGCATCGCTACGACAGCGCGCACCCGGTAGCTCACGGCCTCGACCGCCTCGTCCTCGGCGCTGTGGCCGTAGATCGCGCGGTGCAGGTCGTGGAAGCGCGCCGCGGCCCGCTCGCGAGAGTCGAAGCTGCCCGGGTCGGTGACCGGGACGCGGATCTCGAAGCCCTGCCCGGCGTAGCGGGCGTCGATCTCGCGCTCGAATCGGACCTCGACCGCGGTGAAGCCCTGCCGTCGGTATTCCTCGAGCGCCTTCATCTCGAGCGCTTTGAAGTTCGAGGCGAAGGATTCGTTGTCGATGCGGTCGAGGCGAACGATGTCGCTCTGCACGTAGTCCTGTGCGACGTCGGTGCAGAGCAGGCCGAGCGCTGCGAAGACGCCGGGAGCTTGGGGGACGATCACCCGCCGCATCCCGAGCTCCTCGGCGACCGCGGCGGCGTGCACCGGCCCGGCGCCGCCGCAGGCGAGCAGGTCGCACTCGGCAAGGCTGACACCGCGCTTGGAGGCGCAGACCCTGATCGCGTCGGCCATGTGCGCATCGTTGATGCGCACCATCGCGAGACCAGCCTCCTCGACCCCGAGGCCGAGGGGGCGCGCGACGTGCTCCTCGATCGCCGCCGCGGCGAGGTCGGGGGCGAGGCGGAGGCGGCCACCGAGGAAGAAGTCCGGGTTCAGGTAGCCGAGGACGACGTCGGCGTCGGTGATCGTCGCCTCGGTGCCACCCTGTCCGTAGGCGGCCGGGCCCGGCATGGCGCCGGCGCTCCGTGGTCCGACGAGGAGGCGCCCCGAGAGGTCGACCCGGGCGATGGTGCCGCCGCCGGCGCCGATCGTCGCGATATCGAGCATCGGGACGTAGAGGTCGTAGCCGCAGACCTCGCCGCCGGAGACCTCGAGCACGCTTCCGTCCCGGACGAAAGCGATGTCGCAGCTCGTGCCGCCGAGGTCCATCGTGACGAGGTTCGACGAGCCCGCACTGCCCGCGACGTGCCGCGCCGCCTGCACAGCGGCGGCGGGGCCGGAGAGGAGGGTGTGGATCGCCCGCCCGCCGGTCGTGGCTGCGCTGAAGGGCATCACCCCGCCGTTCGACTCCATGAGGAAGGTCTTCCTCGTCGTCGCGCCGAGCGACCCGAGGCCGGCGACGAGGGACTCGATGTAGCGGACGAGCGGCGGCTCCAGATAGGCGTCGAGGATCGTCGTCGACATCCGCGACCATTCGCGGATGCGGGGAAGCACGTCAGAAGAGCAGAAGATCCGGCAGTCGGGGAGCTCCGCCTCGAGGATCTCCTTCACGCGCTGCTCGTGGGAGCGGTTCGCGAAGGAGAACAAGAAGCACACCGCGACCGCGGCGAGGCGCCGCTCTCGCAACACCGGCACGAGGGCGTGCACCGCCTTCTCGTCGAGAGGCTCGAGCTCGTCGCCGCTCGCGTCGACGCGCCCGCCGACCTCGAAGACGTTGAGGCCGTCGACGAGGGCGGGCGGACGATTCCGCTTCATCGAGTGGCGGGGCCCGACCTTCAGCTGGGACTGCACCTGGACGATGCCCTTCAGGCCGCGGGTCACGAGGAGTGCGCAATCGGCACCCCGCCGCTGGATGAGGGCGTTGGTGGTGATCGTCGACCCGTGGAGGAAGCGCAGGTCCGGGGAGGTGACGTGCGCGCTCGCCGCAAGGCGCAGGCCTTCCAGGATCGCGAGCGCGGGGTCCTCCGGCGTGCTCGGGACCTTGGTCGTGACGAGTTGGCCGTCGTCGCCGAGGACGACGAAGTCAGTGAAGGTTCCCCCGACGTCGACGCCGATCGTCGTCATCGGGTACCGCCCTGTCGCCGACGTCCACTGGTGACGGTGCGACTCATCGCTTCGCGTCCTCGCTCGCGACGCCCCGGCGCCGCGCGGTCGCCTCGTGATCGACCTCTCCTCCGCGGTCGACGACGACGCCGTAGTACTCCTCGGCCGCGGCCCGCGAGACGTCACCGAGCACGACGTCGCGCCGCACGGCTTCGGGGTCGCGGGCGGTCGGGTGGCCGTAGCCGCCGGCGCCCGAGCCGATCACCGTGAAGGTCTCGCCCCGCTCGAGGTGGTAGGTCCCCGCGGGCGCCAGCTCGCGCTCGTCCGGCGCGCCGGCGTTCAAGATGAGTCTGCCGAGTGAGCCGGGGAGGCCGCCGTTGATGCCCCGCGCGGAGAACTTGCCGCGATCGGCCCGCCGGTTGAGCGTCGCCGGGGCGAGACACTCGTACTCACGGCGGTAGCTCATGCCGCCGCGGAACTCACCCGGTCCGCCCGAGTCCTCGATGAGCTCGAAGCGCCGGATGCGGACGGGAAACTGCGTCTCGAGGATCTCGATCGGCGTGAGCGGCATGTTCTGCCCCGACGCACTCGTGCCGTCGCAGCCGTCGCCGCTCGCCGAGGCGCCGAGGCCGGTGCCGAGGATCTCGTACTGCATGGCGCGGCTCGTCACCGACTGCGCTTCCCCCTCCCACAGGAGCGCCAGCGTGCCGCCGCTGCCACCGCCGTTCGCAACCGCTTCGGCGGGGACGAAGTGGCCGAGGGCCTCGAGCACCATGTCCCAGACGCGGTGCGACACGATCGTCGCCGCGCCGACGGGCGCGGGGAAGTGCGGCTGGAAGACGCTGCCGAGGCGCGTGATCACCCGCACGGGGCGGCGCATGCCGTCGTTGTAGGAGGCCGACGGATCGGTGACCGAGAGCAGCCCGCCGAAGACGGCGTTCTCCATGTAGCCCTGCTGCATATTCACCGGACCGCGCGTCTGGTCGTCGCTGCCCGAGGCGTCGAAGGTGATCGAGTCCTTCTCCTTGGTCACCACGAACTCGAAGCGCACCGGGCGGTCGCGGTGGATGCCGTCGTCGTCGACGAAGCCCTCCACGGTCACGCTGCCGTCGGGCCAGCCGGCGAGGTGGTGGCGCATCATGCGTTCGCCCGCGTTCAGGATCTCCTCGAACGCCTCGAGCAGCGCCTCCGCCCCGTAGTGCGCCGCCAGCTCCTCGAGGCGCTCGCGGCCGACGCGCGTCACGCCGATCTGGGCTCGCATGTCCCCGAGGAACAGGTCAGGGTTGCGCACGTTGGTTGAGATGATGCGGATGACGTTCTCGTCGAGCTCGAAGTCGTCCTCGGTGAAGTGGCCGAAACGGATGATCGGAAGGAGCAGCCCTTCCTGGAAGAGCTCGGTCGACTGGCTGGACGCGCTGCCGACGACCGCGCCGCCGACGTCGGACTTGTGCGCGGTCGCGCACGAGAAGCCGATGTGCACCCCTGCGTGGAAGACCGGCACCATCACCAGCAGGTCGGGGGTGTGCTGGACGCCCGACTCGTAGGGGTGGTTGGTGATGAAGATGTCGCCGTCGCGCGGCTCCATGCGGGAGAGCAGGTTGTGGATCGCGAAGCGGTAGTAGTGGGGCCCCTCGGTGAGCAGGTCGCCGCTCGGCGTGGTGGCGAGAAAGCTGCAGTCCCGGTTCTCGCGCATCAGCGTCGAGTAGGCCGAGCGGTAGAGGAGGTAGAGCATCTCCTCGCTGAGCGAATTGACCTTGCTGCGGATGAGCTCGGTGGTGACGGCGTCCGCGGTCATCGCCACCGCCGCGCGCGATCGAGTGTCATCACAGCGCGGCTCAGGCGTAGAGGCCCGAGTCCATGTGGGACTCGTAGCCGTGCTTCTCGAGCTGGCGGGCGTACTCCTCGCGGATGAAGGGGTCC
>Ga0307374_10011183_pt1 | contig 12828 bp, 13 predicted proteins | sample OX3MG_FD_202532 | JGI IMG/M metagenome (GOLD analysis project Ga0307374, IMG submission 202532) | Soil microbial communities from Risofladan, Vaasa, Finland - OX-3 | ecosystem: Environmental > Terrestrial > Soil > Coastal area > Acid sulfate soil | place: Finland: Risofladan, Vaasa | collected...
GAGGGGCTCGGTCGGGTCCATGCCGCGACCAAAGGCGCGACCAAGGCGGGAAATGGCAACGCCCGAGGAAGAACGCGAACTTCGCGCGCAACTTGCGCGCTTGCAGCAGGAGCATCGCGACCTCGACGCCGCGATTGCGGCGCTGCAAGCTTCGCCCGGTTCCGACGTCATCCAGGTGCAGCGGCTGAAGAAGCGCAAACTTTATTTGCGCGACCGCGTTACCTTCATCGAAGACCAGCTGACGCCCGATATCATCGCTTAGGCCTGATCCCCGCTGCGCTCGCGTTTGCGCGCATACATGGCGGCGTCGGCGCGGGCCAACACTTCGGTCGGCGTATCGAGCGGGCCGATCGGCGCCACGCCGGCCGAAGCGCCGACCACCAGTGTCGAACTTCCCCACCGCACCGGCGTTGCAAATACCGCGGCTTCGAGTGCGGCGGCTTTGGCTGTCGCGTTCGCTTCGCTTGTGTTCCACAGCAGCACCGCGAATTCATCGCCGCCGATGCGCGCAACGGTGTCGGACGCGCGCACCTGGCGCATCAGCGCTGCGGCAACCGCCTTGAGGACAACGTCGCCGGCCGCGTGGCTATGCCGATCGTTCACCGGCTTGAAGCCGTCGAGATCCAGATAAATCAGCGCCGCGCTCACGCCATACCGCTTGACGTAGGCAAGCGAGCGTTTGAGTTCGCGCTCGAAGCCGCGCCGGTTGAGCGTTTCGGTCAGCGGATCGACGTCGATGCGTGCTTCCAGCTCGGTGACGCGCTCACGCGACGCGGCAAGTTCGGCGGCAAGCCGCGCTACCTCGGCCGCAAGGTGAGCGGTTTCCACGCGCCGCTGCGGTGAGGCGGTCGGAAGCTCATTGGCGACCGCGCGGTCGCGGTTCGGCTGTTGTAAGGGAACGCGCCGCGGCACCAGCGTGTTCTTGGGCGATTTGGCAGGTTTCGGCTTCACCGGGACCCTCAACGAATCGGGGGAGAAGGTTAGCGCAAAATCTGCCACTGCGGATTGTTGGAAAAGGCGCGGGTCCGCCGCCGATGCAGCTGCGTGCGCCCGCCGATCGCGATCAGTCGGCCTGAAGAAACGCGATCGGTTTGATTTCCGCGTCGTTGAAAACCGCCGCCGTCAACGCGCCGCCGTACACCGCGCCGGTATCGATATTCAACCGGTTGTTGCGTAAGTCCGGCACGGCGGGCTTCAGCGGCGTGTGCCCGTGCACGATCAAGCGTCCGTGGTCGCGCGGGTCGGAAAGGAACGGCTCCCTGATCCAGATCAGGTCGTGCTCGCTTTGCGCGGTCAGCGGCTTATCCGGATTGGTCCCGGCATGCACGAAGAAGCGACGGCCGTCGTCGTAGCTCGTTCTTAACGACCGCAGCCATTTTATGTGAGCGCGCGGTAGCGCATCGGCGCTGGTCACGCCGTAACTCCGCAGCGTTTGCGCGCCGCCTTGGCTCAGCCAGAACTCGGCCTCGACCTCACCGTCGACGACGTCGACAACCATGGCCTCGTGATTGCCTTTCAGCGCGATCAGGCGCTCCCGCAGTTCGGATTGAAGCTCCATGATGAAACTGATGACGCCGGCGCTGTCAGGCCCGCGATCGATATAATCGCCGAGGAAAACCAGGGTCGTGGCGCCACCGCGGGCGTGCTTTCGGCAGCGCTTGATCAAGGCTCGCAGCAAGCCAAGCGAACCGTGGACGTCGCCGATGGCGTAAGTGAATGACTTAGCGCGCATTTTTTTCGGTCGCTCAGATCGCCGATAACGGCGTTATTCGGGCAGTATTGTTCAGCGCAGGTTCACCGACAAATGGGAACTTAGCGACCAAGGGTCGGGTTTAGACGAACGGAGAAAGTTCGAGGTGATGTCATGAGGAAGTTCCTTACTGCTCTCGTCGCGGTCGCGGCCATTGGTACCGCGGCGCTCGCGACGTCGAGCACGGCCGACGCCCGCTGGGGCGGTTGGCATGGTGGCTACGGTTGGCGCGGCGGCTGGGGCTGGGGCCCCGGTCCGTTTGTTGCCGGCGCCGTCATCGGCGGCGCGCTGGCCGCGCCCTATTATGGCTACGGCTACGGCCCCTATTATCCGTATGGTCCGTATTCTTCGTATTACGGATATGGCTGCCAGCGCTATTGGAACGGCTACGCTTGGGTGCGTGGCTGCTACTGACGGCACTTGGCAGTCTTAAGACTGCCAAGTTTGATTAATAGGGGCGGGGTATCTTGTGGGTACCAAACTTCCGCCATGGATCGCCGCCTTAATCGGGCGACGGGGCGGCGAGGAATTCGGGGTTTACGGGGACTCCGTTCATGCGGTTCAGGACCGGCGCCCGGCCGGTCGCTTGAGGAGATTACATGCATAAGTCGCTCATTGCGCTCGTCGGCGCTACGGGCATCGGCCTTGCTGCATTGGCCGCCCCGGCGCCGGCAAACGCCGGCTGCTTTGGCTGCTTCGTCGGCGCAGGCATTCTCGGCGGCGTCGCCGCCGGCGCGATCGTCGGCAGCGCCATCGCCAACAGCCCGCCGCCACCGCCGCCGCCCGGCTACTACCCGCCGCCGCCTCCTCCGGGCGCCTATTATCCGCCGCCTCCCGGCTATCCGCCGCCCGCTTACGCGCAGTTGGCACCGGGTTGCCATTGGGGCCATCGCAAGGTCTGGGTCGAGGGCTACGGCTATCAGTGGCGCACCGTTCCAGTCTGTCCTTGATCGCCCTGGCGTCCCCTTGGCGCTGACATGATCTTCGCCGGCCGGCTTGCATAAGCCGGCCGGTTTGTTTTTTTGTGCGGCAGCGTGATCCGCAATCACGCCGCTGCAACGATCCGGGGCGAACAGGCAGCCGGCATCGCGTTTTGCATCGCGGGCTGCAACGAGAGGCTTGAACGTGCGTTCGCTGTCTTTCCAGGACGCAAGATTCGGCGAAGCGGCACGCCGGGCGGTCGAGCACGCGCGGCCGCTGGTCCGCCGCATCCTCGCCGTCGCCGCCGCGGCTTGGGCGGCCTACGGACTGACCGCGCTAAAGTGGAGCGGCGTCGTTGTCGTTTGTCTTTATCTCGGCATCGCCGCGATCCTCTACTTCTCACAACGCTCGATGATGTACTTCCCGGAGACGATCCACACCACGCCCGCACAGGCGGGCTTGCCGGAAGCCGAAGAAGTCACGCTCAAGGCGTCCGACGGCGTGTCGCTTGTTGCCTGGCACGTCGCGCCGCACGGCGACAAGCCCGTCATCATTTATTTCCATGGCAACGGAGGCGCGCTGCGTTATCGGGCCGGGCGTTTCCGTAAGCTCATCAACGACGGCATCGGCATCGTTGCGATCGAGTATCGCGGCTACGGCGGTTCGGGTGGCAGTCCGACCGAACGCGGATTGATTGCCGACGGTGAAGCCGCTTACGCCTTTGCCGCCGGACAGTACAAAACGCAACAGTTGGTGCTGTGGGGCGAATCGCTTGGCGCCGCCATCGCCGTCCGCTTGGCGGCGGAAAAGCCGGTTGCGCGCGTGATACTGGAAGCGCCTTTCACTTCGGCGGCCGCAGTCGCCGACTTACGTTACTGGTACCTGCCGATACGGTTGTTGATGAAAGATCAGTACCGTTCCGACGAGTTCGTCGGACGTATCACCGCGCCGGTACTGATCCTGCACGGCGTGCATGATCACGTCGTTCCGTTTGCGATGGGGATGCGGATGTTCGAGCTGACCAAAGCGCCCAGGCACATCGTGCGCTTCCTCGACGGCGACCACGACAATCTCGACGCCAACGGCGCGCTGCGTGCAGTCGGTGAGTTTCTGGGTGGCGATCTGGACCAACCGCCCGCCCCGCCACCGCGCTGAGTCATCGTGGTCTCGATTTCGCAGTGCTCGATCCCGCCTCCACGCTTTCGGCCGGAGCATGATCAAAACGTTTGGTAGGATTGTCCGATTTTGCCGCCGACCCGGGCAAAGCCGGTCTTGGCGGGCTCATATTTATCGTTGATGTTGAGCGCCTTCGCGTATGAGCCGGCCGCTTTGTCCTTGTCGCCAAGCCGCTCGTAGGCGAGCCCACGGCTGGTCCAGGCTTGCTGGTTTGACGGATTGATCTGCACCGCTCGGTCGAGATCGCTAGTCGCCGACTTCGCGTCGCCGACCGCCAGGTAGCTGAGCGCGCGGGCCACGAATGGCTCCGCCTTCTGATTGGTCAAGCCGAGTGCGGTAGTGAAATCGTCGATGGCAAATTGGTGCTGATGTTCGCCCTGATAGAGCAGGCCGCGCTGATAGTAAGCCTGCGCGTTGTCCGGCCGAAGCGCGATCGATTTGGAAAAATCCGCCAGTGCCTGCACGCTGCGGCCTTGCAGGCGGTAGATCGTGCCGCGACCGAGATAGGCAGGGGCGTAGGATGCGTCGATCGACAACGCCTTGTTGTAGTCGGCTAGAGCGAACTCAAACTTGTTGGCTTGGCGGTAGAGCAGGGCACGGTTGGCGTAGGCTTGCGCATAATTCGGATCGAGCGCGATAGCCTTGTTGAAATCGGCAAGCGCCAGTTCGGACTTGCCGCTTTCGGCCAGCACCGACCCGCGCATGTTGTAGGCTTGCGGGTCATCCGGGTGCTTTTGAATAACCTCGGCGAGGGAAGCGAGATTGGGCTGCGAATTCGCGGAGAGTGCGTCGTCTTTTTCCGGCCCGGACAACGTGCCGAGCCCCGAACAACCGGCGAGGGCGAACGCCGCGAGCAAACAAATAAGCCCCGGACCAAACGACATCGCGGTCCACTCACGCCAGTTTCTCGCTAACGCCGCTCCTGTCATCCGAAACTCTCGGTATTGTCCCCGGCGCAAGATTACCGCAACGCCAAAGCAAAAGCGCAGGCTGAACAGCCCGCGCCCGCGGTCGATTGCCGTCAATTTTAGCCGAAGCGAGGGGTGCGCGGCGGTCCGGATCGGCCGGCGCCCGGGCCGGTTGTCGGCTTCGGTTTCATCGGCAACAGGCCCTCGCGTTGCAACCGCTTGCGGGCGAGCTTGCGAGCGCGGCGGATGGCTTCCGCCCTTTCCCGTGCCTTGCGTTCTGAGGGTTTTTCATAATGACCGCGAAGCTTCATTTCGCGGAAAATACCCTCGCGCTGCATCTTTTTCTTGAGCGCCTTGAGGGCCTGGTCGACGTTATTGTCCCGAACGAGAACCTGCACGCATGCTCCTTTTTTCCCTGCACTCAGTTAGGTGCGCTGTGGAATGGAATTGCGGCGCGAGCGTCGTCGCCTGCGCCACATTGGCGCGCTACCTAGCAGAACCACCCCCTGAAGTCCACCAGTCCTTTAAAATCGGGCCGATCTTGGCCGTCCGGGGCGCCCCGGTGACCGGCGCTATTCGGCAAAGACCCGCGTAACGTGTCCCATCTTGCGGCCGGGCCGCACCTGCGTTTTGCCGTAAAGATGCACCGCGGCGCCGGGGACGGTGAGCCACTTCCGGTAATCCTCGATTTCGCTGCCGATGAGATTGATCATTTCTACCCGGCCATGGCGAACCGGCTTCGCCAGCGGCCACCCGGCCACCGCCCGGATGTGCTGCTCGAATTGCGACACCGAAGCGCCGTCGATCGTCCAGTGTCCGGAGTTATGTACCCTGGGCGCAATTTCGTTGACCAAGAGGCCGCCGTCGCGCATCACGAATAACTCAACCGCCAGCACGCCGACATAGCCGAATTTCTGCGCGATCGTTTCGGCGATCCGCAGCGCCTCCTGCGCGGACGCAGCCGAAATCGCTGCCGGCACGCGCGAGATTTTCAGAATGTGGTCGCGGTGTTCGTTCTGCGTGACGTCGAAACATTCCACCGTGCCGTCGTGTCCGCGCGCGGCGACGACGGAAACCTCGCAGACGAACGGCACGAATGCTTCCAAAATGCAGGCTTGCCCGCCGACCTCGCGCCAAGCCGTTGCCGGATCGGTGCTGTCGTCGATTGCCGCCTGGCCTTTGCCGTCGTAGCCGAAGCGGCGGGTTTTCAGCACCGCCGGCCGGCCGATTTTTGCCAGCGCCGGCGCTAACGCTGCGGCCTCGCCGACCGCGACAAACGGGGCGGTCGGGATGCCAAGCGCGGCGACGAAGTTTTTTTCCGCTAAGCGATCTTGCGTGGTGGCCAGCACGTTCGGATCGGGCAGCACCGGAATGCGCTTGGCGAGAGAACTCGCCGCCGCCACCGGCACGTTTTCAAATTCATAGGTGGCGACGTCGATGTCGGCGGCGAAGCGTTCCAGCGCCTGGGTATCGGAATAATCAGCCGACGTTAGCCGGTGCGCGACATCAACCGCCGGCGCCTCCGGGTCGGGCGAGAAGATGTGACACTTGAAGCCGAGCCGCGCCGCGGCCATCGCCAGCATGCGACCAAGCTGGCCGCTGCCGAGGATTCCGATCGTGGCTCCGGGCGCCAGTACCGGCTTTGCGGCGCTCACGCGCCGCTGTCCTTCGGTGCTTCGGCGACTGAGGCGGTTTGGCGCGCCCGCCAGGCTTCGAGACGCGTGCCGAGTGCTGCGTCGCTTAGCGCCAGCACGCTTGCAGCCAGAAGCGCGGCATTGATCGCCCCGGGTTGTCCGATCGCCAGTGTGCCGACCGGAATGCCGGGCGGCATTTGCACGATGGAGTAAAGCGAATCCTGTCCGGACAGCGCCTTGCTTTCGACCGGCACGCCGAAAACCGGAAGACTCGTCAGCGACGCGGTCATGCCGGGCAGATGGGCGGCGCCGCCGGCGCCGGCAATGATCACTTTAAAGCCGGCGTCTTTGGCGCCTTTGGCGAACGCGTAAAGCCGCTCCGGCGTGCGGTGGGCGGAGACAATGCGCGCGTCATAGCTCACCCCGAGCGCGTCGAGCGTCTCGGCGGCATACTTCATGGTCTGCCAGTCGGACTGGCTGCCCATGATGATAGCTACGGGTTTTGCTTCCGGCGGCGCCAAGTTCGTCCCCTGCGCGAAGGAAGCGGCGCATTATAGGTCCGCGTTCCGGGGTGGCAAGGCAATCCGCCTGCTGCGGTTAAGGCGTTGTCCGCGCGCCGGCGGCGGCCGCAACATGCGGCACGGCAGCATGGATGCATGTTGAATTCGCATCCGTGCGTCGGTTCAGCGTGGCGCGAGATTCTTGCCGCGCCGGCACGCCTCCCACAAGCGCGCGGCTGTGACCGGCATGTCGAGATCGGCCCCGGCGCCGCCGGGAATGGCATCGGCGACCGCGTTCATCACCGCTGCGATCGACGCAGTGGTGCCGGCTTCGCCGACGCCTTTGACGCCGAGCGGATTGGTGGTTGCCGGCACGCAAAGCAGGGCGTCGCGAATATCCGACGGCATGTCGGTTGCCCGCGGCATCGCGTAGTCCTGAAACGAGCCGGTCACCAGCTGGCCATTGTCGTCGTAAAAAATCTGCTCCATCAGCGCCTGGCCAAACCCTTGCGCCAACGCGCCGTGCAGTTGACCTTGGACGATCATACCGTTGAGGACGTTGCCGCAGTCGTCCACCGCGGTGTAGGCGACAATGTCCATGTGGCCGGTGTCAGGATCGATCTCGACCTCGGCGAGGTGTACGCCGTTCGGGAAGGTCAGCGGCGTGTCAGTGGTGACTTTGGTATCGAGGTCTTCCGCTATCGTGCTGCGTTTTTTCAGTTCGGCCGCGCGCGCAGCGACCTCGAACAATCCGATGCGGCGGTCGGTGCCGACCACGGTGAAGTTTCCGTCCTGGTAGGCGATGTCGCCCTCGCCGGTTTCCAAGAGCTGCGCCGCGACGTGCTTGCCCTTTTCGATCATCAGGGCGATCGCTTTGACGACCGAGGCGCCCGCGGTCATTGCCGATCGCGAGCCGACCGATGCGTAGCCGGCGATCTCGAGCGCGGAATCGCCGTGCCGGTGGACGATTTTGTCGCGCGGGATGCCGAGCCGATTGGCGACCAGCGGAATAAAGACCGTGGCATGGCCCTGCCCGGTCGACTGTACGTTGAGATTGAGGACGAGCGTGTTGTCGCCGGGGAAGGTCAGCAGCGCTCCTTCGGTCGGCGTGCCGCCAGCATGCTCCAGCATACAGGAGATGCCGATGCCGCGGTATTTGCCGCGCTTCTTCGCTTCCCGCCGGCGCGTGCCGAACTCATTGTAACCGGCAAGCGCCAACGCCTTGTCGAGGATCGGTGCGAAGTCGCCGCTGTCGTAGGTGGTGCCGACCGCGGTCTTGTAGGGCATAGCGGACGTCGGAATGAGGTTGCGGCGCCGCAATTTTGCGGAATCGATGCCGCTGATGCGCGCGGCCTCTTCGACCGCGCGCTCGATCACATAATTCGCCTCCGGCCGGCCGGCGCCGCGATAGGGAGCAGTCGGCAGCGTGTTCGTGAACGCGCAGCGGACACTGAGATCGATGTGTTTGATGTCGTACATGCCCGGCAGGCAGCGGCCGAAACTCAAGCACGGGATGGCGGCTCCGACCGAGCCGACATAGGCGCCGAGATTGGCAACGTTCCGGATGCGCAACGCCAGGAAGCGGCCCTTCGCGTCGAGCGCCAGTTCGGCTTCGGAATAAATGTCGCGCGCCTGGTTGTCGCTGAGGAACGCTTCGGCGCGGCCCGACATCCAATGAATCGGGCGCTTGAGTTTTTTGGCACCTTCCATCAGCACGAGGTATTCGGGATACGCGCCGCTCTTCAGGCCGAAGGCGCCACCGACATCGTCGGTGACGACGCGCAAGCGCTCCTTCGGTATTTGCATGATCGCAACGAGGTCGTCGCGCAAGATGCGGGCGCCCTGCGAGCAGACCCGCAACGTGTAAACGTCGGCGGCCGCGTCATAGCTTGCGGTCGCGCCGCGCGGCTCCATCGAGGCGACGGCCATGCGCTGATTCATCACCGCGATGCGCGCCACGAATTTGGCGCCGGCAAAAATCGCGTCGATCGCGCGGGCATTGGCATCCGGACCGGCCGCGAAACCCGGCCAGTCGATGCCGAGATTGCCCGGCGCTTCCGGCCACAGCTGCGGTGCGCCGGGCGCGAGCGCCGCGCGTGCGTCGGTCACCGGCGTGAGCGGCTCGTATTCGATTGCGACCAGCTCGGCGGCGTCTTGCGCCGCGACGGCGTTCTCGGCGACGACCATGACCACCGGCTCGCCGATATGCGTCACCCGCTGGATCGCGAGCGCCGGGCGGTGCGGCATGGCGAGAGGCGTGCCGCCGCGCCCGTTGAGCGGTGGATGGCGGCCGATGCTGCCGAGCCCTTGCGTGTCGGTGCTGGTCAGCACGCCGACGACGCCGGGTGCAACCAGCGCCGCCGCTACGTCGACGCGCGCGATGCGGGCAAACGCATGCGGCGACCGCGTGAAATAGGCGTAAGCTTGGTTTGGCACCGGCGCGTCGGCGGCGTAGCGGCCGTGGCCGCGGACGAGAACGTCGTCCTCTACGCGCGGCCCGTGGGCTGCGCGGCCATTGGTTTTTGCGTCCATGCTGTATTCCGGGACTTTCAATCGGGATATGGCTCGCCCCTTTATAACCGAAACCACCGCCGGCCAAACACGGCCCTGGTGCGGACGTTTCCCCGGCTACGCCGCTGCGAGTACCTGTGCCCATGTGTCGCTCACGGGGCTGCTGCAGCAAACCGTCGCAGCCATTGTTGCTGCGAGCGATCCCTCAACCACGAGCGGAAAACAGCGTTGCCTACGGCGCTTTGTTTGTTAGGATGCCGGGGGCCTGCGAAATTGCACGGGCCTGATTTTACGAGGGTTGACCCGGGGCCACCCGCTCTTGCTTTAAACGCAGCGGTTGAAGGAATTCCGATGACGTCGGACGTGGCGTTAAGCCGTCGGTCCTTTCTCGCCAGCATCGGCGTCGTGGGCGGCGGTCTCGCGCTCGGCCTCGCCATACCGTTCGAGCCGTTATCGGCCGCCGATGAAATGCCCGAAATCACGGTCTGGCTTAACATCGGCCCGGACAATTCGGTGCTGATCCGCGTCGTCCGCGCGGAGATGGGGCAAGGCGCGCAGACCGGGCTCGCCATGCTGGTTGCGGAAGAACTCGAGTGCGACTGGTCGAATGTACGCACCGAAAGCGTGACGCCGGAGGACAATCTGCGCCGCCACACGGCCTGGGGGGATATGCAGACCGGCGCCAGCAGGTCGATCGCCGCGTCGCAGCTCTACCTGCGGCAAGCAGGTGCGACAGCGCGGGAGATGCTCATCGCCGCGGCGGCCGCGCGCTTGAATGTATCGGCGAAGGAATGTGTCGCGCACAAAGGCACTGTTGTTCACAAGCCGAGCGGCCGCAGCGTGACCTTCGGCGCCGTTGCCGCGGCGGCCGCAAAACTTACCCCGCCCGCCCACGTCGCATTGAAAGATCCGGCCGACTGGACGCTCGCGGGTACACCGCAGGTGCGGCTCGACATGCTCGACAAGGTGACCGCGCAGCCGATCTATGCGGTCGATGTGCGGTTGCCCGGCATGCTTTACGCCGCCGTTGCCCATTGTCCGGTCTTCGGCGGATCGCCGAAGGCCGTCAATGAGCATGCAATCGCTTCGATGAAAGGCGTTCGGCGTGTGGTGCGGATGCAGGATGCGGTTGCGGTCGTGGCCGACTCCTGGTGGCGCGCCAAGCGCGCGCTCGAAGCATTGCCGATAGAGTGGAATGACGGCGGCAACGGAGCACTCTCGGACACAACGATTGCGGATGCCGTGCGTGCGGCCCTGTACGCGGAAAAGTCGCAGGTTGGGCGTACCGACGGCGACGTGGTTGCCGGTATGGCAAGTGCGGTTCGGCGAGTGGAAGCCGAGTATCAGGTGCCGTTTCTGGCGCACGCGACCATGGAGCCACAAACCTGCACCGCGCATGTCACCAAGGAAGGCGTCGAGGTGTGGGTGCCGACGCAAGGCGCGATGACGGCGCTGGCGACCGCAGCCAGAGCCGCCGGTGTAAGCAGCGACAAAGTGAAGGTTCATGCGACCTCACTCGGCGGCGGCTTCGGCCGGCGCGGCGCGATTCAGGAATTCGTCCGCCAAGCCGTGCAGATCGCCATGGCGGGAGAGGAGCCGGTTAAGCTTCTTTGGACGCGCGAGGAGGACATCAAGCACGATTACTACCGGCCGTTCGGCATGGCGCGCCTGGTCGCCGGGCTGGGCGCCGATGGGATGCCGGTGGCATGGACGGTCAGGCTGGCCGGACCGTCTTTTGTCGCCGCGCTGGTCCCCGGCTTTCACCTGAATTATGTCGACCATACTTTTCTATCCGGGCTGGCCGAAGAAATGGCTTACGATGTGCCTAATTATCTGGTCGACTATGTCGTGCAGGGATTGCCGGTGCCGCTCGGCGTTTGGCGCGCGATCAACTACACGCAGAACACGTTCTACAAGGAATCGTTTGTCGATGAGATGGCGGCTGCCGCCGCTATCGATCCCTACCTCTATCGCCGGCGATTGTTGCGCAACAGCCCGAAAAACCTCGCCGTACTCGATGCCGCGGCAGCGAAGGCGAACTGGCTGACGCCGGCGCCGGCGGGCGTGCATCGCGGCATCGCCGTGACCGAGGCATGCGGCAGCTTCTGCGCGCAAGTCGCCGAGGTCTCGGTCGAGCAAGGCAAACTGCACGTACATCGGTTCATTTCGGCAATCGATCCGGGCCATGTGGTCAATCCGCTGTCGATCGAGATGCAAAACGAGGGTGCGGTGATATTTGGTTTGACGGCGGCGCTGTTGGGCGAAATCACCATCAAGGACGGCGGGGTCGAGCAGGGGAATTTCAACGACTATCAGATGTTGCGCATGGCCGACGCGCCGCCGGTCGAGACCGTTATCGTGCCGAGCGGCGGTTTCTGGGGCGGCGTCGGCGAGCCACCGGTACCACCGGTCGCACCAGCTCTGTGCAATGCCGTCTTCGCGGCCACCGGCAAGCGGATCCGCTCGCTGCCGCTCGCGAAGCAGGATTTGAGCAGAGCGATCTGACGCAGACCGATCTGGACAATGTGCCGGTTCAGGCAGTCCGTGCGGTTTCCGCAATGACTTCGAGCGGCAAGACCTCGACTGCGCCGCCGGCGGCTTGTTTGATCTTGGCGGTGTAGCGCGAGAACGACGGACTTTGCTGCAGCGCCTTCACCGCCTGTTCGTCGGCGGCCACTGCCAGATGATAATAATCGGCGCTGTCGCGGCTTTTCATGCAGCGATACGAGATTTTTCCCTTCAAGGCCGGATCGCTGTCCAGCGCGGCAATAAATTCAGCGATGTCACGATGCCACGCGTCGGTTGGTACGTTCTTAAGCTGATATTTGATGAGAAAATACTTCATGTGCATGTTCCCGATGTTTCGCCATTTGCCACGGGTCGAACAGACCTCGTGATTAATGCTTTGCGCCGTCTTGCGGGGCTGTCAGGTGAGCATAAGCGTTTTCGCTCGCGCAGTCGCGAGCGCTAGTGGTCCGATTCTAACATTCGCATCCGTATTCGGCAGCTTCTCATGCGAATGTTGGAATCAAAAGGACCACTAGCAAATGCGAGTCTGAGTGGAGCTTTGGATTTGACATTCGCTTCACGAGTCTGCCGCCAGGTGGGTAGCGAATGTTAAATCCGCTCCACTAGCGACGGCCGAACAGCTTGTCGAGCAGCCAGGAATCCAGGCCGCTGTCGTCCGGCTGCGCCGGGCGTGGCGCCGGAGCTTGCGTGGCGTTTGGCGCCGGCACTGTCCAGCCGTTACCAAGGCCAAAACCGTTACTGAGACCAAGGAGCGGCGCCGGCGGCACGCCTTGATGCGCGGTCTTCATGAAGCGGCTCCAGATATCAACCGGCAAGCCGCCGCCGACCGCCTTGCGGGTCGGTGAATTATCGTCGTTGCCGAGCCAGATGCCGGTGATGAGATGAGACGTGTAGCCGAC
>Ga0307374_10011184_pt1 | contig 12828 bp, 9 predicted proteins | sample OX3MG_FD_202532 | JGI IMG/M metagenome (GOLD analysis project Ga0307374, IMG submission 202532) | Soil microbial communities from Risofladan, Vaasa, Finland - OX-3 | ecosystem: Environmental > Terrestrial > Soil > Coastal area > Acid sulfate soil | place: Finland: Risofladan, Vaasa | collected...
ATATCGGGGCCAGGTATCTCGAACGGCGCTCGAATCTGGGGTTCCAGTCGGCGGCGGAAGGGGCGACGGACAAGAAGATCGGCGATCTTGTTATGGGCGAGGTCAAGCGCTTGTTCAATCCCGAGTTCTTGAACCGGCTCGACGAAATCATTATCTTTAATGCTCTGAATGATCACGACCTGCTCCAGATCCTTGAGTTGCTTGTGACCCTGATGAATCGGCATCTGGCCCAGAAGAACATCTCTTTAACGCTTTCCCCCGAAGCCGGGAAGTGGATTTTGGAGAAGACCTGTACGGACCGTTCATACGGGGCCCGGCCGTTGCGGCGGGCCTTGCAAAAGTATATCGAGGACCCGCTTTCGGAAGCGTTGATCCAGGGAGAAATTCAACCGCCTGCGGTGTTGGAGGTGGTTGTTGAAAATGAGTCGCTTTATTATCGCCCTGTGAATGATAAGCTGGTCGCGGCCATGCCACTTTCTCACTAGAGGGACTCCTTCGGGGGGGCCAGGGAATCCGCGAGTAACCTGAATATCCAACGCATCCTCAGAATTAACGGCAATGAGGCCGGTGTGTCCTGAGTGGGGGGCGCCAGCCAACTTTAGAGGAGTTCGCCGCATCGGAGATGCTTAAGTTCTTACATCAGAAGCGCGGGAGAAAGGCTGTTTCTTGAGGCTCTTGGCAGGCAGGTGTATCAGGCAAATTCAGGCGGTCCGTGTCCAGGTGGCCGCCGCAATTCTGATTGTTTTCATGGCGGGCACTGCGCTTCGGGCCCAGAGTTCTTCCCAGCCGAGTCAGCAGAAACAGTCTCCCCCCTCTGCCCAGACGGGGAAGCAGCCAACCCAGGAGAAACAAGCGCCCCCTCAGCAAATCCCATCGAACCTCGAGCAGCTCCGCCTTTCGACGCCCCAGCTTACAACTCCGAAGCCCGCAGCGCCAGCCAAGCCAACGCCCAATGGGAAGGCTCAGCCCGCCAAGCCGAAGCAGGAATTGATTGGGGGCATTGAGTTCCGCGGGAACCGGCGTATCCCGTCGTCGGTGCTGCAGGCGCAGATTTTTTCCCACGTGGGCGATGTGTACAACGCGAACGCGCTCGAGCGAGATTTTATGGCATTGTGGAACACCGGCTACTTCGATGACATCCGCCTGGAGAGAGAGGATACGAAGGACGGTATCATCATTATTTTTTACGTTCGCGAAAAGAAATTGGTCAGGGCCATCACCTACAAGGGCCTGCATTCCATCGAACAATCCGACATCATGGACGCCTTTCAGAAGCAGAAGGTCGGCCTGACGATGGACTCGCAGTACGATCCCGTCACCATCAAGCGGGCCGAGGTTGTTATCAAGCAGATGCTGGCCGCTCACGGGAGGCAGTTTGCGACGGTCATCCACCGGACGCGCAATATTCCGCCCAATTCCGTGGCCCTCACGTTTATTGTGACGGAAGGCCCCAAGGTCAAGATCGGGAACATTCGTTTTACGGGCAACACGGTTTTCCCCAATCGTGTACTGGTGCAATCCATGAAATTGTCCCGGCCGACTGGGGCCCCGCCGTGGTTCTACTGGTTTCACAAGACGTACGATCATGACAAGGTCCTGTATGACCTTGAGAAGGTGCGCGAGTTGTATCAGGACCATGGCTACTTCTACGCTCTTCCGGAAGAGCCGAAGGTGAAGATGCGGAACACGGCGCACCACTGGCCGTTCTTCTTCTGGAGCTGGGGTCATGGGAAATCCGTCGATGTTACGATTCCCGTTGACGAAGGGAGTCAGTACCGGCTTGGCAAGTTTAATATTCAAGGTAATAAGCTCTTCAAGACGAAGCAATTGGCCCCTATCCTGGGGATGAAATCCGGAGACGTCTTTGATCTTTCCAAGGTGCGCAAGGCGATCGACAACCTGACGCAGCTTTACGGCGAGTTTGGCTACATCAATTTTGTCGCCACTCCTGATCCGGAGCCGAACCGCAAGAATCGTGTGGTCAATCTGACGCTGGATTTTGACGAAGGCAGGCAATTCTTTGTTCACCGAATCGAGTTATCGGGCAACACCAAGACTCGGGACAAGGTGGTCCGTCGCGAGTTCCTGCTGAACGAGGGAGAGATGTTCAATACGCGGCTGTGGAAGTTGAGTGTCCTGCGCGTGAACCAGCTTGGCTTTTTCCAGCCGATCAAGAAAGAAGATTACAAGATCAATCAGAACGCCCAAAATCACACGGTCGATATTGATCTGAAGGTCAAAGAGAAGGGCCGCAATTCCATCGGGTTTTCCGGAGGCGTCAGTGGCCTGGCGGGGAGTTTCTTCGGGTTTAATTACTCGACGAACAATTTCATGGGGCTTGGTGAAACCTTAAGCGTGGGGGTCCAGACCGGGCAGTATCAGAAGATGTATTCTCTCGGTTTCACCGAGCCGTACGTGATGGATCGTCCCATTACTACCGGCTTTACTATTTACAGAAGCTACGTCAATTTTAACCAGCTTGAGCAGACCGCCATTTATTCCGGGGTCAGCCAGACGGCACTGGCCTCAGCATATGGCGCCACATCGTTCCAAAATTATGCGCAGAATTCCACAGGCTTCACGGCGTTTGCCAGTTATCCGCTCAAGCGCCATTTCGCGCGCCTCGGCCTGACGTATAGCTTTTCGGACAGCAGCCTGCAAACCTTCAGTCTGGCATCCCAGGAGTATTTTCAAGCTCTCAATTTTCAAAATATTACCCAGGGACCCAACTCGCTGACAGGGATCCAGACCAGCGCGTTCATGCCGACCTTTAACTACAGCACGATTGACAACTGGCTGGAACCCCACCGTGGGAAATCCATCTATGCGGGGCTGCAGTTTGCGGGCAGCATCCTGGGCGGCAATGTCAACTCCATCACACCGACGATCGAGGCCAAGTATTACCACCCGATTAACCATGGCCGGAACACGCTGGCTTTCCACGCCCTGTTCACCTCGGTCAGCGGATATGGCGGCCGCGTCCCTCCTCCCTTCGCCCGGTTCTACATGGGCGGCGAGAACGACATTCGGGGTTTTGACATCTATTCGATCAGCCCGGTCGCCTTCTTCCCCACGGTGGCCTCCGTCTGCAACCGGGACAACGCCGGCAACATCATTCCTGCGCTCGATTCCACCGGCGCCTCCACCGGCGCCTGCGGGTCATCGACCAGTTTTCCGGTGAATACTGTTATTTTCCCGGGAGGCGATACGGAGATGGTCACGAATTTCGAATATCGAATCCCCATTGTGGGCCCCGTGACCTTAGCGCCCTTTATCGATGCGGGAATGGATTTCATCTGGCATACCAGCGAACTGAACTTGCGGCCAAACGCGCTGGCATCCCTCAGCCAGGCTTTCCCAACCTATCCCATTCCCACTCAACTCCAGCTCGCCAAGGGAACCAACTACCAGCCGCGCAGTTCTGCCGGAATCGAACTGCAGGTCATCGTGCCGCACTTTAACATTCCGTTCCGGATCTATTACGGCTATAACTGGCTTCGCGTCAATGAAACCGTGACGCCTCCGCAGGACCTTCCATCGCGCTCGCTCTTCCCCAACGATGCGACGTACCTCCAGGCCCTGCCTTACTTTGAGGGCTTCCGGTACGCGGAGCGGAAGGCGCGGCTTGGGTTCACGGTGTCGAGGACTTTTTAGCTTGACAGCTATTCAGGGGGCAGTGGCAAGATAAGACCCACCTTTAATGACGGCAAAGGAGTAGGCAAGAATGAGAAATCGAGTATTGGCAATGTTGATGTTGATTGGCCTTATGGCAGGCCCGGCGTTTCTGGGAGCGCAAAGTTCGCCGCCTCCGGCGGGAGCAAAGATTGGCGTCGTTGACATCCAGCAGGTCATTCTGGGCACTGCGGAGGGGAAGCAGGCTTTCCAGGACCTTCAGAAGAAGTACCAGCCCCGCGAGACGGAAATCACTCAGCGGCAGGCGGATGTTCAGCAGTTGCAGCAGCAGTTACAAAGGCAGATGACAACGCTGAGCGCCGACGAACAACGCCGGATGCAACACGACCTTCAGGAGAAGCAGACGGTCCTGCAGCGCCTGGAACAGGACGCTCAATCGTCTTTCCAGTATGACCGCGACACGCTGATGCGGGAACTGGGGCAAAAGGTGGTGAAAGTGATCACCCAGTATGCTTCAACGCATGGTTACGCGCTGGTGATCGATGGGAGCCAGGTCCCTGTTTATTACGCGGCGAAGGGCGTCGATATTACGCCCGAAATCGTCAATCTGTATAACACCTCGAATCCCGTTGCGGCGGCTTCAGGGTCCGCGGGAACTCCGTCTTCCTCAGCACCGAAGACTGCCGCCAAGCCCAAGCCTTAGTGCCGCGAATCAGGGCATCGCGGCCCGTTCCAGCCTCTCCGGCAAAACCGGTGGACAAAAATCAACTTCTGCCGTCATGGGCTTCCCAACACGGGAGCCGATGGCGGCAGGGGCTGTCAGGCCGCGTTCCGGGACCCGTCGTGGATGCTGGGGCTTTTGAGATCTGCGGGTAGGCTTCGCGGAATCTAAACCTCAGGTCTTCCGTGATGCCCTGAACCTGGCCGGTCGGCAGGTCGGCCTCAAAAAGGTGCAGGGATGGTTGCCAGAATGTTTCCTGCCGCCCGGCAAAATTTTCTCGCTCCTCCGGCCAAACGGATCATACTGGAAGGTCACTGTCCCGCCACTGCCCGGCAGTGTCACGCTGGCAACGCGGTTCTCAAAATCCCAGGCATAGCTCGTCGTCCCGTTTGGATCGCTCTTGCTGGCGAGATTGCCATTGGCGTCGTAGCTGTACGAAGCTCCGGGTTGGGAATTAACCCGGTTCGAGTTGTCGTAACTGTACGGCGAAACACCCAGCGAACGCAGCCGGTTGCCCACTGACCACGATCGCACACATCGCAAACACCGCGATAGATGCGCCACCCGCGGGATGGGCGGTTTCCTGGCATGCTCAGAGCTTCCTTTTGCGGGGCCCGAACGCCACCGCCGGTCCGGCCGGGGCTTGCACGGAAACGGCCGGCGATTCCCCGAGACCGGTTCTGGACTGAGATAAGTTCTGCGCTATCAATCGGGTCCCGCGCACCGGATGGGGCTTTGAATCGGGTTGTATTGCTTTCGCGAGTGACGTACTATAAGCAAATCAGGTGGAAAGAAGTTGATCTGGCAGCGTTGCTGAGGGGCGCAACTCCGCTGCGAAGTCGCTGTTGGGTGACGCGCAGTGCAGCAGCGGGGGCATGGGTGTCTCCTGCAGGATGAGCACCGGGCCTAGCCGGGTTGCCCGTGTGCGGCAGACGCGGACCTGAATATTTGCGGAGTCTGGTGAGAATTGCAGAAGCAGAAGCGGAACGGAAAGACAATCAGCGAGTCCAGGGTGGAGATGGTGGAAGTGGTCCTGCCGAACGACGCCAATCCACTGGGCAACATCCTTGGCGGCAAGGTGATGCATTTGATCGATATTGCCGGGGCGATTGTGGCCCATCGCCACACGCGCAGCGTGGTGGTGACGGTTTCCGTGGACGACCTGGACTTTGTTCATCCCATCCGGGTGGGGCAACTCATCATCTTGCGCGCGCAGGTCACGCGGGCTTTCCGGACCTCGGTTGAAGTGGCGGTCAAAGTCTATCTCGAAGATTTGCTTACCGGCGAGCGCCGGCAGACGAGTTCGGCTTTTGTCACTTACGTGGCGTTGGATTCGGAGGGGCAGCCGGCCAGGGTCCCTCTGGTGATTGCGCTTACGGCGGAAGAGAAGCATGAGTACCGGGAAGCCTTGATCAGACGGCGCCATCGCCTGGCGGCGGCAACGCGGGCGCATCGCCGTTATTTCGAAAAACAGAAGCAAAAATAGTTCAGAAGCAGGGAGCCGTTCGGACCAGTGGATCCATATCTGGTCCAGGCAGTTGCTCACCTGGAAGCGTCAAGGAGGGATGGATGAAGAACAAGCGCACTAAAATTTTTAGCGGAACGCCCTGGGAATCCAAAGTCGGCTATGCCCGCGCCGTGCAGGTGGGTGATACGGTTTACGTTTCGGGGACAACGGCGACGGACCCTTCAGGAAAAGTCCTGGCCCCCGGTGATGCTTATGCGCAAACCGTGCACGCCATTCGGAACATCGAGAACGCCTTGAAGCGGCTTGGCCTGGGCCTGGAGTATGTTGTCCGGACCCGTATTTATCTCACCGATATGGACCGCTGGGAAGAGGTGGCGAAGGGGCATTCGGAATGCTTCGGCGATGTGCACCCCGCCACCAGCTTTGTGGGAGTCACGCGCCTGGTTGATCCGGAGATGCTGGTGGAGATTGAAGCTCTGGCGGTGGCTTAAAGCTGAACGATACGCAACACTAAGGAGCCGTTAGGAAATAACCTTTCCACTGTGATGCGTTCCGGCTTAGGCTTTTTGAAGGATGGATGTTGTGGCTGGGATCAAGCAGAGGTTCGGTGCGTTGCATGAGGTCCTCGATGAGCGACCGCGGCGGGGGGTAGCCGCGGCATGTTCTTGATGCCGTGGGTTCTTGGTGTTCCGGGATTGCAAAAGGCCCACGGCACAAGATCGGTGCCGTGGCTGCCCGCTTTTGTAGCGCAGCGTTCGTTTTTTAACGCTGCGGTGCTTGCCTTGAATCACCCGAAAAGCCGCAGGGCCAGAGAGCGGGCCCTGCGCCACAAATTCCCGCCCTGGGGCGGCTTTCAGAAATGGCATGTGCAGCGGCGCCACTCCAACCTGCGCCAAGCCCAACCCGCAAGAGCAGGTATAATACAGACTTTGCTTTCTCATGTCATGTACCCTTGGGAGCGTTCATGAAGATCGAGCTTCGTGTTGTGTTGAGTGCATTCCTGTTCATCGGTGTGGCAACTGCGCTGCGGGCGCAGAACTTCGCCCAGCCGCCCCAAATCTCTCCGCGGGAGTTTGCCCTGATGGCCTGGGACCAGTCGCCATCTGATCCGCAGCAGCTTGATCTGATGAGGCAGGCGGGGCTGAATATTTCGGGATTTTGCAGTCCGGACCAACTCGATGCGGTGAACGCCGCCAAGATGTCTTGCTTTGTTGCGGACCCGCGCGCCAATGGTTACGAGTGGACGCAAATGCCGGATAAGAAGGAGCTGCAAAAAAAGATCGACGCCCTTGCCGGAGAGGTCCGGAATCATCCGGCCGCGTTGGGATTTCTCCTCTATGACGAGCCGCAAGCCTCCATGATGCCGGGGTTGGGACAGGTGGCGGCGTTGCTGCGGCATGCGATGCCTGGCGCGTGGCCTTACATCAACCTTCTGCCGAATTACGGGACGGCCTCCCAACTGGGCGCGCCAACCTATGAAGCCTACGTGAAGAAGTTCATGGATGAGGTCCATCCCCCGCTGCTGAGTTACGACAACTATTCGTTGTTTGACGGCGAGATGATGGGCCGCTTCTATACCAACCTGGCCGTCATCCGGCGCGCATCGCTCGAGGCCGGCATCCCGTTCTGGAACGTCATTCTTGCCAACAGCCATTTCACTTACATGGAGCCGAGCGACGCCACCCTGCACCTGCAGGCGTACAGCACGATGGCCTATGGCGGGCGCGGCATCGAGTACTTCACCTACTATGCCCCGAAGATTGGCAACTTCAGGCTGGCTCCGGTGGACCAGTTCGGGCACCGGACGGCCACCTGGTACAAGCTGAGGCGGCTGAATAGTGAGATTCGCGAACTGGCTCCCTGGCTGAGCAAACTGCACAGCACGGGCGTTTACCACTCCGCGCCGCTTCCTGAAGGGGCCGAGCCGATTGCCCAAAGCCACCTGGTCCAGCAGGTGCGGGCGACCACTTTTGAGAGTCCTCCGGTGCCGCCCCAGTATCTGATCGGCGAATTCCGGGACGATCAGGGCCATCCGTTCCTGATGATCGTCAACAAGTCGCTGAAATATTCCATTCGTTACGCGATTGATCTGAAAAAGCAGGACGAACACCTGGTACTGGTCTCTCCTTATAGCGGCCAGCTTATATCCTTCGCGGAAGAAATGAACTGGCTTGCGCCGGGCGCGGGGGCGCTTTTTGAGGTCAAATGAGGCGTCGAGTAGTTTCCGATACGTCGCGGCGAGTTTATCTCGCCACATGGCGGCGTAAAGCCGCCTCTACTACCGGCCCGTAGCGGCGAGTTTACCTCGCCACATGGCGGCGTAAAGCCCCCACTACCGGCCCGTAGCGGCGAGTTTATCTCGCCACATGGCGGCGTAAAGCCGCCTCTACCAGCCCGTAGCGGCGAGTTTATCTCGCCACATGGCAGCATAAAGCCGCCTCTACGTCGAGCGTGAAACAAGGTCGGTTGTCGCCGTTGGGAGTTCAGGCTAGAATGAAAGTTCAACCATGGCGGAACTTATCCAAATCGGCGCGAATTCCCGTCCGGCGCGGCGGCCTTCATGGCTGAAGGTCCGCATCCCTTCCGGCGAGAATTACTTTGATCTGAAGGGCATGATGCGCGGCCTCGAGCTTCACACGGTTTGCGAGAGCGCCCGATGCCCCAATATCGCCGAGTGCTGGCAGCACCGCACGGCGACCTTCATGATTCTGGGCGAGCTTTGCACGCGCCGGTGCGGCTTTTGCGCGGTGCCCAAAGGACGGCCTGCCGGCCAGGTGGACTGGGCGGAGCCGGAACGCGTGGCGCAAGCCGCCGAAGGCATGGGGCTCAAGTATGTTGTGGTCACCTCGGTTGACCGCGACGACCTGAAGGACGGCGGCTCAACCCTCTTTGCTCAAACCATTGAAGCCCTGCGGAGCCGGGTTGAAGGCTGCAAGATTGAAGTCCTGATCCCCGATTTTCGAGGCTCCGACGAAGCTCTCGAAACCGTGCTCGCGGCCAGGCCCGACATCCTGAACCACAACATCGAAACCGTTCCGCGGCTCTATCCCGTGGCCCGGCGCGGTTCGCGCTACGAGCGGTCGCTCCGGCTGCTGGAGCGTTCACGCGAGATCGTTCCTGCGATTCCGACCAAGTCCGGACTGATGGCGGGCCTTGGGGAAACGATGGAAGAGCTTTATGGCGTGCTCGGCGACCTGGCGGGCGTGGGCGTGGATATCGTCACCATCGGGCAATACCTGCGCCCCTCCGGCGACCAGTTGCCGGTGGCGCGCTTCTACACTCCGGAAGAATTTGCGGCCCTCCGGCAGGAAGGCCTGCGTCGCGGCATCCGGCATGTGGAGTCCGGGCCGCTGGTCCGCAGCTCCTATCACGCCCACGAACAATCTTCTTCCCTCGATTCGCAATTGAAGCAATAGACGGCGATTTTGTGTGGCCGACGCTTGTGCCGCTACAGGGCGGCGGTGGAAGCCACTGTCCGCTCACTCAAAGCGATCACTGGGGTGACGCCGCTGAAGGGCTTTTCGGGAGGCCTTGTACAAGGCTTTCCCGGCCACTGTCTGCTTGCCCCGTGTCTGTTCCAGCACTTCACGATAAAGGGCTTCGCCTTCTTTGGCGCGGCCCATGCGGATTTCCAGGCTGCCCACCTGCAGCGTCCACAATCCATTGCGAGGGTACTGGCTGCGCAACTGCTGGAAAAGTTCGAGCGACCGGGCATACTGGTGTTCGCTCGAGCGTGAATAATCCTTGGCCAGGTAGAAGAGGGCTTCGGCGTGCGTCAATTCGCCATATTTCGCGGCATACTCGATCTCCTGCAGTCCGCGTTCCCGGCTTCCGCCCGGCAACCCGATGATCCATCGCAGCAGCTTGACGACGGTCGGCAGGGTATCCACAAAATAATCATAAAGTCCCAGCCCCGCGTAGGCGTCACGGAGATTTCGGTCATGCTGCAGAGCCGTAATCAGAAGCGAGCGCATCTGTTTGGCGGCGCGCGCCGCGGCAAGGTTGCTGTCGCGCATTGACAAGAGCCTTGCAATCAGCCCATACGCCATCCCTTCGTAAAGATAGTTCCTTGCGATATTTCGATTTGCACTTCGGCTCGCGCGCGCCTTGGAGATGGCCTGGTCGACGAGATTGTTAAAGCGGGAATCGTAGGGCGAAGTGGAATTGGGTCCGACCTCAAAAACGTCAGGATCGACCAGATTGCCGGTGGTCAGATAGATTTCCCACCAGGTGGCGTCCGCTTCCATAAGATAGCCCAGCGCGGAGTCAGGATCGTCCGACTGGATCTGCTGGAAGACCTTGACGGCGGCATCCGGCTCGCCGTTCATCAGCAGATCGAGTCCCTGCCGGGCCGCCTTCAGTTGTTGGGCTTCTGACGTTTGCGGATGTGCCGCGGCATAGGAGGCGGTGACGCCCGCCCCCATCGCCAGCAGAACAATCAGTAGAGTCTTCATGGCTTTTACGTGCCTGCGCGGAAAGCAGGTTCCTCGTCGCTTGCGGCTCCCCGGAATGACATCTGGCACGGACGTTTCCTCATGCCGGCGGGACCATCGTGTTGGCCGGCCGCTCATCACTCTATTTTGACCCTGTGGCGGAAGAATAACGCCCGGAGACACGCTCCTCCTGGTGAAACCGAACGGTCCCTTTCGCAAGGACCTTCACAGATTCGTACATGACGAAGCATTCTACAGCAAACGCGGGAAACCCGAAGAAACCGGGCAATGGCATCTCAAAAATCTTCCATCCTTGCAGAATGGGAAAGATGTAGAGCCATCGGGCCGCGGCCCAGTAGTTCCAGAATTCCCACAAGACGCCGCAAACAAGGCCGGCGGCCCAAAAGCTCCAGAAGACCGACAAATTGCCCTTCTCCCAGTCTCGCAAGAGCGAATGGCCTCCCCAGGCATAATTCAGAGGATCAAGGACCAGTGCGAACCCGGCCCAAACCGGGGCAAACAGGTATTGCCCGATGTGCGAAGGAAGCAGGATGGGCACGGTGAGAAACAGGAGGCCCACCCCAACCAAAACCATTCGGCTTGCCCGGCGGAAGGGCGCGTGATGCTTGACGGGCCGGCTGAAGAGGCCGAGCGCCCGGACAAAATCAGCAGTCTCAAAGATTGCCGGCCAGATGGTTGCGAAGGACCAGGCATACCCGAAATTGCGCAAGGCGGCATTGGCCGGCAGACCCACGTAGGTCCAGTTCTGCATTCGCAGGTTGTAAGCCTCAAAGATCAGCCAGAGGGGAATGGACGCCACGGCCAGAAAAAGGAACTCGCGCGGCGAATCGGAAAGCCGGGACGAGCCTTTCAAGCTGGAGACAGCGGCATCGATGAGCAGCAGATAAGCCGTCCAGCACAACGGTGTGAAAAAAGTGGAGACCCAGCCGACGCCGAGCAGGAGCAAGCTCCCGAGAAGAAAGAGCATCGCCAGGCCAGTCCATCCCCAGGGTCGGAACGGGCCTGACTTTGCTCTGCTGAAATACCTTAAACCAAGAAACCCGGTCGTGACCCCAACCAGAGCCATTCCCACAGAAAGATGCGCGCTGTTCATAGCACCTCAACCCGACAGTACGATTCTAACAGCAGGATATCGGGCGCGGACGGCGATTGCAATCAGAAGAGGTCCCGGACCCGGTATCTGTTTTCCGGGCGGGCATTCCTTTGGCCGTGTTGGGTTCCGGCTGAAAATTTGCCGGCGTTGCGCATTCATTCTGATGGGATCCTTGCGTAATTGTGTAATGTTGATGGGCCGTTGTATGATGTTTGCGCGCCAAAAATCCTGGGGCGGCCGGGGCGCGCGATTGTGGTATATTCGCCGGGAGTTTATAGAAAGGGTCTCTGCCCATGACGATTGTGGAACAAGTGGAAAAAGATCTGGTGGCCGCCATGAAGGCCCGGGAGGCGCTTCGCCTCTCCGTGATGCGGATGACGAAGACCGCCCTCAAGAACAAACAGATCGAGCTCGGCAAGCCGCCGAGCGATGACCAGGCCTTTGCCGTGCTGCGGACGCTTTTGAAGCAGCGGCGCGATTCGGTGGAGCAGTTCCGCAAGGGCGGCCGTGAAGACCTGGCCACCCAAGAGGAAGCGGAAGCAGGAATCCTCCAGGCTTACCTGCCGGTTGAAGCGAGCGACGACGAAATCAGCGCCGCTGTGGCTGCGGCCATCGAAGAAATTGGCGCAGCCGGGCCGCAGGACCTGGGCAAAGCCATGAAAGCCGCCATGTCCAGATTGGCGGGCAAAAACGCCGACGGCAAGCGGGTCAGCCAAATGGTTCGCGCCAAACTGGGCGGTTAGCACCAGGGGCGCCGGACCCGGCCTGAGGCGCATTCTTTCGGGACCCTTGTGAATGTGAAGCATGGCATCTGAATCAACATCTCAGACCCAGGTGAAGGCTGCGGCCGCTTACAAGCCCTTCGTCCCGGCGGACGTCATCATCCCGGAATTCACCCTCCGAGCGGTCCTGCTGGGCGCATTTCTGGGGATCATCTTTGGCGCCGTCTCCGTTTACCTTGCCCTGCGCGCCGGCCTGACCGTCAGCGCCTCAATTCCCGTTGCGGTCATTTCCATCACGATTTTCAAATGGCTGGGGAAATCGACCATCCTTGAGAACAACATCGTCCAGACGGTGGGCTCGGCGGGCGAATCGATTGCGGCGGGGACCGTCTTTACGCTGCCGGCGCTGATTTTCCTTGGCTACAGCCTCGATTACTGGCGTATTTTCCCCCTGGCGCTGGCGGGCGGACTGCTGGGCGTTCTTTTTGTTGTTCCCCTTCGCAATGCACTGGTGGTGAAAGAACACGGAAACCTGCTTTTCCCTGAAGGCAAAGCCTGCGCGGATGTTCTGATCACCGGTGAAAAAGGAGGCATCCAGGCTGGCAAGGTCTTCGGCGGAGCGGCGCTGGGCATCCTGTACAAATTCCTGATGGGCGAGCAAGGCGGCCTGTTCTTCTGGAAAGCCACGCCGGAGTGGCACCCGGCCTGGTATCCCGGCTCGACCTTTGCGGGGGAAA
>Ga0307374_10011185_pt1 | contig 12825 bp, 9 predicted proteins | sample OX3MG_FD_202532 | JGI IMG/M metagenome (GOLD analysis project Ga0307374, IMG submission 202532) | Soil microbial communities from Risofladan, Vaasa, Finland - OX-3 | ecosystem: Environmental > Terrestrial > Soil > Coastal area > Acid sulfate soil | place: Finland: Risofladan, Vaasa | collected...
AGCGTACGCCGGATCACGAAGCCCCATTTTCCTCCCACCATGTGGTGCAGCATGAGAATCGCGAAGCATCCGAGGGCCACTAACAACCAAAGGAGATAACCCATGAGATAAGCTCGGAGGAACCCTGTCCAGTTGGAATAGGCTCCGAAGGCACACGCCGCCAGAGCGGCCACACCGACCATCAGGAACCAGCGCTGGGCGCTATCGAGTCGAGGTCTTAGGGTGTCGGTTTCGTTCATTTTGCCGATCCTTCAAGTTTCGTAAGGTCTTTTGACGGAACATCGCTGACGGGGGCGTCCTGGCTTAATTGCAAAGCGCGAATGTAAGCGGCAATCCGCCACCGGTCTTTTGGGGAGACCCGCGCCGCATAGCTGTACATGGTCCCGTAACCGTTTGTCATGACGTCAAAGAAATGGCCAACCGGCACCTTCATCAGGCGATCAATATGATAGGAAGGCGGAGGCGGAAATCCCCTTTGCACGATCATCCCGTTGCCGCTCCCGGTATAGTCGTGACAAGGCGAGCAATATACGTTGAATCGTTGCTGGCCGCGCTCCAGATCTTTCTTCGTAATGGGAAAAGGAAAAACATCGGCGACCTGTCCGTTGATTTTTCCGGTGTAGAGCAGTTCGTCGGTCCGCAACTCCCCTCTCGCAACCGTTCCCGGAACCGGAGGCCGCTCCGAACGTCCGTCGTTGAAGAAGCTGCTGGGCTCATAGCCCTTGTATTTGGGCTGGATATGCATATCCAGCCGGCAACCCGTCATCAGCACTCCCAGGGATGCAATCATCGCCCAGCGCAGAGCCGGTGCGAGGCGCATACCGCGGCCTATGGGCCCGCCACAGGACGCAGATAATGCTGCCGGCAATAAAGGTTGTCTCTGGCCCCTTTTAGCTTTCAACTTCGGATACCTCGCGAGGATTGAGTTCCGTCAGAAACTGCCTGGTCCGTTCCAGGTCAAACTTCGGATCCGCCGATTCTATCAGCAGGAAGAACTTGTCCATGCTCGCCTGAGCAAACGCCTCCACGTTGAACACGGGATGATAAGGGGCCGGAAGCAGATTGAGCGCCAGCATGCCAAAGGTTGCCGACAGCGCAGCAAAGAGAATCGTCATTTCAAACGTGATCGGGATAAACGCCGGCCAACTGTCATAGGGCTTGCCGCCGATATTCAGCGGATAACCGATCACGTTGGGCCACCACTGGAGAAAAAATCCGCCGCAACAGCCAAAAAGGCCTCCGCAAAAGACAATGATGGGCAAACGTGTTTTATGGAACCCTATGGCTTCGGCCAATCCCTCGATGGGAAAGGGCGAAAAGGCGTCCACGTTCCGATAGCCGGCCTCGCTGGTGCGCGTGCTGGCTTCCAGAAGGTCTTCGGCCGACTGAAACTCCGCGATCAATCCGTAAATGCTTTGCCTTTCAATCATCTATGGCTTGGCCTCCTCTGCCGTCTTATGAACCAGATCCCGCATCTCGAAAATCGAGATCATCGGGAGGAAGCGAATGAACAGATAAAACAGGGTGAAAAACAGGCCGATCGTGCCAACAAAAATGATGTAGTCCCACCGCGTCGGATAAAACATTCCCCACGATGAGGGAATAAAGTCGCGATGGAGGCTTGTGACGATGATCATGTAACGTTCCAGCCACATTCCGGTTTGGACGGAGAACGACAGCAGAAACAGCCACAAGGCGTTGCGCCTGATCCGCGGCGACCATAACAGTTGCGGGATGACAAGGTTGACGGCGATTAACGTCCAGTAAACCGGCGCATACGGCCCCGTCATCCGGTTCATGATCATGAAAATGTCAAATTTGTTGCCGCTGTAAAACGCCATGAAGGTTTCCATGACGTAGCTGTAAGCAACGATCATGCCCGTGGCCAGCATGATCTTGCCCATGTTATCCAGGTGGCGGATGGTCAGGAAGTCCTCCAGACCGTAGTACTTGCGCAACGGCACGGCCAGCGCAATCACCATGGCAAACCCGGAATAGATGGCCCCGGCAACAAAATAAGGAGGGAAAATCGTGCTGTGCCAGCCGGGAACAAGGGCGATCGTGAAGTCGAAGCTTACCACGGTGTGGACGGAGACAACCAGCGGCGTCGCCAATCCTGCCAGCAGTAATCCCGCCATTTCATACCGCTTCCAGTGCCGCGCAGACCCGCGCCAGCCGAGAGCGAAAACACCGTAGATGACCTTTTTGAAGTTCTTGGTTGCCCGGTCGCGAAGGGTAGCCAGATCGGGGATTAAGCCGACATACCAGAACAGCAATGAAACCGTCGCATAGGTTGAGACCGCGAAAACGTCCCAGACCAGAGGACTGCGGAACTGCGGCCACACACCCATCGTGTCAGGGTAGGGAAGCAGCCAGTAGAACAGCCACGGCCGCCCCATATGCAACAGGGGGAACGTGCCGGCGCAGGCAACCGCAAACAAAGTCATGGCCTCGGCAAACCGGTTGATCGAGGTGCGCCATTTCTGGCGCATGAGGAGCAGGAAGGCTGAAATCAGTGTGCCGGCGTGGCCGATTCCGATCCACCAGACGAAGTTCGTGATGGCGAAACCCCAGCCAACCGGAATATTGATTCCCCAGATGCCGACTCCGACGGCCATCAAGACGGTGATGCCGAAGTTGAGCAGCAGAAGCAGCATCACGGCCAATCCAAAACCGATCTTATACTTATTGCCGGTGCCTCGGGTAAGAACAATGGAGCTGATCTTGTCGGTTACCGACCCATATGAATGGCCGGGGCCAAGGACCTCGCTGCCCGGGGAAACCAGGGTACCCACGTTTTCGGGTTCTTTTCCAGCCATCCCCTTACTCCTTGATCCCCGGATTCGGATTTCGTAACCGCGCTAAATACGATGTACGTGGACGGATATTCAATTCGGCTAACAAGACGTAGTTCCTCGATTGAGCTTTTTGGTTTGCAATCTTGCTGTTGGGATCGTTGATGTTGCCAAAAACAATGGCCTGCGTCGGGCAAGCCTGCTGGCAGGCGGTGACGACCTCGCCATCCTGGATGGTACGCTTTTCAACCTCGGTCCTGATCTCGGCTTCCTTGATACGCTGCACGCAGTAGGTGCATTTTTCCATCACGCCGCGGCTGCGGACCGTAACATCCGGATTTCTGACCCCGTACAGGCTGGGGGTCTTCCAGTCGGAGTACATCTCAAAGTTGAACCTGCGGACCTTGTAGGGGCAGTTGTTCGAACAATACCGTGTTCCGACGCAGCGGTTGTAAATCATCAGGTTCAGGCCCTCAGGGCTGTGCATGGTTGCGCCGACCGGGCAGACATACTCGCAGGGCGCATTTTCACAGTGCATGCAGGGCATCACAACATGATAGGCTTCGGGATTTTCCAGGTTGCCGCGCCAGTAGGTGTCCACGCGGATCCATTGCATGATGCGGCCGGCGTTGACTTGTTCCTTGCCCACCACGGCAATGTTGTTCTCCGCATAGCAGGCCACCACGCACGCGTTGCAGCCCACGCAGTTGTTCAAATCAATCGACATGCCCCACTGGTATCCCTTGCTGTAGTCATAGAGGGGATATAGATTGGGAGCCTGAGTCGTTTCTTCCGGTGGATCAGCCGCAAAGTCTGGATGGGCGCGGAATTCGTCAAGGTTTGCGACCCGAACGAGGTCCCGATTGAATGCGTGCTCGCTTTCGATTTCTACCTTCCGCCCGCTTTCGTCAATGATATGGTGGTTCTGGGTTACCACAAGATGATAACGATCCCCGGTCTTCTTAGGCGTGGGAGCCGTCCCAAAGCCGGGCTTGTCCGATGTCCAGATGGAATAGGCATTAAACCCGGTTCCATTTCCGACCCTTCCCGCGCGGGCGCGCCCGTAGCCGAAAGTGACCGTCAGGCAGCCGTCGGCGTGGCCGGGAAGCACCCAGACGGGAATGCGAAGCTTGCGTCCTTCGTAGATGATTTCGATAACATCATCGGGTCCTACGCCGAGTTGCTCGGCAGACTTAGGGCTGAGATACGCCGCATTGTCCCAGGTCAGCGTGCTTAGAGGTTTCGGGAGTTCCTGAAGCCAGGAGTTGTTGGTATAGCTGCCGTCCCAGATCGTCGGGTCAGGGCGGAATACAATTTCCATGGAACCGGCGCCGGCTGCGCTCCCGGCGCCCGTCTTTCCAGCCTGCGCCAGGCTGGCGGCCAGGCCCGCCTTCGGAGTCACCTTCTTTGCCGGGAAAGCCGTTCCCGCAAGGACACCTTTCTCAAGGCATGTTTCCCAGAACGCTTCATATTCAGCGTCCGTTGCCAGTTTTTGATCCGCCCAGTAACCTCGCACCCACTCGTGCGCCGTGCGGCCCGGATCTCCAAGAAGAGCTCCCAGCGCTTCATGCGCTGAGCGGTTTTCGTAGAGCGGTGCGATCAACGGCTGAACGATGCAGGCCGTGCCATCGTGGGCACGCTCGTCGCTCCAGGATTCCAGATAATGGGTCTGGGGAACCAGCCAATGACACCGGTAAGAGGTTTCGTCATTGTAGATTCCCATCCGCAGGCGGAGTTTGACTTTGTCCAGGGCCTTTTCAAACGACAAATCCGCAGGGGCGTTGTACACAGGGTTCCCGCCGATGATCAGCAGGGTTTCCACCTGACCCGCGTTCATGTCGGCGACCAGCTCCCGAATCGATTCCATCTCGTTAACGGGTTGGGCTTCGATGGGATCGGTATAAACAACCGTTTTCCCGGTGTTTCCGAGAGCGTCGTTGATGGCATGGGCCAGAGCATGCACGGCGGGCGGCTGCTGTTCGCCGGCCAGCACAATGCTGGTCCCGCGGTGCTGCTGAAGGTCGCGCACGATGCTGGAGATCCAGTCCGCCGGAACCTCAGGCGGGGCCTGAACCCCGGCATCGACTCCCTGGATACCCAGAGCGGCCGCCAGGGCCCTTGCGAAATCCTCAATCTGGCTGGGCTTCAGCGGAAGCCGGTGATCGGCCGAGGCTCCCGTAATCGTCGCCATGGAGTCGACCACGTATAAGCGGTTCATGGGGCTCTTCGCATCGGCGATTCTCCGCCGGTCCGCAAAGTCGCGGGCGTAACGTACGCCGCCCCGGCCGGAGCACAGGAAGTCCGCATCCAGCGAGACGATCACATCGGCCTGGTCAAACCTGTAATGGGTGCTCAGGTACTCGCCATAGACCATCCGGACGCCTTCGCGCTCCGCGTAACGGCTGACCGGCGTGTACTGGTGCCACTTTGCTTGAGGAAAAGCGGCCAGCAATGCCTTCATCTGGCTCCCCAGCGTCGGCGACGTCACGGTCTCCGTCAGAACTCGAAGCCCTGCGCCCTTTTGAGCGAGATGCTGATTGCGCAACTGCTCCAGCAGAGTGAGGAAATCGCTGTAATCGACGATCGTCCCTTCGCGCATCACCGACCGTGCCCGGTCCGGGTCCCAGAGATCGAGTACGGAAGCCTGCCCAAAAGCATCCGTGCCGCCGAGGCTGGCCGGATGGTCCGGGTTTCCCTCTACCTTGGTGGGACGCCCCATGTTGCTCTTAACCAGCAACCCCAACGCGCCTCCTTCAGGCCGCGGCATGGACGTTGCGTAAAACAGGGGTTTCCCCGGAACAAATTCTTCCGGAGGATTGACATACGGAGCGATGTGTTCAATCGGTAGCTTTGTGCAGGCGGTCAGTCCTGCCAATCCGGCGGAAGCCGCCATCAGCTTCAGCATATTCCGGCGGCTCACCCCGGAATCCGGCCTCCTGACGGGGGTTTGCGGAAACTCGCGATGCGCGAACTCCTGGTACTCACGGGTCTCCGCCAGCTGGTCCAGGCTTCTCCAGAAGCGCTTCTTGCCGTCTTTTTCCAGACCCGCCCGAACGGACGCGAGGTCGATGACGTTCTTATCCTTCATGGATTATTCCTATGGATACGGTTTATCGATGGCACGTGTCGCAACTTGTAAGGCTCCTTATCTTGTACTCCTTCACCAGGCTTCGCCCCATGGCGATCTGGTTCGATGGCGGAGTGTAGACAGGATCAAAAACATCCTTCTTGGGCCTGACGTAACGCTCCGGGTGTTTATGACAATCAATGCACCATCTCATGTAAAGAGTGTGGCCCCGCCAGGTGATGGGCATCTTTCCAATCTGCCCGTGACACGTTGTACAGCCAATTCCTTTACTGATGTGAATGCTGTGGTTGAAGTACACAAAGTCGGGAAGGGCGTTCACCCGGTTCCACAAGATCGACTCACCGGTCCGGTAACTCTCCCGCACGGGTTCCAGCATCGCGGCGTTCGTCCACAGCTGCGAATGGCATGACATGCAGGTGTGCGTTGGTGGTAAGCCCGCATACCATGAGGTCTCCACTGAGGTGTGGCAATAACGGCAGTCTATCCCAAGCTGGGCCGTGTGGTGCGCATGGCTGAAGGGAACCGGTTGCGGAATCGGGCGCTTGATGTAGGTGAAGTACGCCGACTGGTTCACCTGCCAGCTGACGTAGCCGACCAGACCAATAATCAAAACGATGCCATAAATGCTGACCCTGGCAAGGGAGTTTATACTGCGATGAAATATTTGAGACATTTTGAGAGCCCTACAAGCTAGCCTGCAGAATAGCTACCTGCGGTTAATGCAGTAGTTAGCGTTTTCTACCAGTTTGCTGAAAAAAGTCTTGATACCCTGTCATTGTCATGTGGAGCAAGAAACCTTACCCGGAATTCAGCTCACTCTACAAGATTCCTTATCGCCCCGATGAACTGAATCGGGGGTCTTCGGAATGACATCAGGCACGAGCTTTTCAGCAGCCTGCTAAATCACATTCGCTTTAATGGGTTCGACCTCGCCCCACGAGGCTTTCTCTTCTCGACCAACTGCACAATGAAACCAGTGAATATATACGATGTCGCAGAATTTTGCAAAGCTTATTCTTGAATGTGAGGAATGTCACCAGCCTGAAGATCTTTTCGCAGTGCGAATCTGGCGGCACTGTCTGCCTGCCGTCGGAAACGATCCAATGGGCTTCCGGAAAACCCATGCGGCTCTTGATTCTTAGAGCGGCGCGCAGCTTGCGATTCATTTCATGCGCCCCTCCACTCCTCGGTTATTGCCGATACCATGCCAATCCGCACCACCCGGGATATGAAGTTTTTGCTGCATGTGTCCTTGGCCGCGGTCCGTTCTCTATGCCTGATGTGAACTCGTTCTGTCCGCGCGCCGCAGCGATTCCCAAAATGGGAATCTGTCCTGATTTGGAATTCAGAGCGCCGGCTGCTCTCGCTCATGGTCAGCGGCGTTCGTTGGGGTGACTAAATAATAGGATTCTCTCATGAAAGCCATCTTAGATTCCGCCGAGACAAAAACAGTACGCCCCTGTTGCTCTTCCCGTTTTGAAATCCCTTGAGCTATCTGTGTTCCGGGACGCGTTGCTCCGCGCGGCCTTTTCGGCTCGCCGCTATGTTTTTTTTGCTTTGCGCGTTACGAAGCAGGAGCCGGGTTGCACGAGTGCACTTCGGGCTCACGGCTGATCATCCCTTGATTCTTCTAACGTGTTCAGAAGACGCTACCTGCGACGTCTCTTTGACCGTCCGGGAAGGCAATCCCAGCGGCGATTCCGATGGCCCCGGTCGCGCCCAATCCCGGATGTTCTGACCTTGTTGAAAGCTTCTGGAAGTATCCGCCTCTAGCCTCGGGCCCGAGTTGGCCGGTGCCGTGCTTTAGAAGGATTCGCAAGCGGCGGTTGCGGGCTCTGGTTGCGAAGTCGTTCCGCAATGTCCAGGAGTACTGCACTCCGCTGCGAGCGAGATGAATTCTGAGGGGGTGCCGAAGTGGCAATACAATTTGCAGTTCCTTCCAGTCCTGTTCCACTAGACAAAGATCAGCAAGCGTGCCGAGGGGGGAACGCGCGAACGAAGTCCCGCCGAAGCCGGGCTTGTTCAAACAGGACGTCCCGGTCTGTTCAGAGCCGAGGGCCTTCACACGACCGCGCTTATGCCAACGATCTGGTGGTGCAACTGTTGCCTCTGGTCCGGCGCGTTGCCCTTCAGCTTCGATGCCATCTGCCCGCCCACGTGGAGATGGATGACCTGGTGAGTGAGGGCGCCATCGGTCTGATCGACGCGGTGAGGAAATTTGACCCAGCCAGGGGAGTGAGTATCGAGACCTACGCTCGCCATCGGATCCGCGGAGCTATCCTGGATTCTCTGCGGGATCAGGACCACGCTTCACGGGACATGAGGAGAAGGATTAAGAAAATTGAGTCTGCCTGCCAGGATCTTGAGGGTCAACTGGGACGTCCGGCGGGTGATGGAGAGATGGCCGAGGCGATGGGACTGAGCCTGGCGAGGTGGTACGAACGCGTCGCGGAACTGCAACGGTTGGGCTTCGAAGGAGCGGGTTCCATAATGTCGAAGCAGATCCATAAGCGGGTCAGGGAAGAAGACCTGCCGGCCTGCCCGGATGGGGATTCCTTCGCGCTGTGTTACCGCCGCGAGCAAAGAGATCTTCTCTCCTCCGCCTTGGGATATCTGACGGAACGCGAGCGCACTATCATAATCTTCTACTACAAAGACGCGCTCACGATGAAGCAGATTGGCAACCGGCTGGGCATTGATGAATCACGGGTGTCGCAATTACACACCGGCGCCATGATTAGGCTTCGCAGCCGGGTTGCCGACATGCTTCACCGGTCCGCGCCGGTCTCCGGGGGGATGCCGTTGCAGGGGGCCGCGGCGCAGGCATGAGGAACGAAGGCTCTTTGTGCCCGGACAGAGAGGCCAACCCGTATCGCATGGTACTGGTCGTAAACGTCAACGGGTAGTTACCCTGGCCCAGCGAGAGATTGCATCCTGTCACAGTGCGTGATAGGCTCACCGATCCGCGCTTCCTGCTGGAGGTTTTTCACGAGCGTGGAGAAGGAGGGGGGGCGGTAACGGGTAAAATTCGCAAGTGCTTCAATAAAGGATTCGGTTCGTGGGTATGACTCGATACGAAGACAGAACGTTTGAAAACCAGCACGTTATTCTCGATGAGGGTGTGTTTGTAAACTGCGTTTTTAAGAATTGCAGCCTGGAGTATTCGGGGGGGGATGTCTACGTCCAGAACTGCCAGGGAGAAAGTTGCCAGCTGGTGTGGCGCGGTGCCGCGCAGCGAACGATTTTCCTTCTTCAGGGACTTGGACTTTTGGCTCCGGCCGCTTCGCTTACGACCACGGAGTCTCCGAATCGCGTTCAATAGGCTCAACGGCTGCCGTTTCCGGTTGGAGGCAGCCGGGGTTTTCAGCTTATCGGCCGCGCCTCGTACCCGGCCTGGGCATGGCGGCGGGGCAGACTCGAAGGGGAATAGAGGGAAAGTGCAATTCTGGAAGCGTTAAGAACACGAAGGGAAGTGCCTGGCTTTCCCCTGTGGTTATTTGCGAACGTCCCTCATTCAGTTGTGCCGGACGGCGGCGGTCTGAGGCTGCTGGCAGCGTCCGTATGCGCACGCTTGCACTTTGTTCCGCAACAGGCTGCTATGGCAGGCTCTGTTGCGTCTCTCCCTCTTAACCCGAATTCACAAGTTGAAAACAAAGAGGTTACCGCAAACTACTGAAAAATAGAGTATACCCTTTCATTATCAAGAAATTATCCAGCAATGATCCAACTTGCGCGAAGTTGGATTTTAACAGCTTAACGCATTGATAATGCGTTGTTTAGTCTAAACCGAATTAGGTCAACTTACGAATTCTGGTTTAATTGTCCAGCCTCGGACTTGATTCCCCTTTCTTAACGGCCGGGCGCCGTCAGATGCTGGCGCGCTTGCCGGCATGGGGAGTTTCAACCGGCTTTCTGGCTTGCGAACCCTGTGGGGCGGCGCGAAGATACTGAACGGGCCATGGTGCAGGGTATCCCAGTTCGCGCGCGGCCCTTAGAGGCCAGTAGGGATCGCGAAGCATCTGCCGCGCCAGCAACACCAGATCCGCCTGGCCACTCCGAATGATGTGGTCCGACTGTGCCGGGCCCGTAATGAATCCAACGCTGCCGGTCAGGATGCCCGTCTCGCGCCGGATACGCTCCGCGAAGGGCGTCTGGTAGCCGGGACCGGCAGGAATGCTGGCATTCGGCAAGTTGCCTCCGGAAGAGCAATCGACCAGATCAACGCCCAGTGGCTTGAGCTGCCGGGCGAGTTCCACGGATTGGCCCGGGTCCCATCCGCCTTCCTCCCAATCTGTGGCTGAAATTCGAATGAACATGGGCAGGCGTTCCGGCCACACTTCGCGCACCGCGCTCACCACCTCGCGCACCAGCCGCGTGCGGTTTTCAAATGAGCCGCCGTATTCATCACTCCGATGATTGCTGAAAGGGGAGAGAAATTCATGAAGCAGATAACCGTGCGCCGCGTGAATTTCGACGATATCGAAGCCGGCCTGGCGGGCACGCTGCGCCGCTCGTGCAAATCCGCTGATGACGGAGCGGATACCCTCTTTCGTCAGGGGATGCGGCCTGGGATAATCTTCGTTGAAGGGCTCGCTGCTGGGACCGTCCACTTGCCAGCCGCCAGCGATTTCCGGAACGGCGCCCTGACCCCTGCCCGGCGCGTAGGTGCTGGCCTTGCGGCCGGCGTGCGCCAACTGCATGCCCGCCAGCGTTCCGTACCGGTGAATAAATTGGACGATGCGTGACAGCATGGTGATGTGAGCGTCATCCCAGATGCCGAGGTCCTGCGGGCTGATTCTCCCCTCCGGGAGGACTGCGGCGGCCTCGGTCATCACCAGGGCAGCCCCGCCCACGGCGCGGCTGCCGAGATGCACGAAATGCCAGTCATTCGCGTAACCGTCCACGCTGGAATACTGGCACATGGGCGAAACCACGATTCGGTTCTGGAGTGTCACGTCGCGGATGGTCAGTGGATCAAAGAGATTCGCCATTCTTTCCTTTCCTCCCGAATGTTTTCGGCAGACCCTTTCTGCCCAGGGCTGTTGGATGTTCGGCCGCGCTGCCACGATTCAGGCGGCGGGTGAACTGGCAACGCGTGCGAAAGCAGGGGCAAGTCTCGAACCCGCCCCTGACTCCCCGTGAGGTGTTATACCTCAAGGCCGATGGAGCGCATCAGCTTGAGAGCGTTGCTGGTCCGGACAATGCCCGGTGTCAGTCTGTAGTCGAAGCGGAGCTGGCCGTCCTCCAGGTGATCTTCAAAGTGGAAGTTGGCGGCCTGCGGTCCCAGTTGATCAACCATCTGGGCGAGCGCCAGGTCGTGGGTGGTCACGAGTCCAATGGCGCTGCGCTCAACCAGGCTCCGCACCAGGCCTTCGGCGCCGATTCGGCGGTCGTGGGAATTAGTGCCGTTCAGCAATTCGTCGAGCAGAAACAGCACGGGGAGAGGGCCGTGGGTCAACTCGGTGATCAGCTTCAGGCGGGTGATTTCAGCATAAAAACGGGAGATGCCTCCCTGCAGCGAATCGAGGACGCAGATGGAGGCGGCGACCGCCAGGGGCGAAAGGAGCAGGCGGCGGGCGCGCACCGGGGCTCCGCACTGGGCCAGCACCGCATTGATTCCCACGGCGCGGATGAAGGTGCTTTTGCCGGCCATGTTGGGGCCGCTGATAATCATCAGGTGCAATTCACCACCCAGGGTCAGGTCATTGCGCACGGCCTGGGCTTCTGGAATCAACGGGTGGGCGAATCCTTCGGCCTGAAACAGTCCCGGCCCGGATGATGTGAACTCCGGGAAAACGTCCGCCGGGTGCTCGTAAGCGTAACTTGCCAGCGCGCAAAGCGCTTCCATTTCGCCCACGGCGTCGAGCCAGCCGCGGACGGACGCCCCGTACCTGATGCGCCAGGCTTCGACGGCAAAGGCGATCTGCAGGCTCCAGAACACGAAAGGATTGAGAAACTCCACGACGGGATTGCGCCGCGATTCCAGATATTCCACCAGGCGGCCCAGCCGCGCAATCGCACGCGACGGAAACACGCCTTCAACTTTCAAAGCCGATTGCAGCCCGGTGATTTTTGGCGACGAAAACGTTTCGCGCTCAAGCCGCTGCAGCACCACCGCAAGCACAACCAGGTCCTGCGCAACCGCTTCGGTGGAGGGGTTTGCCGGCGCGCGCGAGTCCGCAGCCGGGTTGTTGCTGATTTCGATTTCGGGAGCGATTTGCTCGACGCGCGCGCTGAACCGCGAATTGAAGAACCAGTTCACGGCGCTCAAGGCGAGCGCCAGCTCCCACCAGCCCCAAAGCCCCCAGGCCATCAGGCTGAACAGCCACAGCGCCGCCAGCGCCACGGCCGCGGCGCGCGCGGCGCCCGGTTTCAGGACGGGCGCGGCTTCGGCCCAGGCGGAGAGAGATTCCGGAGGGACCGTGGAGCGGGCGTCTTCTCCCAGCACGGCCAGATCTTCGCGAAGATCGAGTCGGGCCCGGAGTTCGGCGATGGCGGCGTGGCGGCTGCGGATTTCTTCAACCGGAGCGGGTGCAAGCAGCCAGCGGGCCAGGGCTTCTTCACCCGTGCGAGTCCGCGCCGTCGAGAGGAGTTCGAACAACGATCCCTGGCCAAAAAGATCGAGGTCGCGCGCATAAGGGTGCGAGGGGTCGGGAAAATGCTCGCCCGTTTCGCCCGTGCCCATCCAGCGATTCTCAAGCCGGGCCAGGCCGCGCTCGTAGAAGGCGATGGCACGGCCGCACTTCTTTAAAGATCGCAGTACGCGCGTGTGAAGGGTTTCGGAAAATGCAAACGCGGCTCCGGGAACCAGAACCCACAGAATGGACACGGAGTGCGACTTCAAAGCCCAAACGATGACTACCAGAGCTGCCAGAGCCATCACCAGGTTCACCCGGCCGAGCTTCTGGTGGCTCCGGTCGAGGCGGGACTTGGACAGCCGTA
>Ga0307374_10011186_pt1 | contig 12825 bp, 21 predicted proteins | sample OX3MG_FD_202532 | JGI IMG/M metagenome (GOLD analysis project Ga0307374, IMG submission 202532) | Soil microbial communities from Risofladan, Vaasa, Finland - OX-3 | ecosystem: Environmental > Terrestrial > Soil > Coastal area > Acid sulfate soil | place: Finland: Risofladan, Vaasa | collected...
GGATTAATACCGTGTTTGAAAAAAATTATGGTGATTTAACCTTCATCATTGGCGAAAACTGCAGAACTGCTATTAATGACTTTATATTACTCAAAGAGGCGTCGGACGGTACAAAGTTAAAAGAAATGGGTAGTGATCCGAAAACTGGGGCGAGGTTTCAAAAAGTTGGGCACTATACAGACTTATTTGATTATGTTATGTGCTCGGCTTTTTCTGAAGAATTCTTGAAATACCAGCGCGGAGGCAAAACCTTCACACCCTACATTGGAAAAAATAATTCACGAAATATGTACTAATTAAACTATATTAGCTAAAAAAAATGGAAGAAATTAATTAAAAACTAAAAGATATGTCACAAATTAAAAAATCTAAAGAAGAAATTCAACGGTTACATTAGCAATACTTAAACGACCGCATTATTCCTCACTATTGGATTAATTATCATCATTTAAAATTACAAAATGGAAAATATAACAGGATTTATAGGGCCTATTCTTATAATAGGTCTTATTAGTTTTTTGATTTGGATTTGGGTATTATCAGAAATAATAAAAGGCGCAACAAAATCAGCAAGAAACTTAGTATTACAAGAAACACAAGTTAAACTACTTGTAAGTATTGCAATTAAATTGGGTGTCCCAAACGAAGTTATTTCAAAAGATACTGAGAGTTTAGGAGCAGAAGATAGAGAAAAAAAGATACTTCGAGGTATTGAGGAGAAATAAATACTAATACAGTTAGCAAAATAATAATTTATTGGAAAATGCCAATTAAATTTGGGTATGTCATTTTTAATCAGTAATGATTTTTACAAGCAAATCCAAATTGACAATCTCCAACAATTAATTGGTAATAACACATCTATCTTAGATTCCATACAACGTGCTGCCGTTGAAGAGTGCATTTCTTACCTAAAGCAAAAATATGATGTTACCGATGCTTTTAAAGACACACTTCAGTGGGATCCTACGCAATCTTACAACGCCGGTCAAACGGTTTATTTAGATGCACTGCCTTATGATCCGACACAAACTTATGCTTTAGGAGCCCAGGTTTTACAGGCCGGCAGTATTTATTCCTGTTCGTCAGCAATAGTGACACCGGAAGTATTTAACGCTGCTCACTGGACATTATTAGGCTTAGAATATACACTTTATTATTCCAAGTATCCGTTCCCGATATTTAATTATCTAAATATTTTTGCGGTCGGTGATCAGATTTTTTGGAAAAATAAAACATACACATGCTTAGTCGCTTCGCCTATACTCGATCATGCTGCTCAGCTTCAGATAGGTTTTTCCGTAGATTCTGTTGTAGCAAATATTTTTCCGGATGATCCTGTTAATGGTGTTCAATATTGGGGTGCCGGCGCAGCTTACTCCGTCCCTACGAACACATTAATTACTAACACCACTTATTGGACATTAGGCGACAATCGCGATCAGAAATTACTTATGGTTTGTATTGATATTGCTCTCTATCATCTTCATAGCAGAATAGCACCGAGAAATATTCCTGAACTAAGAAGTGTGCGTTATTTTGGTCACCATGAAGATAGAGAAGTAAGAGGACAGCGTGTCTTGTATCCGACGTACAGCGCTTTGGGGTGGTTGCAAGCGGCAACAATCGGAGATGATATCACACCGGAGCTGCAAGTTATACAGCCGGCATCCGGTTCAAGGATAAGGTTCGGAGGGCGTCCAAAACTTGTAAACGATTATTGAAAATGGTGTTTAGAAGAATGGACTTATAACGGTTTATATAATTTTATAATTAATAATTAATAAATCTATTTTAATTTATGTCTCGTGCAGTTGGAAGTAAAAATAAATCTATAATAAATAATTTAGAAATGGATAATGAAGATATTTTTTTAAAAAACGCCGTCGATAATTATACTTTCTGGAAAGGTAAAATAAAAGAATTAGAGCAGGCCGGTAAGGATGCATCTAAGGAAAAAGAATATGCACAGGCTTTCAAAGTTCAGCTAAATGCTTTTACGCAAGAATAAAAAACAATTTGTCTCAAAATGATTTATTCCTTTTAGGAATTTTATATCACCAGTTAAAAACAAAATCATGATCGTTTCAAAGCTTTCATTACATGTTGCCTGGCAAATAACCAGCGATAGATCCTTATTAAATGATTTTTGCAAGTACGCAGAAGCCAACCAATTTATTTATTTTACTCACACACCCTTCTTTTATTCTTATCCAATTTTCGGAAAGATCTGGCCCGACGGAAAATGCTGCCAGTTTCACCAGGTGAATACCTGTTGTCACAATTGCGGACTGATACCCGAAAGAAATTATGCTGGCTACGGTACATTGATTTTACAACGCTCCGGCCCGGGAAACAGGATGAATCTCGTTTGCGCTGATCATACTTCCGGCACTCAATTTAATCCATGTCTTTTCGCGGAAAGGCAGTTGAGGATGTTTTGAAAAAGGCTGGTTACATTGAGTGTGTCTCGGTTCAAAAAAAAACTTCAATATATTGCAAAGAAAAACGGTAAAAAACTAACGCATGTCAGAAGACCAAAAGAAGGTATTAGAACAACAACTTTGGAACATCGCCAACACAAAGCATGGGAAATACGGAGGCAAAAAGTAATAAAATGAGTAACGCAATCGAACAGATAAAAAATAAAATGCAGGCTAATAGTAGCTCTGTAATTCCTTTTTCAAGACCCAATATGGGTCAGATAAAAAAGAACCTGGCCGGATTTATTGCGCCGGTACAATTGCAGCGCTTAAGACAGGACGTATTGAGTTGGCGTGATGTAATGACCGAATCAGAAAACGTGTATTATCCACATCGTGTAAAAGCGCAACGTCTTTTTATAGATACGATGGATAATGGCCATGTATTTGCTTGCTGGGAGCGCCGTAAGGATATGACGCTCCTAAGAAAGTGGGAATTCGTTAATTCTAAAAACGAAGCTAACCAAACTACTGAAGACATTTTCCTTGAGACAGTAAAGGGGCAATCACAAAATAAAAGCTGGTTTATAAAGTTCCTCAATTACTCTATGGATGCAATTGCTTACGGCTATTCGTTAATCGCCTTGGGAAGTATCAAAAATGACGAATTTCCGAATATTGATATTATAAAACGTTGGAACGTTTCTCCGGATAGGCTTAATGTTACCAATTTTACGTATTCAATATCAGGCGCGAACTTTATGGAAGAACCTTACAAAGATTGGCACGTTTATATTCCAACTTATAATGATATAGGGACATCGCCGGCTGGTTACGGTCTCTTGTATAAAGTTGCGATCTATGAAATATTTCTTAGAAATATTCTTGGTTTTAACGGCGACTTTGTAGAATTATATTCTCAGCCTTACCGTGTAGGTAAGACCACGAAAACGAACGATACAGAGCGTTCAGAGTTTGCTAACGCCATCCAGCGAATGGGCTCCGCAGGATGGGCAATGATTGACCCGGAGGATGCGATAGAATTTTTAGAAACAAAACTTGGCGGGACAGGTTTTCAGGGGTACGATAATTTTGAACAAAGGCTTGAAAAGAAAATTTCAAAAATAATCTTAGGGCACGCAGACGCCATAGACAGCATTCCAGGTAAACTTGGAAATGGTAAAGTAAAAAGCCCCGCGGACGTGGCAATGGAAGATAAGCAAATGAAAGACGGTTCGTTTATATCTTCTGTAATAAATAATTCGTTACTTCCTAAAATGCGGAAACTTGGTTTTAGTATTCCTGATGACGTAAAAGCGGTATTGAAAAATGATTCAGAAATAAGCGAAATAAACAACACTATAATTGATCAGGCTGTACGTATGGCCAGCGCGGGCCTCCCAATGGATGCGGATTATTTTACAGAGCAGACCGGCATACTTATTTCTGCTCCGCCGTCGCCTTCTTTTTCTCCTTCGATTAAAAACAGGCTTAATAAAATTTATAATCATGTTCAAAAAAATAAAGAACCGGTTTAAATCCAGGCGGCAAAAAAGCGATTATGATAAGTTAAGAGAATGTTTATTAAATAATCCTAAGCTCCTACTCGAAAATAAGTACCGTTTTGAAAGAGCCTTTGGAGTTAATGCCCGCGTAAGGACGGCCCAACAATGGCAAAGGCTTGTAAATCTTTACGGGATAAGAACAGTAGCGGCCACCGAGAATATGACGGAAGAGGAAGTGAGGCAGATGATGCTTGAGACTTATGATCAGAAATTAAAACGCAGATTAAAGAAGAATAATTAATGGGTTCAGAGTTTAAATATAGCGATGAACAGATTCAGGATCTTTTAGAAGGTATTAAAGAAGGCACAATCTCAGAATACGACATACCGGAAGACCTTTATACATCCACGGCGAATTTTCTAAAAAAAGGTTTGTATGAAGGGTTCGGAAGCACGATTGACAATGCGGAAGGCAAGGATTTAGAGTTATTAACAGAGCTAAGGGAAAATGTGTATATGTTTTCGGCTGCGAAATGTTTTCAAGAAATAAAACAAATTAGTTCTTTGATGTTTGATGAAAATGGCGACACGGTAAGCGCCCGCGAATTCAGTAAGTTAGGCAAGGCTACTTTTAGTACTTGGAACGAGTCGTATGGATTATCAGAATACCAAACGGCTAAAGGCCAGGCTGCCATGGCTGTAAAATGGAGCGAGATTGAAAGGAATAAGGATATACTTCCTGTTTTAGTTTTCTCTACCGACGGGCACGCTTGTCCGGAATGTGCGCCGTATAAAGGGTTCTCCGCTCCGGTGGATGATCCTGTATGGGATTGGTTAACGCCGCTTTTGCATTTCAACTGTGAATGTGTCATATCGCAGGAAGAGGAAAGTCACGGTGTATCAGGGAAAGAAGATTACGACAAGGTGCAGGGTTCAAAAGGTAATGTGCCGAAAGAATTTCAGATGAATCCAGGGAAAGACGGTTATGTTTTTTCGCCTGAGCACCCTTATTTTGATGTGGCTAAAAAAGACCGGGCATTTGCAAAAAATAATTTCGGGTTACCGATACCGGCGACAGATAAAGAGGTAGCAGAGGTAATCACAGGATTAAGCATTGAGGAGGCTCAAAAAGTTATGGCTGATTTTTATGTCCCTGAATCAGAGAAAGAAGCGTTAAAGAATTATACCGGCGAATCTTTCAACCAGATCAATTCTTATTACAGAGGTATTAGGAGCAACATATCAAAAGAGGCGGAAACAACGGCGGCCACACTTGATAAATTTATCGAAGGTGCGCCAAAAGTAACAGCAGAAAGTTACCGCGGAATTACAGTTGATGAAGACGCGTTTAATAAGTTTAAAGAATTAAAGAAAGGCGAATACTTTACAGATAACGCTTTCATGTCAACTTCTTATGATAAGTCAATAACTACAATATTTAGTGGTTCGTCTCAATACCAGGTAGAAATGACAATAAAAGGAAAGACTGGAGTTTTGATTGAAGATCTTAGCGACGCAAAAAGAGAGAAAGAAATACTTTTTGGAAGAGGCAGCAGATTTAAAATTGAATCAATAAAAACAGAAGGTAAAAAAGGGAAATATGGAAAAATTTTCGTAACTTTAAGTGAACTATAAATTATAAAATATGAGCGATATTATTGGCCATAATGAGCCACTGGTGAAGATTGCATGTAACACTTGCAAACATAACTTAGGTGATGGAACCTGCACGGCTTTTCCAAAAAGAATACCGGACGAAATTTTCTCCGGCAAGAACATGCACACAAAACCATTGCCAGGTCAAAAGAATAAAATTGTTTATGAACCTATAAAGAAATAAAATGTATTTAGTTGACTTTAATACTTTCAATGAGTTTATTTCCAAAAAAGGATTAGACAAAGACGAACCGCCATTAATCTGGCAAACTCCTTTTATTTTAGAATACAAAAGAGACGATATTATTTTGGCCAAAGTTGAAATGTCCAGCATCGAAGAGTTTAAATTTTTAAAAAGAAATAAAGGCAAAATAAACTCAAAAACGACTAAAAATAAGTATTGGATAAGGGTAAATGAATGGGAAAGCATTAATAATCAATTAGTTATGAAATTAGAATACTGAAAAATAAAACTTTACAATTAATTTTCATAACTTATTATAAATCAATTAGTTAAATAGCCTCTACAGTTGAATAAACAAAATAGATCAACACAATATGTCGAATAATTAATTTTAAACGCGTTTAATTATGAAAACATTTTTAGGTATTATAATTGGTTTGATATTATTTATTACGGTGTTTTTTATTGGTCTGATATTTAAAAATTTAAAAGACTAATTTTTAAGAGTATGAAAAAAAATAAAAAGGCTTACGAAAATTATATGATAAATATGAACGCCCTTAATGATGTAATTCCCCCTGCCTCATATTTTGAATTACCTAAAAAAAATAAAAAAAAAGTAAAAATCAGTAAATGCCAACAAAATTTAATTTCGAGGAAGTGAGTAACCTGCTTAATCGGTATAAGCGGGAGACCCTTATTTTATTGAGTAACCAGGCGCAAAATTATTTTTTGGATTCATTTAAAAAACAAGGATGGGACGGCACACCATGGAAAGAGGTTCAAAGACGCACACCTGGAACAAAGGCTTATAAGTACCCAAAAACAAAAGGGCTGCAAAGAAGAACACAACCGATATTAATCGGTGCGGGTTATAGAAAAAGAGGTGGCACACTTCGTCGGGCGGTAAGTAGTATGAGCCGAACAAAAGAAATAACTAAAGACAGGGTACGAATGATCGTTGACCTGCCTTATGCTAATATAATCAATGAGGGCGGAGGCCACATGCCAAAAAGGGAATATGTGGGGCAAGATTCTACATTAACAAGAATGCAAACAGAGAAGATCACTGAAATAATTAATAGAATTTGGAAAACAAAATAAACAACAAATGTAGTTATGGGAATTAGTCAACCAATAGGGGATATATTATCAAAACTTTCAGCAATACAGGTTTTCAATAATGATTCGCAAACTGTGCCGCTTTATTCCCGCATTTGGAACAACCAATTAAGAAATATCAAAGACGGGAAAGATTACACCTGGCCACGGCCGGCCGCATTTGTGGAAATTGTTAGTCCGGCAACTTACGAAGTGATTGGACTTGGATTTCGTTCCGCTGATTTAGGAATAAGAATTCATTTGATACATGAATTTTATAACCAGGATGGAACATTTGAGCAAGACCTTATTGTCTTTGATTTGAGAGATACAATTTTAGCGAACTTATCTCAATATTGCCCGACGGCTTGCGGAGCGATGAATTGCATAAGAGAAGAGCAGGATTACGATCATGACAATTTGTATCATTACATCTTAGAATTCGTTTGTAATTTCATTGACAGCAAGGGCTCACCGTTTGATCCTTCTTTGAATAATTATGATGAAACAGCAAATCCGAACCTTGACGCAAGTATAGTTAATGGAGGTGTACCTGCTCCGGTTCCTGATCCTAATCCTGAATTTATAATACCACAACAAAATTATTAAAAAATGAGTAGATCAGTAAACGATATTCAAGCCCAGATAACAACCGTCTTAACGACCAATTTGGCGGCTGTAGGAATAACTATTGATCCTACAAAATGGAGTAAAAGAAACATGCTCCGGGTGCTGTGCTTTGCCTTCGCGACGTGCTGCGCAACATTAGAGCAATTGATGGATACTTTACAATTATCCCTTGAAATAACGGCAAGCCAAAGCGCGGCGGCAACTCCTCAATGGATTCAGGCGCAAATGTTTGCTTTTCAGTATTCAGATACTAATCCTCAAATAATTCAACTAATAAATACTATCCCTCAATATCCGGTTGTTGATTCTACATTAAAAATTATTTCAGCTTGCTCGGTCACAAGTACTATAGCTAATCAGGTAAATATAAAAGTTGCAACAGGGACGCCTTTCGTAGCATTAAGCAGCTCTCAATTATCATCAGCGCAAGGATATATAAATGCTATCGGTGTAGCTGGTATTATTTATTCAGTTGTTTCTTTAAATTCTGATAAGATTTATATTCAGGCAGATATTTATTATCAGGGGCAATATGCCTCGGTAATTCAATCTTCAATGATTGACGCTATAAATGCATGGTTCTCTTTACTGGCGGTAACAAATTTCAACGGCGCAGTAGAAATGAGTGATCTTGAAGGAATAATGAAATCGGTACCTGGAGTAAATGATGTTGTTTTAAAAAACGTTATTGCCAGGCAAGATACAGACGCTTTTTCATCAGGGACATTCTTAATTCTTAATTCTGCAATTATTCAAAGAAAGTGGGTGACAATTGCCGGGTATATTGCGGAAGAAATAACTCCCGGGGAAACCTTTACCGATTCATTAAATTTTATAGCTGAATAATGCCAATATACGACGTAAATATAAACCCTATCACAATTGAATTACTCCCGCCGGATAAACGGACAGTAACAACTAACCCTTTATTGCAGGCGCTGCTTAACCCACTGCAATGGGCAAGAGATTTATTTTTTGGTTCCTATTACGGAGGTTCAACCGCCCCACTTTATGCACCAGGGACTTATAATTATCTTAACCAGGTAATTTATAATAAAAAAGTTTACAGTAGTTTAATAAATGGGAATACAGATTTGCCGACTACGTCCAATTGGCAATTAGTTCAGAATAATTTTATAGGGCTAAAGGAAAGGATTTTATATAATGGGCAAAGACTTGTTCTTGAGTACGCGCTCAATAAAGAATATGATACTACTTTTCGTCAACCAAATAATATAAGCGATATCTACATAAGCACAAATGCTTATATAGCGCCAATTTTTATTATCGGGCTAACAGAGGATAAAAGCAGCACGATATCCACGAAAGGATCTTCCGAGTATGTAGGTATTTCAGATGCAGTGGCAGCAAGGATTGACTTTACTATTCATATTCCAATAGCGACATATACGGCGCAAGGAGGTAACGACAATATTTTTAGGAATTTCATAGACCAATACGTCCCCGTAGGGATCACATACATAATATCAACTTATTAAAATGAAAAAATTAGATTTAAGTTCAGTAAGCTCCATCAATCAATTTCCTGTAAAAGAGGGGACTATTGATTTTTTGCAATTTGCGTATCAAGAGGCAATAACTGCAATGGGGAATAATTTTATTGGCGGCAATGCTGTTGCTAATACAGGCTACGTCCTATGGGGGTGTGTTAATACGGGAAGTGGGTTAAATTACAGCATTAGCTCCGGCGCCATTTTTTATAATGGCGAAGTTTACCTTGTACCTGCGGTTACTTTTACCGCTTCTGCAGGTCAGGTCGCAATCGCTAATATCGTAATAACTCAATATACCACAAATGCCGATCCTGTTTTATTCACAGATGGAGTTTCAAGAAATGTTCATAATATTCGCTCTATTAATTTTACCGCAGGGGTGAGCGGCGCGGGTGTCTTTGATTTCACACAGATAGTCCAGACCGTAGTGGGGTTAAAAAATGATATCCAGGCCTCATTGCCCGCCTCTTATACTGTTACTTTTGAGCAGGATAGGGCGTCATTCTTTAGCTCTGCAACATCAGATGTGACAATTAATTTTGATTTCACTAATGCAGTACCGGGCGTAGTGGTAAGAATGAAATGGACATTTGGAGCGGGGCTGACCTTGACCGTAAATACTCCTTCCGGCTCAACAATTATAAGAGATTCAGGGAATCTTGCAGCTGTTGCATCGGCAAATAATCTTTTATATTTAATTTATTTGGGTAAAAACGAAATCGGCAACGACGAAGTTTCTTATACGCTAAAACAATTTTAATGATTAAAAGATATTATTCAAATATGGACCCGGGCGGCGCAAGTGGAACGCCTTCTCAATATATATCGCCAAGTGGGTCATCCGGCAGTCCTTCTTTTTACCAGGAAACAGAAAACGTGACAGGTGCCGCAGGGGCTATTCTTACCTTCCAGGTGACTTTGTATATTAATGCAAACGATATGGGCCAGGTAATGGTTAACGGAGGTATTTACTTTTTGAACGACACGTTTACAGTAACATTGGATGGTTCTGGTAACGGGTCTTTTGTGGCTCGAGTTCAGGGAGATGCAGGGGACACAGGAACAGCAGTAGAGGCAAGATTCACAATCATAAGCGTAAGTATAGGCCAGATAGGTAGCCCTTCAAATATAATCATAAGCAAAACTTTCTAAAATGAAAACAGTTTTTTTATTAGATAAGGAAGATATCGGAACTTTCACTATTGGGGATCATTTTGTAATAAGAACAAAAGATGGCACAGAAATAAATTTTACGCAAGAGGCTTTAATTGAACTATGTGATGATTTGGGTTTTAATCCATTTAATAAAACAAACAAATTCAATGCTGGCACCTATATCAAAAAAGTGAATAAAGTAATGAAATCTCGTATAAGTAAAACTTTTTAAAATGAAAACAGAGGTACCAATATTAAATCTACAAAATTATAAAAGGCAAGGTAATCTTGCAGTGGATATGGTAGCGGCATGCATTATCCACGAACGAAAATTTAACCTCCCTGTGAAAGCGGTTGTTTTAAATCCGGCCTATTTTGATATGTTCAAATTGTGGGTTGAAAAAAATTATGGTGAAGAAACAGCATTGAAAGAATTTTACTTAGATACCGTGGAAATAAGGAGAGAAAAAATTTATTCAGGAAAGATATTAATGGTTGAGTATTATGCTAAATCCGATTAACTATGAGTAAATCAAAAACCATTGCTAATTCTATTAGGGCTTACCTGCCGCCTCTGTATTCAAGGCTGGCAAAGGCTCACGCCTACTATACAGGCGAAAGTGAAAGTGAGATTGTAGTTACGGCGGTAAAAAAGTTGTACAATGAAATGTCGCAAGCCGAAAAAGAAAAAATACTTAATACGTACAGATTAAAAGATCCTGATTTATAGACGAGCAATTTATTCCAAAAAAAACAGCTAAGATGAATTATATAGACCTTTTTTCTGGCGCAGGGGGACTTTCCGAAGGATTTATTCGGGAAGGCTTCCACCCTATAGCCCATGTTGAAATGAATAAGGAAGCCGCTGATACTTTAAAAACACGGCTGGCATTTCATTACCTGAATGATAATAACAAAATCAATCAATATTATTCTTATTTGAAAAATGAGATTACAAGAAATGAATTGTGGAATAGCATTCCACAAGAAATCATTTTATCTGTAATCAATAATGAAATTACTAAAAAGACAATTGGAGGCATTTTCGATACTATAGACGAACAGCTTGGTTCCCAAAAAGTTGATGCAATAATTGGCGGGCCACCTTGCCAGGCATATTCATTGGTTGGCCGGAGCCGTGACCCTAACAGAATGAGTGGCGACAAAAGGAATTATCTGTTCCGGTATTATGCAGAATTTCTTGTGAGGTATAAACCAAAATATTTTGTTTTTGAAAATGTATTAGGACTTCTTACTGCCGGTAATAAAAAGTATCTAAATGAGATGCTTTCTTTATTTGAAGAAATTGGCTATTCAGCAGATTATAAGGTTTTAAACGCTGAAGAATACGGAGTACTGCAAAGAAGGCGGCGGGTAATTATTATTGGTCGTAAAGGGAAAGCGAAATTTGAATTTCCAGAACTTACAACCATTGAAAACAAATGGCAGATAAAGAAAGATTTATTTGCAGACTTACCTGAGTTAATTCCCGGACAGGAAATGAATATTGCACGATACACCAAAAAGATAAATGAATATCAGCAAACAACTGAAACCAGAAATGGAATTGATTTTACAACCCAGCATATCACAAGAAATCACAACGAAAGAGATTTAGAAATTTATTCAATTGCTATTGATAAATGGGTGAATAAAAAAGAACGATTGAAGTATAACAATCTACCTAAACGATTACAAACTCACAATAAAAAAGATATTTTTTTAGACCGTTTCAAAGTAGTTGACCCAACAGGTCATTCTCACACTCTTGTTGCACACATAGCTAAAGATGGACACTATTATATATACCCTGATTTAAAACAGATACGTTCAATATCTGTTCGTGAAGCAGCAAGGATACAATCCTTTCCTGATGATTACTTCTTTGAAGGTGGCAGAACAGCAGCATTTAAACAAATTGGCAATGCAGTGCCGCCATTGATGGCCCAAGCAATTGCCAATACCATGCGAGTATTATTATGATAAAAGAAATAATTAATTCTGAAACAAATGCAAATAAATCTTAAAAATTAATTGCCCCCAAAACGAAAACTTACTTACAAAGATTTGATAAGCAATAGTTAATCCTCCAAAAATATATTTGGGTGGGATTTCTTTTTTGTATATTTTTATCTAACGGTTTTTTACCGTGACGAAACAATATTATTTTCCATGCAAACAAAACGTTTAGAGGCCTCCGTTATACATTCAATTTGCACGCAACTTGATAATCTGGGATGGATTGTAGATGAAAAGAATCCCGATTGTAATGTTGTTCAGCATAGAGCAAAAACCAAAGAGCAAAAAAATAAACTTGATGGGAAACAACCCGATTTCGTTTTATATCAATCCGGAACTGATATACCCATAGGAATAATTGAAGCTAAAAGACCGGGAGAAACATTATTAGAAGCAATGAAGCAAGCTGAGGAGAGATACGCAACTCCTTTAAACACGCCATTAATCCTTACCTATAATGACACTTATATTGAATCAAAATACTTCATTAATGGGAGACCTTTAAAAATTGATGGCGAGGACGTTACTCAATTTTTTGATCATTATACAGCATTAAGATTTGTCAATGAAGGTTCTGAAATTTTATCTGCACCAAAAGAGATTCAATATTCAAGGGAGCAATTAATTAAGATTTTTAA
>Ga0307374_10011187_pt1 | contig 12823 bp, 12 predicted proteins | sample OX3MG_FD_202532 | JGI IMG/M metagenome (GOLD analysis project Ga0307374, IMG submission 202532) | Soil microbial communities from Risofladan, Vaasa, Finland - OX-3 | ecosystem: Environmental > Terrestrial > Soil > Coastal area > Acid sulfate soil | place: Finland: Risofladan, Vaasa | collected...
CCTGCGTGGGGTTCGAGTACGGCTACTCCCAGGAGGCGCCGGAGACGCTGGTGCTGTGGGAGGCGCAGTTCGGCGACTTCGTCAACGCCGCCCAGGTGATCGTGGACCAGTTCATCGTGTCCGGGCTGGCCAAGTGGGGCCAGACCTCGCGGCTGACCCTTCTGTTGCCGCACGGCTACGAGGGATCGGGCCCCGAGCACTCCTCGGCCCGGGTCGAGCGGTTCCTCCAGCTGACGGCTGAGGGCAACATCCGCGTGGCCCAGCCCACCACCCCGGCCCAGTACTACCACCTGCTGCGCCGGCAGGCCCGGATCGCCAAGCAGCGGCCGCTGGTGGTGCTGACACCCAAGAGTCTGCTGCGGCTCCCGCAGGCCACCAGCCGCTTCGAGGAGCTCACCAGCGGGCGGTTTGAGCCGGTGCTGCCTGAGCCCGGCGTCGACCCTGACCAGGTGCGCCGTCTCATCCTGTGCAGCGGCAAGATCTACTACGAGCTGGCCGGCCACGCCCTGCGGGCGCAGGAGCCCGGGGTGGCCATCGGCCGGGTTGAGCTGCTCTATCCCTTCCCCCAGAAGGAGCTGCTGGCGCTGGTGGACCAGTACCCCCGCCTGTCCGAGGTCGTGTGGGTGCAGGAGGAGCCGCGCAACATGGGCGCCCGCGCCCATATGTCCCCACGGCTGATGCAGATTCTGCCTCAGGAGCTCCAAGTCGGCTACATCGGCCGCCCCGAGCGGGCCTCGCCGGGCGAGGGCTATCCGATCGCCCACGCCGAGGAGCAGGAGCGGATCATCTCCACGGCGGTGGACATGCGAGAGTCGGTTTCCCAGTTCCCGCACAAGGCGCCGGGCGACCGGTAGTGCGACCGGCCCGGGGCACGCGGATGAAGGGGCTGGCCGCGCTGCTGGCCGCGGGTGCAGCACTCGGCCTGGCGCTGGCCGGGTGCGGCTCCGGATCGCTGGACCCGGTCGCCCAGGCCGCTACCAAGTCGGCCACCGCCGCCGGCTATCGCATCAAATTCACCCTGCAGATCAGCTCGCCCGCGCTTCCCGCCCCGATCACCGCCACCGGCCGCGGAAGGTTCGATCGCCCGGCCCGGAGCGGATCGCTGGTACTCGACATGGATCTGGGCAGCATCCCGCAGGTGAGCCAGGTGCTGGGCACCAGCCGGCTGCGCCTGGAAGAGCTGATCAGCGCAACCACGGTCTACATCCACCTACCGGCCGCGTTGCGCCACCGGATCCCGACGCTGAGCGCGCCGTGGCTGAAGATCGATCTGGCCAGCGCCGGGTCGAGCGCGGGGGTTCCCGGGCTGGGGTCGTTGTTCAACAACCCCACGTCCACAGATCCCAGTCAGCTCCTGAACTACCTGCGGGCCACGTCGGGCGGGGTAACCAAGGTGGGTACGGCAACGGTCAACGGGCTCCAGACCACCGAGTACCGGGCCCAGGTGAACCTGGACAAGGTTCCCGACCTGCTCCCGTCCGCCCAGCAGGCCCAGGCCCGCCAGGCCATCGCCGCCGTCGAGCGCCTGACCGGCCTGCACCAGATCTCGGTCGAGGCTTGGATCGACGCCGGCAACCTGGTGCGCCGAATGCACGTCACGTTCGACGAGAAGCTGCCCACCGGTCAAGCACTGGCCGTCGGGGTCACCGCGGACTTCGTCCAGTACGGGCCCCAGCCGCCGCCGGTGCTGCCCCCGGCCAGCCAAGTCACCGACTTGACCGGAAAACTGAGCGGGGCCGGCGCCACCACCACCCCCTGACCGCGCGCCCGGGCCCGCGGTCTGGCACCCTTAGCCGATCCGCTTCCGTAGACAGGGCACGAGCCGCGACACCGCGCGTCGACATCTGACGCCGAACTTCCGCGTGCATGACATGGCGATTGACCTCGGGACTGCCAACACGCTGGTCTACGTGGGCGGCCAGGGGATCGTGGTCTCCGAGCCCTCCGTGGTGGCCGCCGATACCGAGACCGGCGCCGTGCACGCCGTGGGCTCTGAGGCCCAGCGGATGATCGGGCGCACCCCGTCCACGATCGCGGCCACCCGGCCGCTGCGTCACGGTGTGATCGCCGACTTCGAGGTCACCGAGCAGATGTTGCGCTACTTCATCCGCCGGGTGCTCGACCGCCGGATGGCCCATCCCCGGCTGATCGTGTGCGCCCCGTCGGGCATCACGGAGGTCGAGAAGCGGGCCGTGGAGGAGGCATCACTGGCCGCCGGGGCCCGCCGGGTCCACCTGATCGAGGAGCCGATCGCCGCGGCCATCGGCGCCGGGCTGGAGATCGAAGAGCCGGTGGGCAGGATGGTCGTGGATGTGGGTGGCGGAACGAGCGAGATGGCGGTGATCTCGCTGGGCGGGATCGTGGTCGCGCACTCGATCCGGGTGGGGGGATACGAGATGGACGAGGGAATTGCCCACTACCTGCGCGCCGTGCACCAGCTGGCCATTGGCTCGCAGACCGCCGAGAAGATCAAGCTGGCCATCGCGTCCGTGACGCCCAACGGCAATGAGCCGGAGATGCAGGTGCGCGGACGCCACCTGGTCAGCGGCCTGCCCACCTCGATCAGCATCTCCGCGGCCGAGGTGCGCAGCGCCGTGATGCCTGCCGTCCGCGAGATCATCCAGGGCATCCGCGACACGCTGGAGCAGACGCCGCCCGAGCTGTCCTCCGACATCGCCCGGGACGGGATCCTGCTGGCCGGTGGCGGCACGATGCTTCAGGGATTCGCCGACCTGGTGGGCGCCGAGACGGGGATGCCCGTGCACTCGGCCGAGTCGCCGTTGACCTGCGTGGCCTCAGGCTCGGGCCAGGCCCTAGCCCACCTCGACACGCTCGCTCGCTCCAGCCGACCGCGGTCCTACGCCGCTTCCGGCGACTGGCGCACGGCGTAGGCGCGGCTGGAGCCAGCGCAGCGCCGCGGCCAGCCCGCAGGCGGCCAGCAGGATCAGGAACGCATCGACCGGCTCGCGGAAGCGCGGGGTCTCGGCGTTGATCACCGCCACGCTCAGCCACAGCAGCACCGGTGTCACCCACAGCCACCGCCAGGCTCGGCGTGCGGCCCGGGTGACCGCGCCGGCTAGCGCCAGCAGGCATAGCACCCAGAATCCGATCACCCCGACCCGGGCTAGGCCGATGGGCAGCGAGATCGCGTTGGCCGAGGCGCGCCAGGCCCCGGAGCCCTCGAGCTCGAGCAGCCGGCGGGAGTTGTAGAAGGCCACCGCGAACGGGGCGTACAGATGGTCGGAGATGTAGTTCTGGCCCTGGGTCTGGAGGCGATCGGAGAGCCCGGGCTCGGTGAGCCGGCCGGCCTGCCCGATCAGCGGTCCTTCGCCCGGGATGCCGTAGTACAGCCGCCATTTGTAGGGGATGCCGGGGTTGTTCGCCGAGGCTGGGTTGTAGGTCCCGACCAGGGTTATCCCCGTCTCGTCGGTCACGAACACGAAGCGATGCATGACCACGGCGTTGCGCACCAGCCAGGGGACCAGGGTGAGCAGCATGCAGCCCACGATCAGGCCCGGGGCGGCCACCGACCGCCACCAGCGGGATGACTCCGCCGCGGCCCGGTGGTGGCGAGGCCGGATGCCGAGCGGGCCTGCGGCGGAGCCCGCCGCGCTCGCCGGTCTGACCCGCCACCCGACGAGCAGCAGCGGCACCAGCACGACGATCGTGTTGACGTGGGTCAGCACCGCCAACCCGGTCAGGACCCCCGCTCCGACCAGCCAGCGATAGGGCCGCTCCGAGCGCAAGGCCCTCAGCCCGGCCCACAGCGCGCCCAGCACCAGCGGGGTGGCCAGGTTCTCGGCCACGATGGTTCCCGACAGCCCGATGAACACGGGGTACAGAGCCGCCAGCAGCAGGGCGATCAGCGCGGTCAGCTCGCCCAGCCCCTCCAGGGCCACCAGGCCGATCAGCGCGACCGTGACCGTCCCCAGTAGGGCCTGTGAGATCCGGGCCCCGTGCACCGCGCCGCTGGGGATCCGGGTGTGTCCGTTCACGCGCTTGACTGAGGTGTGGCCGTCGATCAGGTCCACCGCGGCCAGGAGGTACGGGTAGCCCGGGGGGAAGTAGGCGCTGGGCCCGCGGGTCCCGCCCGCGCCCACGCCCGGGGCGTGACTGTTCGTGTAGTTGCCGGTATGGGCGATCTGGCTGGCCAGCGCCAGGTAGGTGCCGGCATCGTTGACCGGCCGGTAGGAGGTGGTCTCGACCTCGACCAGGCGGACGGCCAGCGCCAGCGCCAGGATCGCCGCCACGAGCACGGTTGTCCGGGAGGGGGGCCTCCTCACCGCACGGCAGGTTAGTCCGACTCAGGCCGCGGCGGCGACGGCGTCGGACCGATGCGGCTCCTGGCCAGGCGGCTGGCGCGCGAACTGCAGCACGCCGTCTTCCAGCGGGGCCTTGCGGATCAGCTTGCGGTCCCGGATGTAGTTCTGGTACAGCCGCCAGGGCGGGCGGGAGCCCTGCTTGGGAAACAGGTGGATCGATCGCTGGACGTAGCCCGAGCTGAAGTCCACGAAGTCCACCGGTTCGACCGACCCGGGGCGCAGGGTGGGCACAGCCGAGCTGTAGCCGCGCTCATACATGTAATTGAGGATCCGGGTGACGTACTCGCAGGTCAGATCACTTTTCAGCGTCCAGGAGGCGTTGGTGTAGCCAAAGGCGAACGCCAGATTGGGTACGCCGGACAGCAGGCAGCCCCGGTAGATCATCGCCTGGGGCAAGTCCACCGGCTGGCCGTCCACCTCCAACTCCACGCCGCCCAGGGCCAGCAGGTTGAGGCCGGTGGCTGAGACGATCACCTCGGCCTCGAGCTCCTGGCCCGAAGCCAGCCGGATGCCGGTCGGCGTGAACGTGTCGACGTGGTCGGTCACCACCGACACCCGGCCGTTTCCGATTCCCTCGAACAGGTCGGCGTCAGGGACCAGGCACATCCGCTGATCCCACGGGTTGTAGCGGGGCTTGAAGTGCGTGTCGATGTCATAGCCCTCAGGCAGCTGACGCTCCAGGCCGGCCCGGATCATTCGCTTGACCACGTGGGGGCGATTGCGGCTCAGCCAGAACATCAGCATCGTGATCAGCACGTTTTTCCAGCGAACCAGCGTGTAGGCGGCCTGGACCGGCAGCAGCCGGCGAGCCAGCTTGGCCAGCGGGTCCTCTCCCGGGAGCGAGACGACGTAGCTCGGTGAGCGCTGCAGCATCGTCACGTGCGCGGCCCTCTCGGACATGGCCGGCACCAGCGTGACCGCGGTGGCTCCGGAGCCGATCACGATCACCCGCTGGCCCGTGTAGTCGAGATTCCGGGGCCAGAACTGGGGGTGGACGATCGCGCCGCGGAACTGATCCCGACCGGGGAAGCCCGGGTTGTGGGGCTCGTCGTAGTGGTAGTAGCCGCTGCACATGAACACGAACTGGCAGCTGAACCGCAGCGATTCTCCTGTGTCGGTCCGCTCGGCCTCGACGGTCCAGCGCTGATCGGTAGTCGACCAGCTCGCCCGGGTCACCCGGTGGTGGAGGCGGACCTTCTCATCGACGCCGTACTCACGCGCCGTATCGAGGATGTACTGGTGGATCGAAGCGCCGTCGACGATCGACTGATTGCTGTCCCAGGGCCGGAAAGGAAAACCCAACGTGTACATGTCGGAATCCGACCTGATGCCGGGATAGCGGAACAGGTCCCAGGTGCCCCCGATGGCGCCCCGCGCCTCCAGGATCGCGTAGCTCTTGTGCGGCGCATCGCGCTCCAGGTGGCAGCCGGCCCCGACTCCGGACAGCCCGCCGCCCACCACCAGCACGTCCAGATGCTCGACCGGTTGGCCGGCCGGTCCATCGGCCGAAGCGGTGGAGAGCGTCCCCGAACCCACTGCGCGGCAAATCCTACAGAACTGAAGCTTTTGCCAGGCACGAGGTATCTGGCGATCAGCCGCGAACAATGCAGGGTGTCGGCTCGGAGCGAGGACAAATCGGGCAGGTCAGGCACGCTCCGGCTGGCCGGCGCGTCCGACCTCTATGCCCAGATCCTGGCTCAGTTGAGCCCGGCCGACCGCGAGCTCTTGCACCGGGGCCTGGCCGCTCGGGGCCACGAGCTGTGCGACCAGGGCGGCCAGACCGTGGGCACGATCGTCGCCGTGCTGATCGACCGGGAGACCGCCCAGCCCCAGTGGCTGGCGGTCGAGGACCCCCTCCGGCAGCGGCTGGTCGGAGTTCCGATCGCCTGTCTGGAGGCCATCGGGTCTCGCTACCGCACGCCCGTGCGGGCGGCCGGGATCCAAGCCGCTCCGGACGTCCCGCTGGCCGGTCTGCCCGCCAAGATCGAGCACGCCCTGTGTCGCCACTATGGACTGGCTCGGACCCGCGGGGCAACCGAGCCGGCCGATCGCCGGGCCACGTCGTCCCGGGCGTTCCAGGACCCGGGCGGCACTGGTCAGATCGGGTGGCTGCCCGGACCGCGCGGCAGCTGACGGTCTCGATCCTCCCTCAGTGGAGGAGGCCGACGATCCTCGCGCAGTCCCAGTTTGCGATCCCGGAGCCCCCGGCCCAGATCCGGGTCGCCACGGCGTCCTGCTCGGCCTTGCTGGTCAGGTAGGCCGCCGGGCCGCTACCCCCGTAAAGGGCCCAGGTGCTGGGGATGATCTGGTAGTAACCCGACGCGCCGGCGCTGTTGGGCGGCAGGTTCTGACCGCCGCTCTCGCACAGCACGATGGCGTACGGGATGGCCCACCCGCCTGAGGGCCCGAGGGCAGGGCCCGCGCCCGGCGCGCTGGACGAGCTCGCTTGCTGGGCCGCCGCCGCCTGCTCGGCCTGGATCTTGTTGATTTCGCTCTGGAGCTGGCCGGCCTTGGCCTGGCTGGCGCTCAGCGCGGCCCGCTGCGCAGCCTGCGCCTGCTGGAGTGCGCCCTCCCGGTTCTGGAGCAGCGAGTCCATTCCGGCCAGCGCCCGCCGGCGGAGCTCCGCGTCCGCGGTCAGCTGGCGATCGGTCTGCTCCAGCTTGGCCAGGCGCCGCGCGGCGCTGTCGGCCTGGTGCTTGGCCGTCGTGGTGATGGCGATGATCTGCTGCTGCTGGTGCTCGGCGTCCCGCAGGTAGGTCAACCGCTCGAGCAGATCGGTGAAGCCACCCGAGTCCAGGACCACACTGACCAGGTCCGGGCTGTCGGACTCGTAGCGGCTGACCAGCTGCTGGGCCAGGAGCTGCCGGCCCCACGCCAGCCGGCGCTTGAGCAGGGCGACCAGCTTTCGCTCCCGGACCAGGTCGGCCTGGGTCTGGGCCAGCTTTGCCCGATCGGTGTCGAGTTCGGCCTGGACCGCTTCCTCCCGCGAGCGGACCAGCGAGATCTGCGCCTCCAGGGAAGAGATCAGGCTGGACAGCGTCTTCAGGCTGTCCTGGAGGTGCTGCTGGCGGCCCTGCTGGGCCGACAGCTGCTGGCTGAGCTGGTTGAGGCCGGTCTGGGCGTCCGAGGACACCGGCACCGTGGCCAGGCCGACCAGGGCGCACGCACCCGCCAGCCACGCGGCCGCGCGGATGCGGAGGATGCAAAGGATGCGAAGGATCGAGGTTGTCATAAGCCTGGATGCCCCCCGTTTCCCACGCTACGCAGGGAATTCGGCCGCGGGCACGTTACCAGGACCGGTCCCGCGGGGTATGAGTTCCGGCGTGATCTGGGCCCAGCACACGGTTCGCCTCGCCCCCCGGCCCCGAGGCTTCCACCTCATCACCTCCGAGGTGCTCGAGGCGATTCCCGAGGTGGGGCGGATTCGCGTCGGGCTGCTGCACGTTTTGATTCAGCACACCTCGGCCTCGCTGACCCTGAACGAGAACGCCTCCCCGGACGTCCGGCGTGACTTCGAGACCTGGGCCAACCAGGCGGTGCCCGAAGGGGCGCGCCACTGGACCCACACGCTCGAGGGTGCCGACGACATGCCGGCGCACATCAAGGCGGCGCTGTTCGGGCCCGTCCTATCGCTTCCGGTGTCCGGGGGGCGGTTGGCGCTCGGGACCTGGCAGGGCATCTACCTGTGCGAGCACCGCGACCGCGGCGGAAGCCGGACGCTGGTGGCCACGGCGTTCGGCGAGGGGTAGGCCGGGTGGGGCGGGTGGCCCGTTGGGGCGGCCGGCGGCTCGCGGGGCTGCGCAGCGGCGAACTTCGGCAATCCAGTTTGCTGCGCATGCGTCAACCCCAGCGCCAAAGTTCGCGCGAAGCGTTACCGCCGCCCTGACCACCGCCCCTGATTTACTCCCTAATGGTCTCCCGTCACGGTAGATCTCTGATCGTTCGCCGTCAAGCGTCCGCCTAGCGTCCTTTCCACACCGGCGGGCGTTTCTCGGCAAACGCTGTGGCGCCCTCGCGGGCGTCCTCGGACGTCATCACCGGTCCGACGATCTCTCCCTGACGGGCGAAGAACTCGGCGTCCGGCCAGTCGGCTGACTCGACCATCACCCGTTTGGTCGCCGCCAGGGCCAGCGGGCCGTTGGCCGCGATCGTCGCGGCCAGCTCAAGCGCTGCATCCAGCGCGCCACCCGGGTCGGTGAGGCGGTTGATCATCCCCAGCTCGTAGCCGCGCTCGGCGTCAATCGGGTCGCCGGTCAGGGCCAGCTCCATGGCCAGGTTGCGCGGGAGGGTGCGGGGCAGCCGGAGCAGGGCCCCACCGGCGGCGACCAGCGACCGCTTGACCTCAGGCACCCCCAGTCGTGCCCCGCGTGAGGCCACGATCAGATCGCAGGCCAGCGCCACCTCCAGGCCGCCGGCCACCGCGAAGCCCTCGACCGCGGCAATCAGCGGCTTCACGGCGGGACGCTGGACGATGCCGGCGAACCCGCGGTCGCCGGCGTAGGGTCGCTCTCCGGTGACGAAGGCCTTGAGGTCCATGCCGGAGCTGAATCCCTTGCCCGCTCCGGTGATTACGCCCACGGACAGGCCGACGTCACCGTCGAGCTCGTCCAGGGCGGCCGCCATCCCCTGGGCCACCGCGGCGTTCACCGCGTTGCGCTGGTCGGGGCGGTTGATGGTGATCAGGAGCACCCGGTCCCGGTGCTCGGTGAGGACTGCTGGGGCGTCATTCATGCCGCGAACAATTTCAGTTCCGGCGCGCGCTCGCCACGCAGCACGGCTAGGTCCACCTCGACGCAGTCGATCCCGCGTGCCCCGGCCAGGACGCGCGCCTGCGGCTTGATCGTCTGCGCGGCCAGAACGCCGCGGCACGAGCTCATCGCCGGATCGAGCCGGATCCGCTCCAAATAACGCGACAGCTGCTCGACGGCCTCGATCCCCGCCACGCGCTTGACCTCGACCGCGATCCAGCGCTCCTCGGCGTCGCGGCACATGAGGTCCACGGGCCCGATGTCTGTGGGCCACTCCCGGCGCACCAGGCGAAGGCCTTCTCCGCAGCACTCGGGTTGCTCGGCCAGGAGCTCCTGGAGATGGGCCTCGACGCCGTCCTTGGCCAGGGCCGCGTCGTCGTCCGGTTGGCCCATGTCATGCGCGACATCGGACAGGACCTCGCGGACCGAGATCTCGAGCCGGTCCTCGCTCGAAGCGGCGCGTTTGCGCACCACGATCAGCTTGTCCGACTCCTCGATGACGGTCGGCGGCGTCATCCAGTTCAGCGGCTTGTACCCCCCGGCGTCGGCATGTACCAGCACCGACCCGTCCGCCTTGACCATGATCAGTCGCAGCGCCTCGGGCAGCAGCGCGTTTAGGCGGCCGGAGTAGCGAACCTCGCAGCGGGCGACGATCAGACGCATCGACCCACCCTAAGATCAGGTGCGGACACATGCGCAACCAACTCCGCCCTCTGTTCGATCGCGTGGTGATCAAGGAGCTCGACCCTGACCGGGTCCGTCGCTCGGGCCTGGTCATCCCTCCCGGGACCGAGGAGCCGCCACCCCAGCACGGGATCGTGCTGGCCGTGGGCCCGGGCCTGGACTGGTGGGACCAGGCGGGTATCGTGATGCCGGTAAAGCCCGGCGACCACGTGGTGTTTCCTGCCTCGGCTGGGGCCTGGGTCGAGGTGGACGAGGAGCGCTTGCTGGTCTGCCGGGTGGGCGAGCTGCTGGGCGTGCTCGAGCGGGTCGAGGACTGCCCGAGCTGTAGCGGGCGGCCGCTGGGCCCGCAGGAGTCCTGCCCGGTGTGCGGCCGCGAGGGGTCGGCGTCGCGGCGCTAGGCCGCGGTGCGTTGGGAGAGCTCGCGGGGCTGGGCGGATTTGACCCGTTCCAGGAGATCCGCCACCTCGGGATCCTGGGCCAGCTTCAGGGCCCGGCGGCACGCGTCCGCGCATTCGCTGAGCCGGTCGGTGCGGGCCAGCGCGTGGGCGTAGCTGCTCCAGGCCTGGGGAGAATCTGGCTCCAGAATCGTGGCGGCGTGAGCCGCCGAGACCTCGGCGCCCACATCTCCGGCCAGGTGGTAGGCCAGCGCCAGGGTGAGCAGACCCTCGGTGGTGGGGCCGGCCAGGCGGGCCTGCTCGAGCGCGGAGATCGCCCCCGGGCGATCCATCAGGCGCAGGCGCAGGCGGCCCAGCCGCTCCCAGGCCGACGGGTCGGCGGGGGCGCGGTAGGCGGCGCGGGCGGCCGCCTCGGCCGCCAGGTCGATCGCTCCCATGTCCTCGTAGATGCGGGAGGCGAATCGCTCGGGCGTGGGCCGGTCGGTGTCCACTCGCGCCCAGTTACGAACCGCCCGCGCGGCGGCCGGCAGGTTGCCGGCTTGCCAGAAGGCCACGGTCAGCAAGCGGAGCACGATCGGGTTGGACGGCTCGGCATCCCGGGCGTAGACTAGGCGCTCGGCGGCCAGCTCGGCGTCACCCTCGGCCAGCGCGTGCTGGGCCGCGGTCATGAACCGCTGCACCCGCTCGGCTCCCGGGTCCGGCTGGGAGAAGTCCACGAACTGCAGCGAGCCCGCCGGGACCGTGCGGACCCCGACGCCGAACTTCATCCGCGCCCACTGCTGCACGTCCTCATCCTCGCCGGAGAAATAGATTCCGGTCACCGTGCCCACGCCCCACTCGGGGTAGGACAGGCACCGGGCGTAGCGGTGCACCACCGAGTGGTCGGGCACCCGGGAGCCGAACGGGTCGTGCTTGGCTCGGTCTTCGGCCGTGGCCTTGGCTCGCTGCTCGGCTTCGTAGGCCCGCCGGCCGGCCTCCTCACGGGCTTTGCGGGCCGCCTGGGCGGAGGCTTTGACCGCGCTGCTGCTGACCCGCCCGCCGCGGGAGGAATCGGCCAGCTGTGCGAGCTGGTCGGCGGCCTCGTTGATCGCCTGCAGGTGGCGCTCGTGCTCATGGCGGCGGCCTGGCGGGGCGATGTCCGGGTGCCAGCGCTTGGCCATCCGGCGCCGGGCCAGCTGGACCTCCCGCTGGTCGAACGGAGCCTCGAGCTCGAGGAGCAGCAGAGCTTGTTCAACGTCGAGAATGCGCGCCATATGACCCCTCAACGTTAGCGGCGCACACGTCTACATAGCCGCGTCACAAGACGGCGCAGGGGTTGCAACAAGTTGGCTTCATTCGGTCTCACGGGGCCCGAACGGATCTAGCGTGGCCCGGCATGAGCAGCGAGAGGCCCAGGCGCGGCGCGCGAGCGGCCGGACTGGCGCTGGTCCTGTTCCTGTCGACCTTCATCGGCGTCGCCGTGCTCGCCGTGCTGCTGGCCATGATCGCTGGGGCGTGCCCGGGCGGGTTCAGCGGGAGCGGAGATGCTGCCTCGTCTGCGGCCCGGAGCGCGATCCCGGCGAACCTGCTCCCGATCTACCGGCAGGTGGGCGCGCAGTACGGACTGCCGTGGGAGGTGCTGGCCGGGATCGGGACCGAGGAGTGCTCCCAGGCCCAGACCTCCGATCCCGCGTGCACGCTCCAGCCGGGAGCCACCGGGCCGGGGGCCGCCAACTACGCCGGCGCCTCGGGCTTGATGCAGATCGGGGTCGGCGGAGCCGCCGGCGACGAGTACGGCGAGCTTCGCGGGTATCTGCCCAACCCGGCACTGGGGCCGCACGACCCGCTGACCGCGGTGCAGCTGGCCGCGCTGGTCCTGATCAAGCACAAGGGCGCGCCGACCGGCCAGCCGATCGACGCCTATCTGCCCTACGTGCGCGCGTACAACGGATCGGGTCCCGAAGCCGACGCCTACGCGGCCCGGGTGATCGCGGACGCTCACCGCTACCAGGGCACCGGCAGCACGAGCTTCGTGTCGGCCGGTGGCTTCTGCCCGGTCACGGTCGGAGGTCCCGGCGGCTACGTCAACCCGTTCGCGCACGCCCAGGTCAACGCCTCACGGATCGACCAGGGGGTCGACTACGGAGGCAGCGGCCCGATCGACGCCCTGGGCCCGGGGCGGGTGGTGATGGTCTCGAGCACCGACACCGGCTGGGGCAACGGCGACGGCTGGGTCTCCTACCAGCTGACAGCCGGGCGCTACGCGGGCGCCTACGTATTCGTGGCGGAAGGCATCACTCCCAGCGTGCAGCCGGGGCAGACGGTGAGCGCGGGGCAGCAGATCGGGACGTTCAACGGCCACTCGATCGAGACCGGATTCGCGGCCGACGGCCAGAGCGACTCCGCGCTGGCCCACGGCGTGGGCGGCGAGGGCGCCGACACCGCCGCCGGCCGGGCGATGAACCAGCTGCTGGTCTCGCTGGGCGCGCCGGGCGGGCACCCGGACACCGGCGGCGCGGCGATCGTGGGCGGCCCGGTCCCGGCGGTGGCCTCAGGGGCTTAGGAGAATGGCGGGGCCAGCAGCAACCGGTTCACCGGGACGCTACGTTCAGCACCACGGTGGTCACGAATAACAAGAGAGCAGCGGCGCGCAGCAATCCCGCTCCCCGCGGGCCCAGGCGGTGCACCACCATGT
>Ga0307374_10011189_pt1 | contig 12822 bp, 10 predicted proteins | sample OX3MG_FD_202532 | JGI IMG/M metagenome (GOLD analysis project Ga0307374, IMG submission 202532) | Soil microbial communities from Risofladan, Vaasa, Finland - OX-3 | ecosystem: Environmental > Terrestrial > Soil > Coastal area > Acid sulfate soil | place: Finland: Risofladan, Vaasa | collected...
TCTGCGCAGCAGAATTTGCTATGGTGCACGGAGATAAATCCACTGCTCAATATCTGGAGGATTACTCAGACTTTCTTGAAAGCCATCTAGAAGCATGGACAGTGACAACACAAGGTACGATTGTACCTGGAATCAAGAAACACTATATTCGAATATGTCCAGCGGACATTAATGATCCTGAACCGGAAGAAGATCCGAACAAAGGAACGCTTTTCATTCCAAATCGCCCACCCGGAGATCAAACGCGATTTCCCGCAAAAGCGATAGTTGATGCCGGATTTCTTGACCTCGTGAGATACGGCATCCGGCCCGCGAATGATCCATTGATTGTAGACTCGCTGAAAGTCGTGGACGCAGTACTGAAAGTGGAAACACCGTTCGGGCCGTGTTGGCGACGTTACAACCACGACGGCTACGGACAGCGCCCAGACGGCGGACCATACATGGGGTGGGGAAAAGGACGCGCATGGCCACTTTTGACCGGCGAACGCGGGCATTACGAGCTAGCTGCAGGTCATGACGTAAAACCGTACATCCGCGCAATAGAGAAATTCGCATCGTCCACAGGTTTGCTTCCAGAACAGATCTGGGACGAGAAAGATATGAAGGAGAAGTATCTCTATTTTGGTGGGCCAACTGGATCCGCAATGCCCTTGATGTGGGCTCATGCCGAATACATCAAGTTACTTCGTTCCGTGTCAGATCGCAAGATCTTTGACATGATACCTGATGTTAGCAAACGATACATTTCCGATAGATCTGCTTGCAAAAATCTGGAGATCTGGAAGCCAAACCGCCGTGCCAGATCAGCAAGGCGCGGAAGTACACTCAGAGTGCAAGCTCCCACGGCATTCCGTTTGCACTGGTCTTGCAACGAATGGAGAACAGTGAACGATACTGATTCGGCTTCAACAGCACTTGGTGTAGAATTCGTCGATATTCCGGTCAATTCTACTCAGAAAGACCCCATTCGATTCACGTTCTTTTGGCGAGAGAGTAAACAATGGGAAGGACGCGATTACGAAGTCGCTATCATTTGAAAATATGCGGAGAGATGTTTCGACGAGGATTTTGCTTCCGCGACTGCTATCTTTCGTTACAACGTATGACGATAATCGGTATCTGGGATCGCTTGCTTGAGGTTTCGAATGCTGCCGATCAATTTCGGAGTTTGTTGGCATCAAAGCATTCTGCGCTATTCCTTTTCCAATATCCACTGTAAAGTTCGTTCTGTTGCTGCTATCGTTTCCGGTGGGCAGCGGTGTCTAGGACGCCCGCTCTTTGAAGACACCTAGCGAGCAAGATGCACAGTGGCTATAGCAAGACGACCCAAATTTCGCAAATCATCCTGCTCATGATTTCAATGCTCTTTCTCGTTAACAAGCGATTAGATTCCGCGTTACTATCATAGTCATGGGTATCAGGTTAATATCGGACATCATTAATTATTTCGAATAATTGAAGTAAGTATTCATAATCCATTTCTCCATATTCTCTTTATATTGTGTTCTTCGATCAAACGGGGATGGTTTCGATGTCCAAGAAATTCAAACGCGGAGACCATGTCGGATGGAATTCAGAAGCTGGGAGAGTCCGTGGGGTAATCCTTAGGAAAGCCGTTTCCAGTGTGCGTGTCAAGGGTTATCTTCACCACGCCTCGAAAGAAGAACCTCAGTACTTCATCAAAAGTGACAAGACCAACCATATCGCAATCCACAAAGGGCGAGCGCTGAAATTATTAAGGCCTTGGAAAATTGGCAGCCCGAGGAAAAACACAAAGCGGTGAGTTCTATAATTTGCAAACACTCATTGAATCATAGCGTTGTTTTGTCCTATTCCAAAAATGGTCGATGGATTGGTCAGAGAATTTGCTCCGAGGCTTGGCGAACCAACCAATCGGCTTGATAGGTTATACAGACAGGCGCTGCTAGACAAGATTCGCGCATTCACACACACACTCTTGTAACAACTTATGCGCACGATCGATTGAACTTCTAAAATATAGGTAGCAATTATTTCTAATGCGGCAGTTGCTGGAATAGAAATCGTGGAGTCACTTGCACCAGCTAACATTTTCGATCAAACCTCTTCCTCCGTTCAGGTTGGATTTCACCGCTTGGGTGTTGCGCCGCCGGTCTACCAACATAGTCGACCGCCTCCAGAACGGTGTGTACGGTCGCGTACTCATGCTTGATGACGTGCCTGTTGAAGTCGCGGTATGCCAACGCGGCTCGGTTGAGACGCCCCTGCTGATGGTTAGTGTAACAGCAGGCCGCAGTGTCTCTCCAACTGACATCAGAAGAGCAATCGAAGATATGTTAGGCACCCGGGTAGACATGAACGATTTCTATGCCAAGGCAGAAGAAGAAAATGGGAAGTTGGGTGAGCTGGTCAGAAGGTTTCGAGGCGTAAAGCCTCCACGCTTCCCTTCCATCTTTGAGGCGCTGGTAAATGCGGTTGCTGGTCAGCAGGTCTCTCTGGGTGCCGGCGTGCAGTTCCTCAACAGGCTGTCTCAGACGTACGGCAGGAGGATCGAATTGTCAGGCTCTCTGCATTATGCATTCCCAAGACCCAGCGACTTGTCGAACCTTCCGGTGGATGAGCTCAGACCACTGGGGTTTAGTACTCGAAAGTCGCGCACGCTGATAGAGCTCTCCCGGAAAGTTGCAACAGGAGCTTTGGAATTAGATAGCATTGGACACATGAGCGAAGACCGCGCATTAGTCTATCTCGATGAGATTCCTGGGATAGGTCGTTGGTCCTCCGAGTATGTACTGCTCCGAGGGCTCGGCCGAACAAACATCTTCCCCGGCGACGATGTTGGGGCGAGAAATGGTCTGACGCGTTTGTTGAACATAAAAAGTGATCTCGACTACGATGGAGTGAAACAGGCTCTTGTTGAATGGAAGGGTTACGGAGGTTTGCTGTACTTCCATCTGCGTCTTAACCAACTAGAAAATTCTGGCTATATCAGTAGATAAAACTGGCATGTCGCGTTGTCGTTATCTCCTTACGCTTTCTCTATCATTTGATTCGACAGACCTAGAAACAAGGTAACCGCACACAATTTTTAGTCGAACGTGCGTGGAGTATCATATTCGTTGACATAAGCAAACCTTGGCCAAATGCTGTGTAGTCCTCGACATAGTTCGACCTTACCAAAGGTTAGATCTTGTAGCCCTGTCTTGCCTTCCACTTTGGTTCAACTTTCCCCAAAAATAAACTACAGTCTGATTTCTCCTCCATCCGCAACGATTGTCTGCCCGACTACATAATCGGAATCATGTGAACAGAGGAACAAAGCGACATTGGCAATATCCTCCGTCGCACCCGCCCTTCCCAAAGGAATCGCTGCTATTGACTTCTTCCATTGTTCTTGATTGTAATTTTGTTTGTTTGCATGAGTTTCCACGGTTCCTGGGGCGATTGTGTTGAGATATACGTCGTATTCTCTGATGAGCTTTGTGGCTAACGATTTCACTGTTATCCTGTTCAAATCCTTTGCAAGAGTAAACCGATAGCCTGCCTCATCACCAAAGATGGTAGGAGTTGAGCTTATGAATACAATCTTACCATAATGCTGTTTCCTCATGTAATCCTTCGCCGCTCGTATGAAATGATATGAACCAACGAAGTCTACCCTTATGGCACTGAGTAGATCATCATCGGAGAGCTCCAATGGGTCTTCCTGCCAAAAGCGCCTTGATGAGGGTAGACCAGCGTAACAGACTATCGTACCTACTTTTCCCCAATCATTTACTACTTTATCAACAAGCTCCTTGACTTCGCCGTAATCTGATACGTCAGCATGTACTGGCATACTCTCAAAACCCAGAGCCTTCAATTTGTTTGAAACTTCAGTTGCTTTCTTTAGCGACGCTTCTGTTAGTCCTGAGCAATGAACTGCGACCTTTGCTCCTTCGTTTGCAAAGAGGTGGGCGGTAGTCTGACCGATACCTCCGCTTCCTCCGCTGATGATGGCGACTTGACCTTCGAGCCTTCCTTTTTTCCTAACCCGACCTGCTTTAGGAGTAGCCCTGTTGGGTTTCATATCACGATCGAAGCCTTGATTCTTTTTGGCTGGCTTGGCGATTATTAAATGGATACAGAGGATCTTCCGTTTGTATATCGATATTCATCCCACTTTTTTTGAAGCGGAAAGAAGCTTAGTTCTGTTTTAAATATCTGATCGAATTCAAAAAGCGTTAGAGTAATACAGGATTGAGAGAAAATTCTGAAACCTCGGAGACTGCCACCTTGTCAATTGAATACATTGTCAGGCAAAGAGAATCGCCGAGGGACGCCATAGTATACCAAAACGAAAGTGAAGTGGGTCGATTGCTCGTCGAAGGAAAGGGACTGTTCAAACTAATTGGAAACAAGGATCAATCGTGGAGGCTTTGCAATAAGGTAGATGGAGAGGTAAGACCGTTTTCAATGATTGTGTATGTTTCTGGGACTGGCGAATATCTAGCTCCGAATTCTCCAGAAGAAGAATATGTCTTGAAGATAAAGGATAATCTGTTCCAGCACAACGGAAGTTTCTATTCGCTCGGAGGAATACCCGAAGGGAGACCGGCCAAAGCTCGCCTTATAGGCTCAAAGAACATCTGCAGATTAGTGAATTTCCCTTTCTCACATATCGATGACGTGGACCAGGAAACGAAGCACCACATCAAAAGATACCGAGGAATCTACGCGGGAGAATTCTTCGGTCTCGGTTCGAGCGGGCTACACGTGAAACTAGAAGATGACCTCATTGATATTGGACTGCTATTGGCAGCTTCTTCGTACTTGATTTATTCTACCGTCTGAGAATATGATGACGCTATCAGTTGCAATTCATATGAGTAATAATGATCTAATATGAGCACTCAAGTTGACCCAAAGCGCGTGGGCCCGTTCCCGTTCCCGAAATCCGATCCAGATAAGAGGAAGAACGATTTTTCTGAAGTAAAAATTCCATACACTAGGTTGGAAGTAATCGAAGAAGCAAAGCGCTGTCTTCTGTGCGGAACGCCCGTGTGCATAGATGCTTGCCCTGTGCAGATGGATGTTCGTGGAATGTGTGAGGCCGTTGCGAGGAACGACATTAAAACTGCGCATGATAGGATTAGGAATACCAACGCTCTACTTGGTGTCACCGCAAGATGCTGCCCCCAGTTGGATGGCCTCTGCGAAGACGCATGCGTAATGCGATGGGGTGGACAGCCAATCTCCATTGGTATGATACAGGGGTTCGTTTCTGACTGGGAGCGCACAGAGTCAAGGCAGCCCGACCCTGTGCTGGAAGAAGATTCGGGGAAGAGCGTTTCAATAGTTGGAGCCGGCCCTGCTGGACTAGCTGCGGCTGCATTACTAAGGAGATATGGGCATTCCGTAACAATCTACGAAGAATCCGACACCCCTGGCGGGACGGCCTGGTATGGGATTCCAGATTATCACCTACCAAAAGATGTTCTGCTATATGAGATCGATAGAATAAAGGGCGAAAAAGTTGAAATTCACACCGGAGTCAAGGTAGGGAGGGATATTTCACTTTCAGAACTTCTATCCGAGTCGGACGCGGTACTGATCACCACGGGCCCAAAAGATGTCGTAAAGCTTGATACTCCCGGCACAGACTTGTTAGGAGTTTATCACGGCTATCACTTCCTTGAGGAAGTGTACGTGAAAGGTGTCAATAGTTACTTGGAGAATCCCCAGTATGATCTTGGGAAAGAAATCATCGTAGTCGGAGGCGGTGACACTGCGCTTGACGTAGCTCGTACAGCAAAAAGACTTTCCAAGGGAAACGTGACTATTGTTTATCGGAGGACTGAAAATGAGATGCCATCGGATCCGATAATGATGGAGGAAGCTAGGGAGGAAGGAATACAGTTCAAATTTCTGACAGGTCCCAAATCATTCGAAGGCAAAGATGGAAAATTGACTTCTGCTGTAATGAATACGATGAAGCTTGGCGATCATGATTCTACCGGTAGGAAAAAGCCCGAGCCGGTGCCGGGTCAAGAATTTGTTATGAAATGCGACAACGTGTTTTTAGCGGTAGGCCGTGGGCCAAATTCATTCCTGCAGAAAAAGGAAGGATTGAAGATGGGCAAGAAAGATTCGATTGCAATCGATGATCGTCACAAGACTTCGATGACAGGAGTGTTTGCTGGCGGAGATGTAACAACAGGAGAGACGCTTGTGGTAAGTGCGATGGGGTCAGGAAGAGATGCGGCACAACGGATACACGAATATCTCATGAATTTGGAGGACAAGCACGTATCGCTTTATGAAAGATATTACCTCGAAGGATCATTCGAACTGTTGATGGAAGGTAAAGAAGGCGGGCCTCCTCCGCCATAACAACCGTCGGTTCCCGCGCGCAATAGCTGCTTTATGAGCATCGGTTGCAAATAACTCGAGAGGAAAGTTGAGATCCCGCGGAGAGACTATCCTATAACGCTCACGAACCTCCGAGAAACGCGCAATGAGAAAAGCCGCAGTTCACGAGCCAGACGTCTATACAATCGGTCATTCGACAAGAACAATCGAGAGCTTCATCAGCATCCTGAAGGTTTACGGAATCAAAGAAGTTGTGGACATTCGGACCATTCCGCGTTCTCGGCACAATCCACAGTTTAACAAAGATACGCTGCCGGTGTCTCTGAAAAAATCGAACATCAGATATGTGCACATGGCTGGACTAGGCGGTCTTCGTCACGCACGTCCTGACTCTGTGAACAAGGCATGGAGGAATGCCTCCTTTCGAGGCTACGCCGATTACATGCAAACCGAGGAATTTGAGTCAGCGTTGGAAAAGCTTATTGGACTTGGCCGATCAATCAGATTTCCTCACGATGTCCCGATAATTTGATAGAACGGACGAATATCGATTCATGGGATCGAATATGCTTATCTTCGACCCTAGCTATTATTACAGAGAGCTCTTGAATTACATCATAAGAGTTGATCAGCAAACCTGGAAGTACATTGTAAAGTCTTTGCAGTACCCTGAGATCGAAGTTTCTGCTGATTCCTTCTATAGTGCTATCGAAGAATTTGAGAAATGCGTAATCTCTCGCGAGTCGATTGAACTCTTGAACAAGCGGGAAGCACGGCCAACCTCAAATGAAATCCTTGTAACTATTGCGGAAGACTGATACGATCCTTATTTCATTTTGATAAGGGTTGAACCTGCAACAATTTCGTTGATTGAGATCTATTTGTTTCTGTATGGGAACAAGTAGGGCAAGTTTGGTTTGTCATTCCAATCGATGTAACATGTTTTCAGCTGCGTGTAGCACTCTAGTCCGTATCTAGATCCTTCAGCGCCCACGCCAGTTTGCCTGAATCCAGTGTGTGCTCCTTGCAATTGTTCAGGACCAACTTGATTGATATAACATTCTCCAAACTTTATCTTGTACATTGCCTTGAGAACGCGGTTACTATCTTTCGTAAAGACGTATGACGACAATCCGTACTTGGAATCGTTTGCGTACTCTATTGCTTTCTCAAAATCGTCCACTTCGACTATTGGAACAACGGGACCGAATATTTCCTCTTGGACAAGCTGTGAATTCTGGTCGACATCATCAATTACTGTTGGCTCGTAGAAAAAGCCCGCTCTCAACTCGTGGGGTCTTGAACCACCAGTAAGGATTTTCCCACCTTCGTCTCTTGCTTTCTCTACGAACCCTTCAGTCGTGTCTCTAGCGCTTTTGCTGACCATTGGTCCCAAGTCTGTGTTTTTGCTCATGGGATCTCCTATCTTCAGATTTTCAACGAGTTTGACGAACGCTGATACGAATTTGTTTTTGATCTTCGCATCCACATACATTCTCTCTGAACATATGCAGGTCTGGCCGCAGTTCCAAAATCGGGCCCAAACTGCGCACCTAAGTGCCCATTCAAGATCAGCGTCGTTCCAAACGATCAGCGGCGCTTTACCTCCGAGCTCAAGAACAAGCTTCGCAACATGGTTTGAAGCTCGTTCCATTATCTTGCTACCGGCCGAAGTACTTCCCGTCATTGTGACGAGCCCGGTAATTTTGTTTGCGACTAGCTCGTCTCCGACCTCCGATCCGCTTCCGATCACAGCATTCAAGACTCCCTTTGGAAGGCCTGCTTCTTCAGCGAGCTTGATTATCTCAATGGTGCTGAGAGGCGTGTTGCTTGAAGGTTTTGTGACAACCGTGTTTCCCGTAATTAGTGCAGGCGCGAGCTTCCTTGCAACTGTTGCTGACGGAAAGTTCCATGGAGTAATTGAAGCTACAACTCCGATCGGGAGTTTCAAAATCATTATTGACTGTCGTGGGAAATCACTTGGAAGTACATCTCCCTCTATCCGTCTAGCGTATTCCGCATAATACTCAAAATTTTGGGCCGAACCTTCTATTTCGGATTTAGATTCGTAAAGCGGTTTTCCTTGTTCAGCAGTGAGTACCCCTGCCAATCTTTCCTTGTCCCTTCGAATGAGCTGCGCAAGTTTGAAAAGATACGACGCCCGCTTAACTGGTGCAAGATCTTCCCACTTTGGCTGAGCGCGAGCTGCTGCCTCTAATGCTTTCTTCGCGTCTAATCTTGTACCTTTCGGTACTGTGGCGATGACCCTTTCGTTTGCAGGATTCATAACATCAAGCAGCTCTCCACCTTCGGAATCCACCCATTCTCCGTTGATGTACATCTTGTAATGCCGGACTTTCGAGGCAGAAAGCGATTTGGCCTTTGGACTTGTTGACATATTCCAAAATTGGAAAGGCTAAATCTGATACATAAGTTAGATACTTTGGTACACATCAATGAAGGATCTCTTGCTGAGGAAATCCATGACCACTAGCACATTTCGCGATGAAACTATCGGCGAAAGTTATGCGCCGGCGCAGAACTTCTAGCATAATGGCGAGTAATTATCGAGACCAAAGTAGGTAGTCTCGGTCTTACTACTTTTATGTTCGATCCTCGTCTCTGATTCACACCGCGGATGTTTGAGTTGGGAGAATGATGTATGAATGGAGCCTAAAGTGAAGCTTCTTGGATCATCGAAAAGGCGAAGATACTGCGCAGAGTGTCGCAGAGATATCATTCAGGCGCTAAACGAGGCGCTCCACGCTGCGAATCCGAAAACAATTCTGAAGCGGAAGATCAAGCTCAAAGGTTCTGATCTAATCGTTGATTCAGTCAAATTGGATCTCTCCCGATACGAACGTATTCTTGTCATAGGAGGTGGTAAAGCGAGCGTCGGAATGGCCGTGGCGATTGAGCAAATCCTCGGAGAGCGAATCAAGGCAGGAATAGTGAATATCCCAGACTATCTGAAACCGAGACCGAAATCGAATCGCATAGAATTCCACGAAGCAACACATCCGATTCCAAGTTCCAAAGGAGTAGATGGAGTCCGCAAGATGCTGAAACTTGTTGGTAAACCATCAATCAAAGACTTGGTAATCTGCTTGATTTCCGGGGGCGGATCAGCTTTATTGCCAATGCCCTTGGAAACACTCACTCTTTCTGACGAAAGAAACATCACAGAGTTACTCTTGCAATCAGGAGCCAAAATCAGCGAAATTAACACCGTTCGCAAGCATTTGTCAGCAATAAAGGGTGGCCGCCTGGCTCAGAAGCTCTATCCAGCGACGATTTTGTCTCTTATAATTTCAGATGTGGTGGGAGACAAGCTTGACGCAATAGCATCAGGACCGACAGTTCCAGATTCCACAACCTATGCCGACACGAAAGAAATACTCATGAGATACAGATTGTGGAACAAAGTTTCAAGCAGAATCAAAAACGCGGTAAATCTTGGTGCCTCTGATAGATCGCGTGAAACTCCAAAGCCCGATTCAAAGGTATTCAATCATGTCTTCAATGTACTTATCGGAACAAACAAGCAATCATGCGTCGCTGCCGCGCAGTACTTGAAAAAATTAGGTTACAACACATATGTTCTGTCTACTCATATTCAAGGCGAAGCAAAGGACGTCGGAATAATCTTTGCGGGCATCTTATCTGACATGAGGACAAATGGTTTCCCAATTTCATCTCCAGCTGCCATCATCGCTGGTGGCGAAACCACGGTTACCTTGGCTGGCCATGGGAAAGGCGGCAGGAATCAAGAGCTGGTTCTGTCGGCGGCGTTTGGCATAGATCATCTGCCGAATGTAATTCTTGCTTCAATGGGCACTGACGGCGTTGATGGACCAACGGATGCGGCAGGAGCGATAGCCGACACTGAGACACTGGAGAGAGCAAGAAAGCGTGGGATGGATGCGGAACTTTTCCTGCGTTCCCACGACTCCTACAATTTCTTCAAGAGACTGGGCGATTTGATAATTACCGGCCCCACCGGTACTAACGTCAATGATATCATGATTCTGGTTGCATCAAAGGAGAGTCTGACCCGGCGACGCAAGAGTGGGTAGACCGATTAACAAATAGTTGGGATTTCTATGTCTTCTTTGAACTTGTCAGTTGCATCGCGCGCAAGTTGAGGTTTTTCTGTCCGGAAGACATAGCACTATCGTGAACCAATACTATCTTGTCTCCGGTCCTTAGCAATCCCTTTTGGAGCAACCTCTCAGTCGACGCCGTCAACATTCTGTCGAGACCCTCCTTTTTGTCTGCCTTTATGGGAAAAACACCCCAAACGATCTTCAATTTGCGAAGTGCCACGTATGTGTCAGAAATAGCTAGAATTGGAGCGTTCGGTCGGAATCTGGAGATATTCGAGGCAATATCATCGGAATCAAATCTGGTGATTATAGCTTTCGCGCCGATTGTGTTAGAAATCCTTGCAGCAGCAGCACTGATTGCTTTTCTAATGTCTTCACTGTAAGGCGAATCCGTCGAGAGAGATTTTTTTAATCTTAGCATTTGGTATTCTGCTCTTAGAGCTACCTTGTTTAGCGTCTTGACGCACTCGATTGGATACTTCCCTATGGCAGTTTCTTCAGATAGCATGACCGCATCCGTTCCGTCGAATATCGAATTCGCTACGTCTGTCACCTCAGCGCGAGTGGGACTCGGATTGCTCACCATTGACTCTAGCATCTGTGTGGCAGTGATGACAGGGACGCCCCTTGAATTGCAATCCGAAATTATTTCCTTTTGAAGCTCTGGAACTTGCTGTATTGGGTTTTCCACTCCGAGATCGCCTCTCGCCACCATTAGAACGTCCGAAACTGCGATGATGGCTCCAAGGTTGTCAACAGCTTCTCTCTTCTCTATTTTGGCGATTATTGGAACATCACCGCCCTTCCTTTTCACAAAGTCTTTTACCGCTTCAATGTCAGATGCCGTGCGGACAAACGAAACAGCAACAAAGTCGACATCATGCTCCAGTCCAAATCTGAGGAATTCTTTATCTTTCTGGGTGAAGGTTTCGAAGCAGTTCTTCAGCTTAGGCACATTCACACCCTTTCCGGAGAGAAGTACTCCTCCAAGTTCGCATTTGCATTGTATCGCGCCGCGAGTCACGCGAAGAACCTTCAATTTTATTGATCCGTCAGACAAGAAGATTGTTGCACCCTCTGGCACATGCCGAGGAAGATCTTGAGACCTGAGCGAGATCACTTCAGAGCTGCCTTCGACACTTTTTGTGGTAAGTGTCAGAAGTGAACCCTTCTTGATATTCACCGATCCATTCTTGACTTTTCCAATGCGAAACTTTGGACCAGGCAGGTCCTGCATAACGGCTATCTGCTTACCGGTCCTTTCGCTTATCTTTCTGATCGATTCAATAACTTGAAGATGCTCGGAAGGTTTTCCGTGGGAGAAGTTCAGTCTTGCGCAATCCATGCCTGCATTTGCAAGTCGTTCTAACATTCGCTCCGAATTGGTTGCCGGTCCTATCGTGCAAACTATCTTTGTGCGTCGCCGTGAAAACAAATTCCGATTAATTGACATTTCAACCACGGTTGTTAGTTCGATTCATTCATCAAAAGATGATTGGCGTTAACGAAGTTCAACATTACTTACAGACCCTATCATAATGTACAGCTGCTCATAGTACTCGAATACTAGCTGCTCCAGGTGTTCTTGACAGTCCACACAGGTTCATCTGGGTTGAAGTATTCCTGACCCTCTGCCCGATGATCTTCCATAACCTTTTCATTTACCTCAACGCCCAATCCCGGTTTCGTGGGGACGATCGTGAAGCCATCTTCGATCTTCGATTGATTTCTTACTAGCTCGCGTTTCCAGGCAGGAAATACATCATAGAATGACTCTTGAATTAGGAAGTTGGGTATTGCCGCATCGAGTTGAATCGTCACAGCATTTTGAATCGGTCCGAAAGCATTGTGAAAGGCTATCTCTACCCCGTACGCTTCAGCTATTGCGCAGACTTTGCGGGCTTGGGTGACTCCGCCGATGTTGGTGATGTCTATTTGCAAAAAGTCAGCAAGATTATTTGAAAGGACGTAGACAACCTGTTCCTTTGTCAGTAGTCTCTCACCGAGTGCAACGCGCACATCTGTCGCAGATCGGTACTTTTTCAACCCGTCCAAATTGTCTGGATGAATTGGTTCCTCCATGAAGAGCGGATCAAATTCTCTGAGTTTCTTGGCGATCATGATCGCGGAATTTGGGTTGAACCTCCCATGATGCTCTATGAGCAAATCCACTTTGCCATCGGTTGCGTCTCTGACTGCTTTCACTCGCTTGTACGCTAGCTCGAGTCCCTTTTGATCTATGTAATCATAGTAGTTCCCAAAGACATCAAATTTCAATCCTGTGTATCCCATCGCTGCAAACTTTTTCGCCCGTTTGCCGAACTGCTCAGGTGTGACGCAGTTGTCGTACCAGCCGTTCGAGTAGAGCCTAATTTTGGTTCGA
>Ga0307374_10011190_pt1 | contig 12821 bp, 14 predicted proteins | sample OX3MG_FD_202532 | JGI IMG/M metagenome (GOLD analysis project Ga0307374, IMG submission 202532) | Soil microbial communities from Risofladan, Vaasa, Finland - OX-3 | ecosystem: Environmental > Terrestrial > Soil > Coastal area > Acid sulfate soil | place: Finland: Risofladan, Vaasa | collected...
CGCCGCTGGCCGTCGCCAACCGGTAGCCGAATCCGCTTGCGGTGATTCCGACCGCCAGCTCTCCGGCGGGCGCACCCCCCTCATAGCGGGCGTCACCGAAGGCGAAGACGGCTCCGTTGAGCGCGGCCTCCCAGTATCCCCGGCCGTCCGGCGTCGAGGCGATGCCGACGATCGCGCTGGTCGGGGACATGCCGGTCGCTGACCCGAAGAACCGGGCGTCCCCGAAGGCGAAGACCCCGCCGTCGGATGCGACGAGCCAATAGCCGTCACCGTCAGGAGTGGAATCGATGCCGACGATGGGCTGGTTGAGGTGGATCGCACCCATCGACCCGAAGAACCGGGCGTCCCCGAAGGCGAAGACCCCGCCGTCGCTGGCCACCTCCCAGTAACCCCGCCCGTCGGACGTGGGTGTGAGGCCGACGATCGGCGCGTTGAGATCGAGCGATCCGGTGGAGCCGTAGAAGCCGGCCGCACCGAAGGCGAAGACCCCTCCGTCAGAGGCACCTTCCCAATAGCCGCGTCCGTCGGGGGTGGAGGCGACGTCGACGATCGGGGCATTGAGCACCATGCCCGCCCCGCTGGGCGGGGCGGCTGCGGCACGGCCGACCCCGCCGATGAGGGAGGACAGGAGGGTTGCGGCCACGGCCACGGCAGCGCCGGCAGTGGCGCGACGGCGGGTGTTCCCGGCTGGCCGGGGGGTGCGGTCCCGGGGGACAGGCAGTCTTCGAGCAGGGGTGTGACAAAGAGAGGTGGATGAATGCATCGTGGGTTGACTTTCCTTGGTCGGTCAGATCGGCTCGTATGGCGGGCCGATCTGGCTCACTTCTGGTTAGGTGGACCCCACGTCTGAGCATTCAACGCCCCAGCCGAGCACCGGGAAGGGTGGTTCGGCCTGGCTTCGACAGCCGGGTGTGCTAGCGGGTGATTACGTCCGGAGTGGATTGGTGGTTACGTCGTTGTCTCCTTGGCTGCCGGTCCGCGCTGGTCATGTGTGGTGACCGGCGGGGGAGTCCCCACATCTGGTGAGGACGGACCGGCAGGTTCCCTGGTTTCAGACGGCAGCACTGTACCGGCGGCCCCGGGGGAAGTGAATTCGGCGCGCCGTTCCGCCACCGTCCCGGCCGGCCCCCGCGGCCGGCGGTGCGGGCGGCGGGAGATGACAACCTCCAGTTCAAGCCCCCGGTTCGGATGAGTTGACCGCAGGTGGGACCCCTCGGAATCCGTGTGGCGGTGCGACCACTCTCCGTGTCGGGGGGCCGGACCGGAGCGGGAGTCCACCGCGGGGAGCACCTGTCGGCCTCTCGACCGCCGCCAAGGTGGTGTGAGTTGTTCGCACGCAACGGCGACGTTGAGATCTTCTACGAGACCTACGGTGCGAGGGACGATCCGCCGCTGTGGCTGGTGAACGGCCTCGGGAGCCAGAGCATCAACTACCGCTCCGAGTTGTGCGAGCGCTTCGCCCCGTCTGGCCTCTTCGTCATCCCCTATGGCAACCGGGACGTCGGGAGGGACGGTCGTCCAGACCACGGTCATCGAGCACCGCGAGCGCATCCTCACGATGCCCTCGCGCTGACCTCCTGTGCCAGGTCCTTCCTGGTGGAGGGCATGGGCCACGACTACCCACCCCAGTACCGCCTGGTGGTGCTGGTGAGCAGCCATTGCGCCCCGGTCTCCGCCTGAGCCGGGCACCGGCCCACCCATGACCAGGGCCGTGCGCCTCCGGTGCCCGCGGGCCGCGGGCGGCGGCCGGTCCCGATGGCGGTCGGCACCTACCTGTGCCAGCATGCTCTGCAAGTTTCCGGACGACGGGCGGGGGACCGGGTTTCGGAAAGGCGGGCTTGGATGTGAGCGACGTTTCGCGGGGCGAGGGTTGGTGGCTGGCCTCCGATCTCAAGTGGTACCCGCCAGAGTCGGCTGGGGACGTCGCCCCGCCGGCCGTCCCCTCCACCCCCGAGTCGGTCCCCGAACGGGGGCCCGCCCCGCCCGGCTCCGGAACCGGAGCGCCGCCCTCTGATCCGCCCCCATCCGGCCCGCCGCCATCCGGCCCGCCGCCATCCGGCCCGCCGCAAGGGACCGGCGGGGGGAACGGGCAGAACTCGCTCCGGAGCAGGCGACTGCTGGTCGGCGGCCTGGCCCTGACCCTGGCGCTCGCCGGCGGAGGGGCCGCACTCGCCCTCCGGAGTTCAGGCCGCCCCCTGCCCCACGGCACCGCCGATCTTCCGTTCTCGGGGGAAACGGCTCGCGGCCCGGTGGACACGAATTCCGCCTCGTCCTCGAACGGCACCGCCCGCTCGCCCCACATCACCACCGCCACCCACCGGACCGCGGCCGCCGCCTCCCATCCCTGCTGCAGGGTCCCCGAAGTCGTGGGCGAACAGTTCGTCAACGCCGAATCGGATGTCTACTCGGCCCAACTCACTCCGACGGAGACCTACGGGACCGCAGCCGACTGTGCAGGCATCCCGGTTCCCCCGCGGTCCTTCGTGATCGGACGGGAAGCCCCGGTCCAGGGGTCGGTCCTGGCCGCGGGGACGGTGGTCGTCCTGTACTTCTGCGACGGTGCCAACCGGGCCTGAGAGCCCGGCCCGGCCACCGTCCCCCGGTGGTTCGACGACCCCCGGTCGCCCGGCCGTGACGGTCAGCGGAAGTCGAAGGCGACTTTGATGGCGCCGGACTCGGTCTGGGTCGCCAGGGCGGTGAAGGCCTCGCGCCACTCCGACAGGCGGAAGGTGTGGGTGAGCATGCCGGACAGGTCGACCCGGCCGTCGGACACCAACTCGAGGAAGTGGGCCATGGCGTGCCGACGGACGCCGTCGACCTCCTCGATGCCGAAGGCGTTCGACCCGACCCAGGAGATCTCCTTGAAGTACAGCGGTGACCACTCCCAGCGGGCCGGGGGGTTCACACCGCTCTTGACCAGGGTTCCCCCGGCCCGCAACAGGCGCACCGCCACCTCTGAGCTCTCGGTGGTCCCGACCGTGTCGTAGACCACGTCGATACCGCCGGGATGGGCCATCGGCAGCCCGTGCGGGGTCGGCTGCAGCACGCCACCCGACCAGGCGGCCGCCTCCTCGATGACCGACTGGGCCGGCTCCCAGTCCACCACCTCGGCACCGAGCGCCCGGGCCAGCGCGGCCTGGGAGGGATGCCGGGCCACCACGAGCACGGCCACGTCGGGGTGGAGCGCCCGGAGGATGGCGGTGGCCGTCGTGCCCAGGGCACCGGCTCCGTAGACCAGGGCGCGACCGGCCGGTGGCGGTGGATGGCGGGTCACGGAGTGGAGCGAGACCGAGAAGGGATCGGCCAGCACGGCGATCTCGTCGGGGATCCCGTCGTGCACGGGGATCAGCATCGAGTCGTGGGCCGGCAGGTAGTCGGCGAACCCGCCCGGCGCGTCCTTGCACGTCCCGATGTGGATGCCCGCCGCCAGAGGTCCCTCGGTGAAGTGCCAGCAGGTGCTCAGATCGCCGGCCCGGCACGCCGGACAGGCGGGGTCGACCCCCCTCGGGGCGCACGACAGCCACGGGTTGAGGACGACCCGTTGGCCGATCTCCAAGCCTCTGGCGGCCGGCCCCAGCTCGCTGACCTCGGCGACGACTTCGTGGCCCATCACCATCGGGAACGAGAACAGCGTGGACAGGGCGCTGTCGTTGGAGGCGTCGGTGAAGTCCCCGAAGACCTGCTTGGACTCGGACCCGCAGATACCGGTGAGCCGGGTCCGCGCCACCACCCAGTCGTGGCGCACCGGCTGCGGTCTGTCGGTCTCGACCAGCCGCATGGGAACCGCGGCCAACCCCTCGAGCAGCGGATTCGACGGATCAGGCGACTCCCACCGATCGGGCCTCACGCCCCAGAGCAGTGCCTGCATGCCGATCTCCCTCCATCCGGAGCACCCCGGCCACGGTAGTGCTTCGCCTGGCGGCCCTTCAGAAGGCGGTGCTGCAGTAGGGGGCCTCATCCGTCCCGAAGAAGAGGTCGGCCCTCGCCGCCGCCCCCGGCCGGAGCTCCTCGATCAGGCCGGCACGGGCCAGCGCCGAGCAGGTGACTCCTCCCAGGAGGACGCTGCCCAGCTCGGCCGGCCCCACGGCCAGGCCGATGGGCTGCCCGGGCCCGGCCGCGGCGCAGGATGCGCCGTCCGGTCCACCGTCGACCCACCAACGACCACTGTTCCACGGGCACTGGGGGTCGGCGACGGCGATGCCGAGGTGATCGGCGATCCGATAGCGGCGGGCGCCCAGGGCTTCGCGCACGTCGATCGGCCGCACCCAGAGCCAATCCCTGGTGTACGTCGTCTCGAGCTGGCGCACATCCGCCAGCAGCCAGCGGAGGTCGTCCTCGACCGGACGGTTCTCGAAGGTCACCGTCTCGACCAGGTCGAGGCCCAAGAGATAGTCGACCATCCCGACCCGGGAGCCCGACGTGAGGGCGATCAGGCTCTCGACGATCAGGCGGTTGCGGACGATGCCCCGATCCCAGTCCGTCTCCACCCGGTAGACACTGTAGGCGTCGTCCCCACCGGGACCGCTGCGCACGACCACGAACCGCCCTTTGTCGTCAGCGGCCTCGGCCGGCCGCAAGTGGAGGTCCCACCACCCGGCCGGGCGGCGGAGGTCACCGGGCTGGGCCCGCCGGGCCCGATCGTAGAGAGGGGCGAGGACGTCGGCGGCGTCGGCCGGAGGGATCATCCGGAACTCGGCGGGCTCGGGAACAGGCCGGAGCCGGCATCCTCGGCGACGGATCGTGTGCCAGGCGCTGGTGGTCGCCGGGCCGTATCCGAACCGCCGGTAGATCCCGCCCTCACTGGCGGTCAGTACCGCCAGGGACTCGCCACGGTCACGGAGTTCGGACAATTGGTGGTCCATCATCCGGCGGAGGAGGCCGCGCCGTCGGTGGGTCGGCAGCACGCCGACGAGGGTCACGGCCCCGACCTGCGCCGTCGTCGTCCCCGGCAGCGTCAGGTCCGATGCGAACGAGGCCGCCGTCCCGACCAGGTGGCTCCCATCGAAGGCGGCCAGGCCGCGCTCCAAGGTGAAGCCCCGCCGCAGGGCCTCGACGGCGTCGTCAGCCGCTGTCTCACCGAAGCTGGTCATGAAGGCCCGGGCGAATGCCGGGAACTCCTGTTCGGACAGGGGCCGAACCTCGAAGGTCACAGCTCTTGTCTAGCTCCCCTCGCCGCTCTCGTCCTTCCTCGTCCCAGGCGACCGGGTGGCGGCGAGCGGTTCGGTTGGCGGGTGGGGCGCCACTCGGCCACCACCGATCCGCCTTAGAATGAGGCGGTGATGTACTACACAATGAGGCGATGATGTACTACGGCCACGCCTCGTGGATCGCCCTGGCGATCTTCGGGGGCATGTTCGCCATCCGGTACCTCTCCTCGCAGCGCCGCCGGGACCAGCAGCAGGGTCGAGGGCACCCACGCGGCGATCCGAGGACCAGCAGCTCGTTCACCGGGCCCGGCCGCCGGGGCCCCGACCCGGGGCCGGCTAGCGATCCCAGGAGCACGGCGTCCACCGGGTCGTCGGGCACCGCTCCCGGATGGTTCGCCGACCCCTTCGTGAAGCACGAGCACCGGTACTGGTCGGGAACGCAATGGACCGAGCACGTGACCGACGGGGGCGTGCCCGGAACGGATCCACCGCCGCGCCCCGGCGCGCACGACGCCGGCCGTTAGGTGCAGGCCGGGCGGGCCGCCGTCACCGCCGAGCCGGGGAGCCATGGGCCACGTCCAGATCCAATTCGCCATCGACGACGCCGACAGGGCCGACGCCATCGTCGGTTCGCTCCTGACCGGGCACCTCGTGGCGTGCGGACAGCGGATCGGTCCGGCGGTGAGCCGATTCTGGTGGAAGGGCTCCCTCGAGCAGGCCGAGGAGTGGCTCGTCGTCCTGAAGACCCGCTCGGCGCTCGCCCCCCGGGTGATCGACGCCGTCGTCGCCGGTCATCCCTACGAGACGCCGGAGGTGGTGGTCCTGCCCATCCTGACGGGCGCCCCCGCCTACCTGGGCTGGATCGACGAGGTCACCGCCGAGGCCCTCCGGTAGCGGTGCGGACCACGGGGTCCTGCCACTTGAACGGGTGCGACCAGCGGTCCACTATGGCAGTAGGCAGACCGCGGACGAAGGGAGTCATCATGCGAGCGAAAATCGGGGATCGGATCCTGATCGGGGGGCACCGGGTCGGCCAGCCCGATCGTGACTGCGAGGTGCTGGAGGTCCGCCACCCGAACGGCGAGCCTCCCTATGTCGTTCGATGGGGGGACACCGGTCACGAGGACCTGTTCTTCCCGGGGCCGGATGCGGCCGTGTCGAGCGACCGGGCCGGAGCGGGCTGAGGACCCCGCCGCTTCCCCACCGGTCCCGGCGGACCGGTGGGAGGACCCAGCCGCCTATCTGCCCAGCAGCTCCGCCACGTTGTCGTGGAAGAGGCCCGGAGCATCCCCGGGTGAGCCGGCTCCCCGGGCGTAGTCCTCGACCGGCGTGGCCGTGCCCTCTGAATGGGGATAGTCGCTGCAGCACATGAACAGGTCGCCGGACTTGGCCGCGAGCCGGTCCGGCTGCTCGTAGGAGAAGGACGAGACCCGCACCTGCCGCCGGAAGTACTCGCTCGGGCGCAGCTCGAGCTCGGTGGATGCCTGCCCGTTGAGGACCGAGGTGAAGTCCCAGCCCCCGTCCAGCATCAGGAGGTACTGGGGGACCCAGATCGAGGAGAGCTCCACGATCCCGACCCGCAGGTGTGGATGGCGGTCGAGCACGGCGTTCACGATGAGATCGGTCACCGCCACCGCCGCCGGCACCCACAGGAAGACCGACTCCAGGACGGGGACGAATGCGTCGGCGTCATCGGTGTAGAAGGCCTCGTCGAGGATGCGGGGCTGGTCCGCCACGTGGAACACCGGCGTCACGCCGTAGTGGACGAACGCGGCCCACAGCCGGTCATGGTCCGGATGGGACAGGGGGCGCCCGTCCACCGCCGACGGGGCGATCATGCCGAGCCGGACACCCGACGACGACAGCGCCCGCAGCTGGGCCTCCAGCCACTCGGGGTCCCGCAGGGTCAGGTGGGCCACGGGATGCAGGCGGCCGCCCCCTTCCTCCACCACCGTGGCGCACCAGCGGTTCCAGGCGGCCATGTTGGCGCACACGGCGCTCAGGGACGCCGAGAGGCGGCGCTCCCACAGGAGGCCGTAGTTGGGGAACACCACCGCCTCGTCGAGACCCATCGACGCCAGCTGACCCACCCGGGCCGACGGCTCCCAGTAGTCCGGCGGGAGGGTCTCGTCGTAGCGGTATTCGGGAGCCAGACCCTGCCGGCACCGCCGGCGGTTCCGTCCCAGTGCCGCCGTTCCACCCGGCAGCTGCACGTCGGCCAGGTCCAAGCGGTCGCCCCGCCAGGTCAGCCACGGGTAGCCGAGCTCGTCGTCGACGATGGCGAGCGCATCGTACTTCAGGGTCGGGTCGATGTATTCGGCCCAGAGTGTGCGCGACTCGAAGAGGTGCTGATCCGAATCGATGACGGCCGGCATCAAGTTCCCAGCGGCCGATAGGTGGTCTCCATGGCGGCGGCGACCCGGGCTGACCCGCCCTTGGATTTGAGACCCTTGATGCCCTCGAGGGTGTCGTTCACTTCAAGCAGGTACGTGGACACCGTGCCTCCGTTTCCGCTCCCCCTGCCACGATGATAGGTCCGGCCGGCCCGAACCGCTCGGCCCGATCCGGGTCGCAGGAGGTCGGCAAGAGGTCGAGATGCGCGCTACCGGCTGGACCTACAGGAAGGAGGTCGCTTCGTCGAGGCCGAGCTCCGGCCAGGCCCCGGCCACCGTCGTCTGCAGGTTCCCCCAGCCTCTGCCCCCTCCCACCGGATCGTCGACCTCGACGATGGCGTCCCTGATCTGATGGATGCGCCGGGCCACCTCCGGGTCGGTGCAGTCCGGGATGTGCTCGCCCTCGATGAGGAGGGGGCCACGCCATTCGCCGTGGTGATGCCCGTCGAGGCCCATGTAGAGGCCGAGGCCGAGGTGCACGCCGGTTTCGCCCAGCGAGCGAACGGAGACGGGACGCTCGGATCCGTCCCCCATGGTGCAGCTGATCACGCCACCGAGGACCCGGCGATTCAGCGGGTCGAAGGCGAGCCGGCTCTGGATGCCCGTGACCCGGTCGATGGTGCCGTCGGGCTGCTCGACCGACCCCTCCATCCTCCGCTCCTCGAAGCCGAACGCCTTCAACTCCCGATGCTGGTGGTGGATGGCATAGTGGGACCCGTCCACCCGCTCCAGCAGCATCGGGCTCCACGAGAAGCGGAAGGAGACCCCCGGGATCAGGCCTCCCGACGGCTCGATGTCGGAGGGCGTCCGGCCCACGTCGTAGCGGATGCCCCACGAATGGTCCCGGGTGCTGAACCAATCCTGGCGGTCGATCTCCGTCCGGTCCCCGTCGATGTCCACCCACCCGCTGGCCAACCCGACCTGATGGTACCGGAGCAGATCCGACTCGAGGCGGTATCCGCTCCGTGCCCGACTGCGGTCCCGGTTCTCGAGGTGGGCGGGCACGACGGATTCGAACTCCCATTCGAAGGCAACCGGCACCTCGTCGTTGTGACCGCAGGCGAAGCGGATGCGCCGGAAGGGCTCGAGCACCGTGTAGGAGATCGGCCCGACCGAGAGGGTGTTGGAGTCGTCGGAGAGCCGCCGGCTGGCCCGCACGGTCCACTGCTCCTTGCCCCTCGACACGCTGGCGTAGCCGTCGAAGACGTTCCGGTTGGTGTACTTGCCCACTCCGAGGCCGACCTGGAGGGTCCCGTCGCGCGCCGCTGCCATGGCGCAGACCTTCTCGGTCCACGATCGATCGGCGTCGGCGACGTGCGCATGGGTCTCGGCGATCTGGTGCGCCAATCCCTCGTCGGCGTCGACCAGAGGGCCGTCTCCTGCGGTCATTTCCCTCCTCCGTCCGACGATGACCGGTTCATGCGATGCGACCCTTCAGGAGGTCGAGTATCGGGTTGTCGTCGATGGGCAGGAGGGGCGCAGCCCCGGCCGCCAGGCGGAGGTAGCCGATCCTGGTCATCACGGCGGCGCTCCGGACCATCGCCAGCGCCTCGTACCAATCGAGGTCGCGTACCGGCCGCCCTTCGCACTCTTCGAAGAGCGCCACCGTCTCACACCGGTCAGGGGCACCGTCGGTCCGTCCGCCGAAGAGGTGGTCCATGGTCATCTCGTGGCTGGTGAACCAGGCCAGATCGTGCTCAGGCGGGGCGACCGAGGTCATGTCCCAATCCAGCACGGCGAGAGGGGCCAGGTCGTCCCCGAACACCATGTTCTCCAATCGCGGGTCGCCCCAGAGCAGCGCCGGCTCCGGCTCGGAGGCCGGTCGGTGACGTCGGCACCACTGCAGCGCGCCCACCAGGACGGGCACGGGCGACCCGTCGCTCGACCATTTCAGGTATTCGTCCCAGAAATCCAACTCGGAGGCGTTGTCCCGGCGGGGCACCTCGGCCGCCGCGCCTGGATCGGCCCGATGGATGGCGGACAGGGTGGTGATGAAGTTGGCATACACCCGCGCCCGGTCCGGGCGGGTCCGGCTGCACAGCCACCGGTCGTGACGGGCCACCGCGCCGATGATGTGGCCGTCCACCCGGGGCATGACGAGGAAAGGGGCGCCGAGCCAACGGGCGTCCTGCTCCAAGACGGGGTCGGCGACCGGCACGCCGGCGTCGGCCACGGCCAGCTGGGCCTGCCACTGGGGCAGGAGATCGTAGCGGGGGAAGGTACCCGCCTCCGACGGCGCCATCCTGAGGACGAAGGAGCGCGAGTGTCGCTTCCCCTCTCCGGACCAGGCCATCTGGACCATGACGGTCTCGCTGGAGTACCCGGCCGAGGGCCGGTGGAGGTCGACCACGCAGAGGTCGGCCAGATCCTGGTTGCGGGTGAACCATCGGGTGAACCCCGCCGCCAACGCGGCGTCGTCCCGTTGGATGGTGAGTGCCATGTGACCTCGCGACCCTCCTTCGGTCAGCGCGGCGGGGGAGGAGCGAAGCCCGGGCCGCCGGCGCCGTCGAGGAGCCCGGCAATCCGGAGGAGGCGAAGGTCGGAGAGGAGGCGCACCCCTGCCAACCTACTCCGTGACGGTGTCGGGTGACCGGGGTGACGATCCCGCATCCGGCGGGCGCCGGCACCGTCGACGCGACGGCTCATCGCGCCCGGCGGTGACCGCCGTACGCTGGGGGCGTGGTTCGTACGACGGTGGCCGCCAGACACCGGGGACAGTCGGGTCGGGTCCGGTGATGTCCGGTCGGCAGCGAGACCTGGTCGACCAGGCCTGGGCGGCGGTGTCCCTGGACGATCCGGGATCGCATCCGGACCCGCCGGCGGTATTGGAGGTGACCGCGGCGTGCGGGCACCTTCCGTCCAACTTCCTGGTGGAAGAGGTTGCGGTTGCGAGTGTCGGCGCCGCGCTCCTCGCCGCAGCCGCCCTCTCGCAGCAGCGGGGAGGCACCACCGGCTCCGTGGGCGTGGACACCTCCCATGTGGCCGATGCCGTCCGGAGCGAACGCGTCTTCCGGTGCGGTGGGCAGCCGGGAGGAGCCGGCTTCGCCCCGTTGTCGCGGTTCTGGGCCGCGGCGGACGGGTGGGTTCGGACCCACGCCAACTACCCGTGGCACCGGAAGGCCCTGGTGGGTGCGTTGGGGACCACCGACGAGATCGGTGCCGTGGCCGACGCGGTGGCTGAACTGCCCGCCGTCGAGGTGGAACAGCGGGTGTTCGATGCCGGCGGGATCGCCACCGCGGTGGGGACCCTCGATGGATGGCACGCCCACCCCCAAGGACGGGCGGTGGCCGCCGAGCCGCTGATCGGCCATCGGATGACCGGGGCCGGGTCGCCGCGGTGGCGGGCCGCTGCCGGTCTGCCCATGGCCGGCGTGCGGGTGCTCGACCTCACCAGGGTGATCGCCGGCCCGGTGTGCACCCGGTTCCTCGCCGCCCTCGGCGCCGAGGTGCTGCGACTCGATCCCCCGGGCCACCCGGACATGGCCGCCGGAGACGTCGCTGACACCCTGCTCGGGAAGAAGAGCGCGTTCCTCGACCTCGGCACGCGGGACGCCGCCGCCGTCCTGGAGCGCCTGTTGGACCGGGCCGATGTGGTGGTGTCGGGCTATCGGCCCGGGGCGCTCGACCGCTTCGGGCTCGGCGAGGAGTCGCTCACCGAGCGCCATCCCGGGATCGTGGCGATCTACCTCGACGCCTGGGGCCACCACGGCCCCTGGGCCGGGCGCCGAGGCTTCGACAGCGTCGTGCAGGCCCCGACGGGCATCGCCATGGGCGAGTCCCCCGACGGGCACCAACCGGGGGCCCTTCCCTGCCAGGTGCTCGATCACGGGACGGGCTACCTCGCCGCCGCCGCCGCCCTGGACGGGCTTCGCCGCCAGGGCGAAGTGGGCGGGACACATGTCCGGCGCCTCTCATTGGCCCGCACTGCCCTGTGGCTGACCGCTCAGGGAACCTCGCCGCACCGGGGTGACGGGTCGGCTGCCACGGAGCCGGAGACGCCCGCCCGGCTGGTCCGGCTCGACAGTGCACGCGGGGCCGTCACGGCCGTGGCCCCGCCGGGGACCCTGGGGGACCGACCGCTGCGGTGGCCGTCCCCGCTCACCGCCTACGGCAGCGATCCGGCTGCGTGGACCAGCGGGTAGGGGCGCGGGAGAGGCGGCATGGAACAGGGGTGGACCGCCCTCGACCGGAAGGTCAGCGCCTGCTCCCTCTGCCCGCGGCTGGTGGTGGACCGGGAGGCGGCACCACTGGCTCCCCGGGCCCGGGGACGCTACTGGGCGAGGGGCGTTCCCGGGTTCGGCGACCGGTCGGCCCGGATCCTGTTCATCGGCCTCAGCCCGGGCCCCCACGGAGCGAACCGGACCGGCCGGCCGTTCACCGGAGACATCTCCGGCGACCGACTGTTCGCCGCCCTCCACGAATGCGGGCTGTCCAGCCGGGGCACCTCCGCGTCGGCGGGTGACGGGCTCGTCCTCCGCAACTGCTTCGTGACCAACCTGGTCAAATGCTCCCCGGCCAACCACGATCCGAGCACGCCCGAGCGGAGGAACTGCATGGCATATCTCTCGGCGGAGCTCGATCTCCTGGTCGATCTGAGGGTGATCGTGGCCCTCGGGGAGAAGGCCCTGAAGGGGGTTGCGGCGGCGATCGGGATCCCATCCCCACCCGCCTTCGAACCCGACGCCGCCGAGGAGACCTCGGTCCCGTCCCGGAGCCTCACCCTCCTGCAGTCGTACCATCCGTCGCCCCGTGCGTGGAACACCCCAGATCGGGGAAGTGCCGACAAGCTCGTTGCGGTCGTCAGGCGAGCCGTCGAGATCGCCGCCGACAACCGGCACGCCGTCCCGGGCCCCGGCGGGTGCGGTCCGGGGCGGACCGACCAGGTCAGGGAGGGATGGCCTGACTGATGCGCACCCTGATCAGCTTCTCCACCAGCTGCTCGGGAGGCGGCCGGTCGACCGGGAACTGGAGCGTCCCCCTCGACGGCGTCGTGTACCCGGCCAACTCCTCGGACAGTTCGGGCAGCACCGATCCGCTGTGGGAAAGCTCAGGTGGCCCTTGAAGGCCGCGAATCCGGCGATCACCTTGCCGTGCAGCCTGAAGGCCGGCATGCCGTGGGAGATGGACTGTTCGGCATCGGGGACCATCCCGACGATGACCCGATGCAATTCGCGCAATGTGGACTGCTTGGGCTCCTCCAACATCGCCAGGTAGGCGTCCACCTCCTCCCGTGACAGGCCTCCGGTCTCCGCCGACCGTCCACACCGGTCAAGGTGGCCGG
>Ga0307374_10011192_pt1 | contig 12820 bp, 9 predicted proteins | sample OX3MG_FD_202532 | JGI IMG/M metagenome (GOLD analysis project Ga0307374, IMG submission 202532) | Soil microbial communities from Risofladan, Vaasa, Finland - OX-3 | ecosystem: Environmental > Terrestrial > Soil > Coastal area > Acid sulfate soil | place: Finland: Risofladan, Vaasa | collected...
ATAAAGCACCCGTACAGAAGCCGGTGACGCGCGCTTGGAACGCCCGGCCTCGGCGACGGGGAAAACGCCCGTGACGCAAAAGCATCCCGGTTCCAAAGCTTCCAATCGCGCGGCGTCCTGCAAACTCAGGCATGGGGATGGGGGAAGATGGGAGTTGCGTCGGCCGCGCGCGCCATCAGCACCTTCTCCTCTTCCGGCTCAATGGGGCGGAAGTTCTGCGCCACGTACATGGCGAGAGGGAAATAGCGCTCGTCGCCCGGAGGGATGGCCGCCGTGATGTTCTGCGAAAGCGTCCATCGCAAGGCCAGTGCCGCCTCTTCCGGGATCGAGCAAGGCTGGTACCACGTCTTGGGATTGGGCCTCTGGCTGCGCGCCATGTGTGCTGGCCACTGCGACTTGGCCATGGACTTGATGGCCAGCATGCCGGCGCCTTTTTCATGCGCGCGCTGGATAACCTGCGGACCAAAGTTATTGCGGGAAGCCAGAACAAAGTTGATGGGGAACAAGACGGTGTCAAAATCGAACTGGTCCAGCAGGGCAAGCGAGGCCTCCACGGAATGCGCCGAAAAACCGATAAAGCGGACCTTTCCCGCTTTCCGCGCGGCCTGGAAGGCTTCCATCGCGCCGCCCGGACCCAGGATGCGATGGACGTCTTCCAGGGTGGTCACAGCGTGAAACTGATAAACGTCCACGTGATCCGTCTTGAGCATCTTGAGGGAATCGTTGAGAGCCGCCTCGGACCCCGCCTTATCGCGCTTGCTGGTTTTGCAGGCCAGAAAAACGCGGTCGCGGTAGGGCTGGAGCGCCGGGCCCAGAAGCTGCTGAGCGTCACCATAACTGGGCGCCACGTCAAAGTAGTTGATGCCGGCATCAAACGCCTGGGCGACGGTGTTGTTGGCCACGGCCTGGTCCGCATCCTTGATAACGATTCCACCCATGCCGATGATCGAAAGGTCCCAGCCGGTTTTTCCCAATCGCCTCTTCGGGATGGGCTTGAATCCCTTGCTTCCCGGGGAGGGCAAAGGCATCGCTCCTGCCAGCCCGGGCGCCGCCGCCCACCCTGCGGCTAATGCACCCGACTTCATAAACGATCTCCGATCCATACCATCCTCCTCGCCGTTCGAGTGTGACTCGCCCAAACTCGATCATATCGGCAGCCCGCCCAAAAACCAGGATCGATTGCCTGCGATACGGACAATCTGTCCCACCCTCTCAGGAGAACCGCCAAAACAAATTATATAAGGGGTGAAAGGTGAGAGTCAAAAGCGTTCCCGTCGGCCCGCGGCGGAACAATCCGCCCCGCTCAACACGGTATGAGCATCCGATCAAGGGCTACCCTCCAATGTACCCTTTGTTGGGAGATTTGCATCAAAAAGTTCAGGGGCCGTTCTGCGCTTCAGGAACTTGTTTGGCGTATCATCCTAAAGATGAGCACCGGGGGTTTGTTACGCCTTGCCAGGAAGTCTTGCGTGGTAGAATGTTTCCAGATAAAAAAGAAGCTCAAATGAGCAGAATGAGGCGCCGAAAGCGGCGTGACATTTCCTTTGTCCGGGGATGCCTGAGATGAATGAGAAGCTGAAAAAATCCATTGATTATAACAATCTGGCGATCTTGCCGGTTCGGGACACCGTCCTGTTTCCCAACGCCATTCTGCCGCTGACGGTGGGCCGTGAAAGCTCGCTGGAGCTGATCAACAGCCTGCCGGAAGGCGAAAAGTACATCGGCGTGATCGCGCAGCGGGATCCCCGCGTGGACGCCCCCCAGCCCGCCGATCTCTACCAGATCGGTACCGTGGCCTTCGTCCACAAAATCATCAAGCTCCCGACCCAGAGCCTTTTTATATTCGTCGAGGGGCTCCAGCGGATCGCACTGGAAGAAGCCCTGCAGCTTGAACCCTTCCTGCGGGCGCGGGTCAAGCCGCTTCCGGATGTGGTTCCGGAAGATAATCGCGCCGATTTTCAAGCGCTGGTGCGCAGTGTGACCACCTTGTTCCAGCAGACGGTCCAGCTTTCGCCCACGCTCTCCGACGATTTGCAGACGGTGGTCATCAACATTGATGATCCGGGACGCCTGGGGGATTTTATCGCCGCCAACCTTCCCTCCCTATCAAGCACGGAAAAGCAGGAGCTGCTGGAGAGCCTGGACCTGAAGGGCCGGCTCGACCGCTTGAACCACCTGCTGGCCCGCGAGGTGGAGGTGCTGCAGCTTCGCTCCAAAATTCAGTCCGACGTTCAGGACCAGGTCACGCAAAGCCAGCGCGAGTATTACCTGCGCGAGCAGATGAAAGCCATCCAGAAAGAACTGGGCGAGGCGGACGAACAGCAGGAGATCGAGGAGCTGCGCAAAAAAATCGAGGGCGCGGGCATGACGGAAGAAGCCCGCAAGGAAGCCCTGCGCGAGCTGAGCCGCCTGGCCAAGATGTCACCCGCTGCCGCCGACTATCATGTCACTCGCACTTACCTGGACTGGCTGGTGGTGCTGCCCTGGCAGAAAATCGGCGAACTCAAGGTTGACGTCCACAAAGCCAAAGAGGTGCTGGAAACCGACCATTACGACCTGGAAAAGGTCAAGGAAAGGATCCTCGATTATCTGGCCGTGCTGCAACTGAAGCCCCAGATGAAAGGCCCCCTGCTCTGCTTTGTCGGGCCTCCCGGAGTGGGCAAAACCTCGCTCGGCAAGTCGATTGCGCGGGCGCTCGACCGGAAATTTATTCGCATGTCGCTCGGCGGAATCCATGACGAAGCGGAAATCCGCGGGCACCGCCGGACCTACATCGGCGCGCTTCCCGGACAGATCATGCAGGGCATCCGCCGGGCCGAAACCCGCGATCCTGTGTTTATGCTGGATGAGGTGGACAAAATCGGGCGCGATTTCCGCGGCGATCCTTCTTCCGCCCTGCTGGAAGTGCTCGATCCGGAACAGAACTCGCACTTCCGGGACAATTATCTCGACGTGCAATTTGACCTCTCGAAGGTGCTGTTTATCTGCACCGCCAACGTGCTGGACACCATTCCGCCTCCGCTCCTCGACCGGATGGAAATGCTGGAGCTGCAGGGTTACACGGAAGAAGAAAAGATTGAGATTGCCGTCCGGCACCTGATCCCCAAACAGACCGAGGAACACGGCATCAAGCTGGGCGAGCAGATCGAGTTCACCCGCGAAGCGATCGGCGCCATCAGCCGCCATTACACCCGCGAAGCGGGCGTGCGCAACCTGGAGCGGGAAATCGCCACGCTTTGCCGGAAGCAGGCCCGGAAGATCGCCGAAGGCCATACGGAAAAACTGACCGTGACGCCCGAAAACCTTGCCGACTTTCTCGGCGTCCAGCGTTTCCGCATGGAGACAGAACTTGTCGACCGCACCCGCGAGCCGGGCGTCGCGGTTGGGCTGGCCTGGACCCCAACAGGAGGCGACATTCTTTTTGTCGAAGTGACTTCAATGAAGGGCGGCAAGAATTTCACTATGACCGGCCACGTGGGCAAGGTGATGCAGGAGTCCATGCAGGCGGCGCTGGCCTGGGTCCGCGCGCATGCCGAGGAATACGAAATCGATCCGGACTTCTTCGAGCACCAGGATATCCACATCCACGTTCCCGCCGGCGCGATTCCCAAGGACGGTCCCTCGGCGGGCATCACCATGGTGTCCGCGCTGGTTTCAGCGCTCGCTCACCGTCCGATTCACCCTCGCTTGGCGATGACGGGAGAAATCACCCTGAGCGGACAGGTCCTTCCGGTGGGCGGCATCAAGGAAAAGGTTCTCGCCGCGCGGCGCGCCGGCGTCAATCAAGTGCTGCTGCCTGCGGATAATGAGCCCAATGTAAAAGAGGACCTGCCCGACGACATGCTGGAAGGCCTGGAACTGCGCTACGTGAAGACCATCCGTGAGGCCATCGACCTGGCGCTGGATAAAAGCGCTGCGCCCACGGAGGCCCAAACCTCAACCAGCACATCCGCGTGAAGGATCGGCTAAACCGGCCGCGCGCTCCGCAAAAAAAGGCCCGCCCTGAGAGAAGTCACCGGCATGACCGACTACAACCGCATCCTGCCCCATCTCCTGGTCGGGACGTATCTGGAGTCCGCGCAGGAAGTTCAAACGCTGCACAGGCAGGATGGCGTCACGGCCGTGCTGAACCTTCAGACCGATGAAGACATCCGCAAATTCTACGCAGAATCGCTTGAGGCTCTTTATGCCGGCGGCGGCGTCAGACTCTGCCGGGTTCCCGTGAGAGACTTTGACTCGCTCGACCTCCAGCAAAAGCTCCCGGAATGCGTCCGGGCCTTGACCCACCTGCTCGAAGAAGGTCACACGGTGTATCTCCACTGCACGGCGGGCGCAAACCGCGCTCCGACCGTGGCGATTGCCTATCTTCACTGGCGCCTGGGATGGGATCTGGATTCAGCCGTGAAACACGTCGAGGAATGCCGCGGCTGCGTGCCCAATGTTGAGGCCATCCGACGGGCGGACTGGCAGCCGGCCGGCACGCCGCCCGGGACAAGCAGCCTGCCCGGCAAAGAGGCTCCGTAGCCTCGCGTTCCCTGCCCGAATCACCGCGAGGCCTCGCGCTGCTTCAGCGTTTCTTCAGAGTCACCGCCAGGCCCCGGCCCTGCATGTAGAAGACGGTTTGAAGGTCGGGATTGGTGGTGACGGCGTGGACATAGTCCGGAACCATGTCCACATTATGGGCGAGGATCAGGCCGCCCGGCCGGACCAGCGGCAATACCTTGTGTAAGTAGTCGACATAGCCGTCCTTCTCGGCGTCAATAAAAACCAGGTCGAGGGGCCCTTTCAGCTTCTCCACGTTCTTGTGGGCGTCGCCCTCGATCTGGGTTACCAGGTCTGCGACCCCGGCTTCTTCGAAGTGCTGGTGCGCCTCGGTGAATCTCTGGTGGTCGATCTCAAAAGTCGTCAGATGTCCGCCCGTCGCCGTGAGCGCCATGCAGAACCAAAGTCCTGAATAACCGGTCGAGGTGCCGATCTCCGCCACACGTTTTGCGTCCACCGCTTCCGCCAGGACCCACAGCATTTCGCCGTCTTTCATGGGCACGCTGAGATACATCTCATGGTTCTTCACCATGCGGTCCATTTCCGCCAGAATCTTCTTCTCCGCCGCCGTCTTGGCCAGCGGCGGGTTTGAATAACGGCTCTGCTGGCCAAAAGCCGCAAGGGCCGTCGCCAGCAGAATGCCTGCGATCACAACCGTTCTCCTCATCATCGCTGTTCGCATTTCGCAACCTCCATTCGTCAGGTAACCGTGGACGGGCCGCACTCGGCATGCCCACAGGCTCCGAACTCCACTGCCCTGGCTTTTCGGCCAGGAGAAACAAACTCTCCGGTAGCCACTCCTTTTCGACGCCCGGCCAGTCACCCCGCTTCCAGGGTTGTCAGTCCAGTTCAATCTGCATGCAGAGGTTCATCACCGGCATGACCTCTTCGAAAACCGCCATCATGGATTCCACAAGATCGACTCCGGTTGAACCGAGCACTTCCTTTTCATCCATCGCATAAAAGAGCTGGAAGCCGGCCCAATCGTCTGCAGACGCCTTCCGCAATGCCCGCGCAATTCCGGCCGTCCCCGCAAAATTCGTTTTGGAAAGATAGACGGGATCGTCTTCCCAACTGCCGGCGCGAATCCTGAACCCTTCCCGCATCACCAGGCGCTTCAGTTCTTTCTCCATGGGACTGCCGGGCTTGAGCGCGCCCAGCAGCCGGTGCCAGTCCCAGTCGCGGGCCAGCTTGCAGGCCGGAAAGCCGCGCGGAGCCTTCACGTAGCCGCGCTCGACCTGCAGGCCGCACTTGAAAAGCCCTTCATCGGTGTCAACCGAAAGAAAAAACTTTGAACAGCCGAAACTGACGCGGCTGGAAACGGGCATGGCTTCGCGATTGGCTCGCGGCAGATAGCCGATCCATTGCCAGTAAACACCGCGTCCCCAGCGCTCCGTCACAAAGGGCTGGCGGTAGCGCGATTCAAGACCCAGTTTCAAAATACGGGTGATCCGTTCGTGATCTTCCAGGTTTCCAACGTGAATGCCGCGCCGGAAGTCGAGAAACTCCGGCCGAAACCCGATGGCCGCTACGGGCAGGTCATAAGAGGGACCGCCAGGCACAGGCTGATGTCGCATGGGAAAACTCTTCCCAATTCTACAGCAAACAACCAGTCCGGTGGAGCATTCTTGACGGCCCGCGCGGGCCGAGGCCAGGGCCAGGAGAAGTCGTGCATGGGGAAGTTACAAGAGGACGGCGGACCGATAAGCGGCAAGCAACGGAGACAGTCTGGAGAAGCCAGCCCGGCGGAAACGCAGAAGACAATGGATCTGTTCAGGCTCAGGAAAAGCCGGCAGACGGGAAGCACCTGGTCACCTGGCGGACAGGCTCCCGGCGCCACAACCTGCTAACGGTTCAGCGCCAGAGCTTGCGCCCCGGCGCCGGCGTGCACCCCAATGGCAAGAACGCGCAGTGTCGTTGCCCATCGGCGATGTCCGCCGTTATCCAGTTTGTGGGCAAGGTAGTTGACGGCGTAGGCGCTGGCGCCCAACGCAACAAAGATGCCGGGATTGCGGGCAAAGGGCCGGACCATCGGATTCGCCTCATAACAACGATTGCCACAGCCCTGGAGCGAATGATAGGTTGTGGCCGCATCAAACTCCGCGGCAAGATAAACTCCCACGTCCAGCTTCGTCAGCTTGTGCGGCTTCTCGACCGCCCAGGCCGAACTCGCCAGCATGAATACGGTCACTGCGCCCACCACGCATGAATGTTTCATCATAGACACCTCCACGGTCGCGAGGGATGCCGCTCAAGACAGCCTCATCCTTCCCTCGCACATCAGTCTTCAAAGGCCGGAATTGTCTGCTTGAATGCCGCGCGGGGGACCGGATTGAACGCTCGAGCCAGCCGTCCACGTTGCGCTGGCTGTTGGAACCTTGCTTCCTTGCGTTTCGGGCTTTTCGCCCGCCCGCGCAAAGGCCGGATCAACCGCGAAAGTCGCCGTCAGCATACGTAACCTTCCGTCGGCGCGTCCGTTTGCCGCTCAAAATCCTGAAAAAGGTCTTCAACCACAACCAAAATGCGGTCTTCTCCCTGTTGCGGGGCAATGCGCGCCATGGTGATGTGCACGGGCCGCTCGCCGGCCAGGCCTGCTCGCATGAAGGTGCTCAGGCAGCAACTCGCCGCAGGATCGGAAAGCTTCAGAAGAGCCTTGGCCCGGTCTTCAAGACCCTTGGCCGCCAGGACGTCCTGGATCTTCGAGCCCAGGACTTCCTCCGGCTCCTGGAGGGTGCTATGAAGATAGGTCTGATTGGCAAAATGGATCCTCAAGTCTGGCGAGACAATCAGCAGTCCGGCGGGCGTATCATCGCCAGACGCTGAGGCGCTCTCCTCCCATCTCGGGTTGGCCTGCTGCTTTCGTATTCTTTCTCCCATCCTTTTCGCGCGCCACCGTTCCTTCACTAACCAGCCACACAGCAAGGGAAACAGAACGGCCACCACAATGAACGAGGAGACCACACCGATGCCATATTCCGAGGAGAGGGAAATACAGGCCAGGATGCCTGTTGCCACAGCCGTAAGCGCAAATATCAGCACGGAAACGTGGGAAAGGTCCCGCACGTTTCTCTCTGCCTCCCCGGAAAAACCCCAACGCTCTGGCTGCCAAGTGGGTTGTGCCTGGTTACGAATCATCGCCATCCAATCCTCCCGGCCGGTTGCACGGAGGCGAACTGAAACTTGCTGACTCCGCGCCCTGCCTTGCCATCTGGTTATCGGTCAGAAGACAGGAAAGCTTGAGCCCGGCGCCCCGCAGGCCGCCTGGGCGTGATTCATCCGGGTGAACGGAGGCAAGCGGAGGAGATCCTCCGATTCTTTTCACCGTGGACGCTGCAAAGCACAGGACACGCGCGGAGCCCTTCTCCACGACTGCACCGCCTCCGTGTGTTAAGCTTTTCTGCTGGGCGGGGCTCTGATTTTCGTTTGGAAACTCTCACATCCCGGAGGCTTGCCTTTACAAAAGCTGTCTCCGGGACGCCGACGGGCATCTCATGGGGTTCCGGCGGGCAACGTCTTAGTGCGCGCTGTATCCAGCTGAATGACCCGATCATCGCATTGCTGGTTATTCGGCCATTCAACCGCAATGGAGGAGGACAGCCTTGGCGAAGGAAGGTGAGTCGCAACTTCTTGTCGACAGCGTCCTGATGGGGATTGTGGGAGGTTTTGCCGCCCTGCTGTTTGGCTGGATGCTGCGCGGGTGCGACAAGCTCTTTCTGGTCTGGATGGCTGGCTATCAGTCGCCCAAACTCCAGAGCGAGGGAGGCGCGCTCCATCAGGTGATCGGGCCGCACGGCCTTTGGCTGGTGATCCCCGTGATCGTGGCGGGCGGGCTGATTTCCGGATTTCTCGTCTACACCTGGGCGCCCGAAGCCGAAGGCCACGGCACGGATACCGCCGTCAAATCCTATCATCGCGCCGGCGGATTCATCCGGGCTCGCGTGGCTCCCCTCAAGATGATCGCATCCGCCATCACCATCGGATCGGGCGGCTCGGCGGGACGGGAAGGACCCACGGCTCTGATCGGCGCGGGCTTCGGATCGCTTTATGCGACGCTCCGCCATCGCTCCGACGAGGAGCGAAGGCTTCTGGTCGTCATCGGCATGGGTGCGGCGCTTTCAGCCATCTTCCGCTCGCCGATCGGGACGGCCCTGTTCGCCATTGAAGTGCTCTACGGCAGCCTGGAATTTGAAGGCTCCGCCCTGCTCTATTCCATGATTGCCTCGATCGTCGCTTATGCCATCGAGGGGGCCTTTGTGGGCTGGAAGCCCCTGTTCCAGGTGCCGCAGTCGCTGCCCACTCCCAGTCCTCCCGACTACGTCTGGTATGCGGCTTTAGGCGTGGCCAGCGGCCTGCTGGCAACCCTCCTTCCGTTTGCCTTTTACAAATTGCGCGATGCTTTCCAACTGCTGCCCATGTCGAATAAGCTGAAGCCGGCCCTTGGCGCCCTGGGCGTTGGCCTGCTGGCATTGGAGTTTCCCCAGATCCTGGGCGGTGGATATGGATGGATTCAGGAAGCCATCAACGGCCATCTGGCACTCAAACTGCTGCTCATCCTGGTCTTTGTAAAAATGCTGGCCTTTGCCCTGACCGTCGCATCAGGAGGCTCCGGAGGGGTCTTTGCGCCAAACCTTTACGTGGGCGCCATGCTGGGCGGCGCTCTGGCCGTCATTTTCCATCAGCCTTCCCCGGATTTTGCGGTCGTCGGCATGGCAGCAGTGTTCGGCGGCGCCGCACGCGTTCCCATCGCCACCCTGGTCATGGTCATGGAAATGACGGGAGGGTATCGCCTGCTGGGAGCCGCCGCCCTGGCCGTACTAACCAGCTATCTGGTTCAAACCCGGCTGTCGTCATTCCTGAAGTTGAAATACCGGAGCATGTATGAGGCTCAGGTGCCCGGGCGTGCGCAGTCACCGGCGCACTACGTCGAATACCTGCGCGTGGGATTAAATCTTCTCGGGAAACGCGCGGTTCTGGAATCAGACCAGCTGGCGCACCTGAACGTGATGTCGCTGCTCAGCTCGGGAATCTCGGTGGATCTCCCGGAGGGCAGAGAGATCCGGGGCTGCGAAGTCCGCCCGGGAAGCCGTTATATCAGCCAGCCGATTCAGAAGTGCTCGATCGAAGCGGGAGAGGACAACGTGGATATTGTCGTAATCCTGCGCGATCATGACGTGCTGCTGCCCAATCCGGAATCCACGTTCAAGGCGGGCGACCGCCTGCTGGTCATCGTCTCCCCGCAAGGCCGGAAATGGCTGGACCAACACTTCGCCCCTTTGAATCAGGAAACGAGATCCAAGCAGGAAGATTAATCATTCACGCGCCAGGAGAATGCCGCGGACAGATACCGTGCGTGAGGAAACGCCGTCACATTCCTGCAAGGTTAACAGGGCCGCCACACGCTGGCATCGAGATGGAGTCCCTGTTTTTCAGCGTCTTCAGCGCAGGCAGAACCCCCCCAAGGCCAATCTCAGGGGTTTGGAACAATCCGCTCCGGTGAAGTTGGCCTGCGCGCGGAATGAACTCTCCAAGATGTGTTAAGTTATTAGCAAGGGCTGATGCGAAAGATCTGGCGCATGAGGGCGCACAACGGATCTCGGCGGGCTGGGACAACATGAGGCCGAAAAATCTTTCGAATGGCCCATGACGAAGTCGTGGAGAAGCCCGGACAATCAAGGCTTTCTGTGAAACCCTGCAGAAGCTAATTTCAAACGCCTCAGCGGCCCGACCGATTGAACTTAGAGTGGGAGAGAAACAAACGCTATGCCTCCAGAGGGTGATCGGCTTTGTCCAAGATGCGGGCAACTGATTCCCGCCGGGCAGACAGACTGCCCCATCTGCACAGCCCCCCAAGGGTTCTTGTGGACACTGGAACGGGAAACCTTAGTTCTGATCAGCATCGTGGTGCTGGCTGTTTTCTTTGGCGTCACGGGATACACCGTCAAGAGATATCATGCTGAGCAAAAAGCGCTCGGCGGCAGGTGGTATCAAAGAGGTGAAGCGGCTCTCCACGTCAACCGTCCGCAAGAAGCGGTGGATGATTTTCACACCGCCCTCATTTACGCCCGAGACAACGAGGTGTACCAGATGCGCCTGGCGGAGGCTCTGGTCAAATCCAACCGCCTGGGCGAAGCGGATGTCTACCTACGGACGCTTTGGGAAAGCCGGCCGGGAGACGGGACCGTCAATCTGGAACTGGGCCGTGTTTCCGCCAGCTCTCATGACGTCCAGGACGCGCTGCGCTATTACCACAACGCCATTTTCGGTGTCTGGGAAGACAATCCTGAGGAGCATCGCCGCCAGGTCCGCATCGAATTATGCAAGTTTCTGCTCGGGGAGGGTGAAAGGAACGCAGCGGAGTCCGAACTGATCGCTCTCCAGGCAGAGCTGCCGCCCAACGCCGACCTTCACACCCAGGTGGGACTCATGTTCATGCAGGTGGAGGATTACCGGCGCGCGCTAAACGAGTTCCAGTTGGCGCTGAAGCTCAATTCAAAGCAGCCAGCGGCGTGGACGGGTGCAGGCGAAGCCTCCTATCAGCTGTCCGACTACGCTCAGGCCCGCCGGTACCTCCAAAAAGCCGTCACCCAGAACCCGCAGAACCTGGATGCCGCTCAGAAACTCGAAATCAGCAAGCTGGTTCTTGAGCTCGATCCTTTCCAGCGCATGCTCTCCCAGGAAGAACGCAGCAGGCGAACGATTGCAGCGTTTTCTCAGGCGCTTTCCCACCTGAAACAATGCGCCCAAAGCCGTGGTGTCAACCTCCAGACTCAACAGGCGGCCGGGCCGTTTGCCGATGTCTATTCAAACGCGGAGAAGCTGCAGTCCCAGGTCAACAAGAGTAGCCTGCGGCGCAACCCCGATCTTATCAATAACGCAATGGACATGGTCATGCGAATGGAGGAAACGGCTCAACAGGCCTGCGGAACTCCTCCGGCGCCTGACCAGGCTTTACTGATGATTTCTCATACACGAGGTGTTACAGAACGGTGACAGATCCCGTAGCAACGAACCCTGATATTCCAGCCACACCACCCTCCCTCCCTTTTCAGCAAAAACACTTGGGCAGAATTCTACACCGGGTCAGGAAGATACGAGCGCCCCGCATCTTTCTACATGAAGAAGGCCTCTTTCTCCTCTTAGCCGTCATCATTGGACTTTTCTCCGGCCTCGCCGTGGTGTGCTTTCAGATTGCGATTGACTGGACCCGAATCAGGCTTCTGGGGTCCAGCCTGAGCCCGAGCCCGCTCCGTGTTATTCTCGTGCCCGCAGTGGCCGGGTTGGCGGTTGCAGCGCTGGTCATCTTTGTTTTTCCGCGCGTTCGAGGCAGCGGCGTCAACCAGACCAAGGCCGCCGTTTATATCTACGACGGCTATATTCCCTTCAGCACGGTCATCGGAAAGTTTCTGACCTGCGCCTTGGCAATCGGAAGCGGGCAGTCACTGGGTCCTGAAGATCCTTCGCTCCAGATCGGCGCCGGCATCGCCTCGGCGCTGGGAAGGCGGCTGCATCTTTCGCGGGAAAAAGTGCGATTGATTGCTCCCGTCGGTGCAGCGGCTGGGCTGGCGGCCGCCTTCAACGCCCCCATTTCCGCCGTCCTCTTTGTGATCGAGGAAGTCATCGGAAAGTGGAGCTCCGCCGTTTTGAGCGGGATTGTTCTTTCCGCGGTGTCCAGCGTGATGGTGCTGCGCTTATTCCTCGGAGAAGAACCGCTGTTCCGCGTTCCCCCTTTTCACCTGGTCCATCCCAGTGAGCTTCTTTCTTACGCCATCCTCGGCGTGATTGGCGGGTTCACTTCCCTCGCCTTCATCCGGTTGGTTTCCTTTCTCCGCCTCCGCTCGAAGGCTATGCCGAAATGGACCCATTACGTGCAGCCGGCTGCGGCAGGCCTGCTGATCGGCTTCATGGGCATCTGGATACCCCAGGTGATGGGAGCCGGCTACGGCATTATCGACCAGGCCTTGCACGACCAGTTCACCTGGAAGTTGCTCGTCCTTCTGGCCATCTTCAAGATTTTGGCCACGAGTTTTTCATTTTCGAGCGGCACGCCCGGCGGCATGTTTGCACCCACGCTTTTTATCGGCGCTATGATCGGCGGCGCCGTGGGAGGCGTTGAGCACATTTTCTTCCCGCATTTGGGAGGCACGGTCGGCGGCTTCGCGCTGGTGGGAATGGGAGTGCTCTTTGCCGGCTTTTTGCGCGTTCCCATGACGTCGGTGTTCATGGTGCTTGAGTTGAGTGGAAACTACTCCATCATCCTGCCCGTCATGATTTCCAATAC
>Ga0307374_10011197_pt1 | contig 12816 bp, 17 predicted proteins | sample OX3MG_FD_202532 | JGI IMG/M metagenome (GOLD analysis project Ga0307374, IMG submission 202532) | Soil microbial communities from Risofladan, Vaasa, Finland - OX-3 | ecosystem: Environmental > Terrestrial > Soil > Coastal area > Acid sulfate soil | place: Finland: Risofladan, Vaasa | collected...
TCCTGCTTTACCAGGTGATGGCGTACTACAATCATCTGACGGGAAGGCAGTTGAGGACGCTCAAGCACATGCTTGGGAGCTAAGGCATTCTAAGCAACGATTATGCCCATGCCTCAATTATCTAATCGACGTATTTCGACCGTAATCTGCGCACGACCCCTCGAATGGTATCGTCAGTTTGTGGTTCAAACCTTAAGTTCGCACGCGTCTCTCAATCTCATGGTCAATCCACTGGCGCACATAGACTATCTCTTCAATGACCCCAATGAATCCTTCAGAGCCGTGGCGGAGTACTACAGGAACCACTGAGGTGCTCACGGCTGACACGCGAGGGTATCTTTGCCACACCGCCCACAAGGTCCACTCTCCTCGGCGGGATAAGCTGGATTGTCTCGCTCTCGTACTTCGTAGGCCAAGCCATCGCCCAACTCGCGTGGAAAGGACCCCCCTCATACAGCATGATTAGCAACGCGGTCAGCGACCTCGGGGTAACCGTCTGCGGAACGGTCGAGATCGGCGGCCTTTCGGGCTATTACTGCTCGCCCCTCTATCTTGCAGAGAACGCCGGGTTCGTGATAACTGGTGTGGCGATCTTCCTGGGCGTCTGCCTAACCCGTGATGTTTGGCCAAGAAGCAAATCAAGCAACGCGGGGCTGGTTCTTCTTGCGCTCGGAGGCGTAGGCAAGGTAGCGGCAGGACTCAGCCCTGCCAACGTCGACTTGACCATGCACCTTCTCGATATCCCGGGAATCGTCCTCGGAAACATCGGCATGATAATGGTGGGAAGAGCTCTCCGAGTCGAAGCCATACGCGTGGCTCGGTTCACGGAGGCACTCGGCGTCATCGGCCTGATCGGCATCCTCGGCTTCCTGGTCGGTAGCCACTCAGGAATCGCCGGTCTGCTCGAGAGGATAGGCGGCTACCCGCTAATCATATGGGCCGCCGTAATCGGAATTACTCTTATCGCGCGACGGCGCACTTTCTCTCCTGAGCGTCATCTCTCCCGTTTTAAGCTCAACCGAACCAAAGGTTGCATGAGCTCTAGAAGCGCTAACACCCTGGGACAGACCCGTGAGCGGGCCACCGTTTTGTTTCATGCCTGGACGGGCTAACTTATTAGCTCAAGGCATGCCCCGATTGGCTGCCTTATATCACCCGCACTCTTGACTTCGGGAGAAACTTCAGGAAATCCTTGTCGCCAGTCCAGACCGTTGCGCCATACCTCTTCGCAGACGAGGCAATAAGCGCGTCCAAGAGGTCTGCCTTGCTTGGCTTCATCTTCGCGGCTTCTTCTGCATCTGCCTTGATGAATGGTGCGACCTCGACTTCCGCGATCTCGAGAAACTTGTCATAATTTGCTGAAGACATCTTGGCTGTGAAATATCCCCACAGGATTTGGAGATGGCTTATCGCTGAGACATAGAGTTGTAAGCCTGCTCCGGATGCCCGGAGCATCTCCGCGCGAGTGCTCTCCCTCTTCTCGTCGCTAAGAATCGACGTGTCTAGAAAGACCTTCAATCAAACCAGACCTCGCTTGGCTGATGTGGCTCTTGATCTTGCTCATGTCCCCGACTAGGTTGTCAAGCGCCGCCAGAACCATTTCCACATCAACGTCAGAACCAGAGACCTTCTTGATCAGGATCCGTTCGTCTCGCGTCTCCTCGAACACCACGGTGTCCCCTGGCTTGATCCCGGTCCTCTCGGCAATCCTCTTTGGGATTGTCACCTGCATCTTCCGCGTGACTTGGTACTGCCTCATAGTACTACTTTCTTACTGTCAGCTGGTATAAAAAGACCCGCCCCAGTCGTAGCATGAGAGCCATGCTGCTAGGCATGGAAGGACCTGCTGCCCACGGTCATACGAGCACAAATTTCCGCCTAAAAGCCCCTAAACAGGGGCAGCCCCTGGACGGGCTAACTTATCTCCTCAATTTGACCTCTGTTTGTCATCTATGACGAGCCACCGGCTATGTTCGTAGAAACGGGCTGTTTTCCTACCATTGTCCGTAAAATAGATACCTTTCGTTAACCGGATAGCTTGATTGAACTCGAGACTGTCACTTGAATGCTCGGCACGTGCACACTCGAGCAAAAGATCAAGCTGTATGACCCAGTGCCAAGATTCACAGCTATGAGCCCTTGGGTAACGCCTGCCAATGTGGGCACGACTCGCGGAATTGGACAATACCCGATGCCTTGATCAAATGAGCTGTATTGGGTCGAATTTAGAACATAGGCGTCCACCGCTGCACTCGCATCGAAACCGCCGGTCAATGTACGGTTGGGGCTGACTTCGAATGGCACCCTGATGAAGCTGTTGGACGGGTTGAATGAGAAGCTGTTACCCGAATTCACGAGGACTCCGTTTTGCGTGCTCGGGATTACAGAAAGCCCGACGAAAAGAAGCGACAGGAGAGCGACTGGCACTAGAACGCTCTTCGCAATCCGTGAATAGGATCCAGAGGCTCGAGACGCCAATGAGCCCATAGAAAGAGATGTGAGGATAGCAACGCTGAACCAGAAAGCGTAGTCCACGAGTACATAGAGGTGACTTACATAGACGCAGCCGCCGTCCGCTGTCGAGCTATCACACTCACCGGTTGCGGGATACGGGTTCAACGGTGAATGAATTGATGGCAGAACCCGCAGCGAGCCGCTCCAACCGATACCTACCAGATTCAGCAAGATTCCGGCGGCAATGGCGCTACCGCCAAGCAGCCGAGCAAGCTCGTAGTATTTCGGATTGCCCTTACCCCACCCAGGCATCGAGTAGAGAACGCAGCCGACGAGGGGCGTCCACACAATCAGGTTGTATCCGAAAGCGAGAGGAACATTCTGGACAGCGTAGTCATTCTCAGTGCAGGAGGTTTGCGTCAAGATGTTGTGGCCGGTGCTATTTGTTTGAGTTGTACTCGTACAATTGTAGCTGGTGACGTTATTGGCGTTGGCCGCTGGATAGCCACTCCCCGAAGACAACGCATAGACACTCGCGAGGACCACGACTGTGCCTACAAGCAAAACAAAAGCGGCCCTTCGGCGCTTTTCCGAAACCGCTAGCCAGGATACCGAGAGTGCTATCGCGAAGACGTAAGCAATTCCAACAACTATGCCGCGACCCAGCGCGAAAGGATCCTCGCCATAGACCACCAAGACGGGAAATATCAAGAGTAGTGCCAGCGCAATTGCGAACTTGGTCGGGAGTTGGCTGGGAGACGTGTGGTCAGAATGACTCATTTCTTTGCTTCCCCCAACTGACGTTGCCTCGGATTTAATGTTGAACCTCAGGATTGGCCACAGGAGTAGAGCACTCTGGATACTGGCCCACTAAGATCTGGTTCGGACCTGCCCAGGTGCAGCCCCTGGCCGCGCTATCATCCCAAAATTCGGGGCTAAAAGCCCCTAAAATGGGTCAGCCCCTCGACGGGCTATCTCCTCAATTCTAGCTCTGTTTGCCCCGAATCACCCGATTCACCCGATTCAGGGGATGTTTAGGTCATAGCGGTTGACAGGTTGATCCTAGTGCTCTGCGTAGTATTTTGCGACCGCCCTGAACGACTCTTTCGGCTCCCACGGCAAATCCGGATACGTCGTTCCATGCTCGCCCGTTGGCCCTGAAAAACCATCCAGAGTGTGAGGATCGAGGTCCACCCCCGCAATTTCCCTGGCCCCCTGAATCGCCTGTCTCCTGAACTCTTCGGCCGTTTCTGCCTCGGGGAAGCTCTTGACTAGGCTAAAGTTCGCCATGTCGCTGTCGCACCTGGGGTCAGAATTGTATGGGGAGTTAGGAACCACGAAGGTTTGCACGAAGGCGCCTTCGACCCCCGCTGCATCAAGCACCCCCAGTTGATCGACTAGCTCGCGTGCTTGGAGCTCCTCGTCACGGATATAGTGCCCGTCGGCTCGAGGCGGGACGTGCGCCATGACCAAGAACATCTTGGGGAGCTTCAGGTCTGGCCCGAGGACGCCTTCCATCATCCCGAATGTTATCATGAAGCCGTTGGCTCCAAGCAGGTCCGCGCCCCTGAAGGTGCAGCACCCGAACTCCCCTATCACGACAGGCTTGCCGAATGCGTTGTACTTGCTTGCCGTCCGGCCATACGAGTCTTTGTTCTGCGCGTCCCTGTAGTGGTCCACCCCGACGAAATCGAACGGTTTCCAGTTGACAGCTTCGAACGGCAAGGAGAAATAGGTCAGCGGGCCAAGGAACGACTCTGCGGCTTCGCAAAGGTTTGACAGGAACGCATTGAGCGGGCCGTTCTGCCTTCCAGCCATTATATCGCCCCCGAACGAGGGGCGGGATATCCGATCAAAGACGTTCTTGCCCTCTATCATCCCTTGAGAGAAGAGGCTCAGCTCAGAGCCCACACTGAAGACCAGCTTTCCCGGCCACCGTTGACGGAGCTCCTCCGCCCGGTCCGCCGCCCTCGCGATATATTCGAGAGTCGCATCCTGGCTTCTGTCCCACATCTCGGGAGATAGCCACACCTCCAGCCCTTGCGACAGGGCGTCCTCAGTTGCGATCATGAGCCTATCGATGTCGAGCCCCAGGATCCTGACGGCATTGCAATGGAGGTCGTGCTTTATGATGCCCAACTCCCGGTGGACAATGCTTGGTTCGAACTTGGGGCGCCAGTTCCCATCCATATGCACACGCCCCACGTCGTAGCAGACCCCTTTGAGCCTCATCGACCTCCCCTCCTGCGACCTGTGGATATGCGCGACTATAGAGCATTCGTAATTCCCGACCTCACCACCGACCGCCCCCGCAGGAGGCCAGCCCAGGTCTAATCCGACTCTGTGACGCTGCCCAAAAGCCTCCAACCAGGTGCGGACCCTGGAAGCGGGCTACAGGTTTATGTACTAGCGGGAAAATAAATGGGATGGGAATTCTCGTGGGCGAAGCGGTCATAGACGAGCGAGGAAGGATAGTGATTCCGAACGAGATAAGGTCAGAACTCAAACTAAGACCGGAACAGAAACTCAGGATATCCAAGAAAGGGAAGGATCTGCTGCTTTCGCCGGAGGTAAGTGCGGACGAGTTCATTTCAGAGCTGAGAGGCTGCGTGCACGGCTCGAAGATCAAGCCCGTCGACCTTAAGAACATCTGGGGTGTTGGCCATGCTCACCATTGACACGAACATCTGGGCATACTACTTGGACAGTGACTGTTCGGAGCATCAATCGGTCGTCGGGCCCGTGGAGAAGGCCCTCAAGTCAGAGCAGATAGGGATAAACACAATAATCGTGATGGAATTAGCCCACTTTCTGGTCAAGAGTCTTGGAGCTCCGATGGGCGGGGAGAAGTTGGACGAGTTCCTTCGATTCCCGCTGGTCATAGCGGACTTTGATTACCAGCACGCTCTCGGCGCAATAGAGATGCTGAAGAAGTACTCGCACTTGGGCATTGGGGGAAGGGACGCAACGCTCTTGGCCATGATGGACGGCGCTGGCGAGAAGAGGATAATGACTCACGACGAAGCGCTGAAGAAGGTCGACTGGCTCGAATCCATCGACCCAGTCAAACTGGCCCGAAGGGGCGCCAAATTCCCGCCTAAAAGCCCCTAAACAGGTGCAGCCCCTGGACGGGCTATCTCCTAAATTCTTGCTCCCTCGCGCTCGCCGCCTCAACTTCGCCAGAGTTGGATTCGAACTTCGCGCGCACGGCAACCATATCACGCAAGAGATATTCTGACGACTATAGTATGTTCAGGTCGCTCGCTGCATAATAGGAAGGAACCATCGGACGGAATCCGAAGCTTCGGATTTTTTCAGCGCTAACGAGGCCGCTCCAAGGGTTTGTCAAGGGAGTCGCGGGATCTGCTAGCTTCGTGGTTTGCCCCGTCAGTCGGATGACCTCTTGCAGGGTAATCGGCGAGTCATCGGCGACGTTGCATATCTCACCACCCATAGAAGAAACGCCCATTGCCAGCTTTACGGCTTGTGCTATATCCAGGTGGTGCACCATATGCAACCTAAATGCCGGATGCAGGTTCATCTGCTCAAAAAACGGCATTGATTCTGGCAGATGCGGGTCCCCGGCGCCATATACGAAGACGAAGCGCAGGATGCGAACGTCAAGTCGTTTCGCTGCGTGCATGCCAAGCAAGAGTTTTTCCGAAACCACCTTGCTCAAGGGATAGGCATGCGCCGGACTGACGTGATCGCTTTCTAGGCCAGGCCCGGCCTTATTGTTGTAAACATTACTTGTGCTTGAAAAAACAAAACGAATCCCTGTGTTGATTTGCGAAGCCGCTTCTGCTATATTTTTCGTGCCGGCCTCATTGACACTCTTGATCTTTTCTGCGTCTTGACTGCGAAAGAATGCCGCAAGGTGCACGACCGTGTCGATGCCATCAAGGGCTTCTTTCAAGCTCTCAGGCTGCATGATATCGCCTATGAAAGTCTCTGCCCCTTTGGCTTTGAGCTTCCCTACGGTTTCGTCATCGGTCCTTCGCACGAGCATTCGTACGGAATGACTGCAGCTGAGCAGAGACGGAACTAATCTGCTGCCTACTTTTCCATTTGCTCCCGTTACCAAGACGTTCATTTTCTAGACTGAGAGGCAATCAGCGCAACTATAAAACTACTTCGTATAAAGTCAATTCGTATAAAGTAATTAGATATAGAGGTGGGAAAACAACCGACCTGCATGGAAGCCAGTTCTCAGGCCAGCAATCTTGGCCACTTGGTGAAGGTAATAAATCACGATACAACCGTCAAAATGAACAGGCTCCTCAAACCGTTCGGTCTGACTCGAAGCTCCTGGTCTGTCCTCTACCAGGTCAACAGAGCGGGGCGAGTCTCCCAGAAGGCGCTTCAGGAGGACCTTGGCATAGAATCAGGAAGCATGGCCATAGTTGTAGACGGTCTCGTTCGGAAGGGATGGCTTGGCAGGACCTCAAGTGAGAAGGATCGCCGCGTTAACAATCTAGAGCTCACTCCCAAGGGTGCCGCGCGGTGGAAGAATGTCCCAGACATAGCCTCGGTCATGAGCAAGGAGATTATGCGTGGCGTCACGGAAGAAGAAGAAAAACTCGCCGTGGCCATCTTGAAAAAGTGTTCTTCGAACCTCGCGAAGAGCATCGCTCAAACGGACTGATCGTCAGGGACCGATGCGGAGCTGCCTTGGGAAAAATCGTATAACGCGACGCGCTGTCTGCCCTGACGGGCAGAATGGATTAGTACCTAATTGGGTGCGGACCCCTGGGACGGGCTATCTCCCATTCAAAAGCGTCAGTAGTGACCGGCCCGAGAATCCTAGCTTAGTCCGTCATGGCTTCCTTGTCGGGAGCAGAGCCAACCTGCCCAGATGATGTGAACCTACTGCTTGGTAAGCATCCACCGCCTGATCAAGCGTGAAGGTCCCGCCAAGATGCACCTCGAACGCGCCGGACTCGATTAGTTTGTTGAGCTTGATCATCAAGGCTCGATCCAAGTTCCCATTGTAGCCAAATAGGCGAACGGTCGACGGCGCCTTTGGAGCAGGACGCTGATTGACCCAGGGATATGCGACCCGTCCTCCTTCACGCATGGCGGCGAGCGCCTTTTCAGGGGCTTCGCCAGCAACTGTAACCAAGGCCGCATCGAAGCCATTCGGGGCAAACTCTCGGGCTGAAGCAACTATGTCCCCATTATGCCCGTCTACGGCAGCATCAGCTCCCAACCGTCGGGCGAGAGCTACACCGTCTTCACCCGAGGCTATGGCAAACACTCGAGCCCCGAGTCGCTTGCCAAGTTGGACTGCCAAGTGCCCCATTCCGCCGCTCGCACCGAAGACCATCAGCTTTTCGTCTTGCTTCAGGGCCAGATTGTCATCAAGCCCTCGCAGTGCGGTCCCTCCATCGATAAGCAGAGCCCCTGCCTGTTCGGTTGGTATCGTGGAAGGAATCGGCCACGCATGGTCTACGTTCAGGGCAGTGTATTCGGCGTAAAACCCTGTCTTTGGATTGACATAAGTGGTTGAATCCTTTGGATTCTTCATCCATACGTCACCGTAAACTACATCGCCTTCTCGAAACCCGCTAACCTTGTCTCCAACCGCGATGACTCTGCCAGCCCCCTCTGAACCGAGTATCCAGGGGAACTTGGGTTGAATTCCCAGCATTTTGGCAAGCATTCCCTCACGTTCGGCATTATCCCAAAGTCCGACTCCCGCAGATTCGACTCGGATTAGGATCTCATCCGGTGCAGGTTCAGGAACGGGCATATTTCTTACTGAAATGACCTCGGGACCACCAAAGCGGTCTATAACTACAGCACGAATTAGCTCGGTAGGCATAGCACAATCCTTAATGCCTTAACTATTTAAGGCTTGACTATCAGTAGGCAAATCGTACGTGCCTAACTATTTATATCTAAAATGACAATCGGCACCCTGTGCCCGCGCGAACGAAAACCTACGAGGTAGACCAGAAGGCGTACAACGCGATAATTGCAACGTCCAAAGTGATGAGGCACGCGGCCCTGAGCCTGTTCGGCGACGAGGGAATAACGGACTCTCAGTTCCTGGCACTAGACGCGCTCGTGAGTAACGGACCCATGTTGATGAGGAAGATGAGCGATGCGATGCTCGTCACTCCTGCTAATGTCACGGGAATCGTGGACAGGCTGGAGGAAAAGAACCTGGTCAGGAGGACGCCTGTCAAGGGAGACAGAAGAGCGACGATTATCGAAATCACTCCCGATGGAGAAGCACTTTACGAGAGGGTTGCGAAAAAGAAAGCGATCATGGTTCAGAAGGCCCTTACGACGTTTACCAAGGACGAACTAACGACCCTGCACGGCCTTCTCGAAAGATTCCAAAGTGAAATGTCTCGCTCAATCGGCGACGGATAGCAACCAGACCTGGGACAAATCGAACCAGGCGTCTCGAATCCTGGACGTGCTATCTCCTCAATTCTTGCTCTGTTGACCCCAGAATAGCCTGATTCAGGATATTTCACCGTAACGGGTCTTATATCATAGGTATTTGTCGCGTCTGGAAGGAGAGCTGGCTCAGCGGCGTGGTGACGCCCATAAGATTGCAAGTCCCGAGCGTATCATTTCCACCTTGTGAGTATCTCTTCCCTCTTGAAGGTGGCTATACTCAGATAGAAGAGCAGCAGGTCGATGACCAGGAAAACACCGGACATGATGAGCAGGTTGATTGTGGTCAATGGAATCCAACCTATCTCGGTCAACACATAGATGATGATGAAAGGGAAGAAAATCACCCCGGTGAACTGCTGTACGCTCCGAACGTCATTGGCGCGTGCGGATAGGATGACGGTCAACTCGATGGAGAGGATGCTCGCGAGCGGCGCGAGGACGAGGAGGGTCACTCCGATGCTCCAGTTGGGATAGTAGAGATACCCTAGCCCGGCATGAGTGATAAGGTCCATCAGGACCATGAACACTACCGAGCTAGCCCAGATCGCAGCAACCGGTGGGACGAATGAAGCGATGCTCTTTCCTAGCAGAATCTCACTATCTGTCATGGGTGTTGCGAGTAGCGGTTCGAGGCTCTTCTGGACCTTCTCGCCGACTACGCTGTACGAGGCAATTCCCAATGGGAGACTCGCCGCTAGGATTACAAACCAAAAGGAAAACGCGTTCAGAAACGGGGCAACAGATGCGGATATGGTTCCCGAGCCGGCAACGCCGACCGCGACAAGTATCCCGGGAAATCCCAGAGCAACACCGAATGGGGACACTATCGTGGCGTAGATGACCCCCTTCCTCCTCTTGAAGGTCTCGAAGTCCTTCGACGCGACCGACCACGCGTTCTGGAGGTCCAATTCTATCACTCGCTCCTGACCAGCTTCAGGTACACGTCCTCGAGGGTCGAGCTCGCCTCTGTGACAAACTGGATACGACCTCCGGCAGCGCAGATCGCGCTCAATATGTCGGGATTGTCCTTCTCTGGATTATCTACTCCTATCATGAGTTTGTTACCTTCCACTGCTTCGACATTACCCGTTGAGACCCCCCTCGCTGCGGATATGATTGCATCATTGACACTCTCAAGCTGAACTACGGTCTTCCTTCCGCTAATCGAACGTTCGAGTTCGGCAGGCGTGCCCAGTGCCATCAGCTTGGTGTTCAGTATCGCGATTCTATCACAGATCTTCTGCGCCTCGTCGAGGTTGTGTGTGTTGAGGAAGATGGTCTTCTTCTCCTTCTTCAGGTCGAGGATGAAGTCCCTGACCGTCTTCGACGCTTCCGGGTCCAGGTTGGCGGTCGGCTCGTCCATGAACAAGATTTGCGGGTCGTGAATCAAGGCGCGCGCTATTGCAAGCTTCTGCTTCATTCCTTTCGAGAAGGTTCCTGCCGCGACGTCCTTCTTATCCCACAACCCCAGCAGCTTGAGGAAGTATTCTATTCGCTCTCTTCTCTTCGTTTCATCGACCTTGTAGTACCTGCCGTAGAAATCCAAGTTCTTGTATGCTGTGAGTTCCTCGTACAGACCAACATTGTCTGGAACCAATCCGATAATCCTCCTGATCTTTTGCTGGTCCGCGCTGTTTCCAATTTCATAATCGCCAACCTTGGCGGAGCCGCTCGTTTTCGATATCAGACACGCCAGCATTCGTATGGTAGTGGTCTTTCCAGCGCCATTGGGGCCGAGAAAGCCGAAGACCTCCCCATCGTCGACGCGGAGGGTCAGGTCGTCGACCGCAACAAGGTCTCCGAACTTCTTCATGAGGTTCTCGGTCTCAATCAACGCTAGTTGGCCCTATTCGTTGGCAAGATGCGATATATACATGCGAGCGTCCCGGGCCTCATGGCCTGACCATTCTGAAGATGGCAGGTTGGATTCGCACCTATTCAGGTGCAGCCCCTGGACGGGCTATCTTACCCAAACCTAAGAACGTACCTTGAACTCATCGTCCTATGCCTTTTGAGGCTTCTCGGAGTTGGCGAGCGAATCTTCCAAACATATTTATGTAAGGATTTCCTTACTTAAGGACAGCATGACCCGGGCCGACGAATTGACCTTCAAGAAGGTCAAGGTTTCCGACAAAGGGCAAATCTCGATACCAGTCGACATCCAGAGGGAGATTGGCATAAAAAAAGGGGACGAGCTTCTCTTGATCAGAAAGGGTCGTAAGATAGTGCTTGAGAAACCCGAGAGAATCAACGAAGTCCTAGAAGGCGAGTTCGCCGATATACGAAGCGTCACCGAAGAGTCGCTGAAGAAGGTTTGGCTCAAGAAGGGAGAGGACGTCTGGGAAAAGTATCTTGAGAGACGTCGCTGAGTTGGTCTCACAACGCGAGATCGTACTTCTGTCGTTTCCATTTTCCGATCTTCAGACATCGAAGGTACGACCTGCAGTAGTCCTGTCAAATGACAGCTACAATCGCCGCTCGGAAGATTTCGTGGCAGTCCCTTTGACGTCCAACCTGAGATACCGAGAGTACGCCGTCCTGATTACCAGGGAAGGGTTGGAGACGGGCAAACTGATTGTTGATAGCAAGGCGAAAGTGGACCGCGTCTTCAGCGTCAGTCAGGGATTGGTCAGAATGAGTATCGGCCGCCTGAAAAAGGATCTCTACGAACAAATAATCAACACATTCCTGGAGCTAGTAAACGACTCTCCCTGAGCGCTTCTAGCCGAAGGGACAAATCGAACTAAATCGAGGGAATCCTGGACGGCCTACCTATTTTTCAGCCTCTGTTTGGCAAAATTAGCATGATTCACCCTTTCAGATGGTAAATGGGCTCTAAACACTACTGAAATGAGATGCTTGCCGCGAAGCACATCTAGCCGCAGATCCGTGGAGGTTGGATTCGAACCTGGTTCCCGACCGAGTGGAAGTCTACCAACTCCGACCCCAAGCAGGGCACCGCACGACCGAATCAACCGCCAAGAGACCTGCGGCTGAGTCCCATTATGCTGGCGTGCTTCGGACGCCATCTGGCTTCTGCGACTTCCAGAGTATCCCCAGCACAAGCAAAACTATCCCAACCGCGAGGAATCCGACGAAATCTGTTGCGAAGCCCCTCGTAGCGAGCAGGATGGCGCCTATAGCCGAGATGATGCACCCCATTAGCAGGAATCTTAGTTTCATACCGTTCGTGTTTTCAACCCCCTTAGCCCGCTACTTCCATTTTGTCAGTATCTCCTCCCTGCGGAATGTAGCCTTGGCAACGAAAAGCAGGAGCAAGTCGACCGCCAAGAGGATGCCGGCGATGATGAGGAGATTGTTGGTCGTGCCGAGGTTTATTAGATCAAGCTCGCCCGCAACATAGATTCCCGCAAAGGGGAGTATCACGACCACTCCAACTTGCTGCGCAACGCGTACATCACTCACCCTCGCCGAGACGATGACGTTCCATTCAACGATCGCAATCGCAGCAAACGGGACCATCACGAAAAGGACTATCGCCGCGTTCCAGTTGGGGAAGAAGTTGTAGCCGAGTGTGCCCCTTGTCACGAGGTCCATGAGAGCCATGAAGACCGTAGCTCCTCCCAAGACACACGCTAAAGGCGGCAGGAAAGCCGCTATTCCCTTTCCGAGCAAAATCTCGGCGTCGGTCGTTGGGGTGGCGAGGAGTCGCTCCAGACTCTTCTCGACTTTTTCACCGACTATCGTGTAAGAGGCGATGGTGGTTGGAATGAAGCCTGCCAGAATGAGGTAGAAGAAAGTAAATGCGGGGAGGAGCACCGTGAGCTCCGCCGGTCGGATTCCGCTTCCGCCATTCTTGTGCCCCCCATACCCAATCGCGATTGGAAGAAGAAGCGAGATTATGAGAGGGACGACGACTATCGAATAGAGTATGTTCTTCTTCTTCATGAACACCTTGAAATCCTTCGACGCGATAATCCACGATTT